>SDBV01004983.1_pt1 | contig 18873 bp, 10 predicted proteins | sample 2277081 | NCBI WGS metagenome assembly SDBV01 (sample SAMN10402039, study PRJNA504765) | marine sediment metagenome | isolation source: marine sediment core GS10_PC15, 223 cmbsf | place: Arctic Ocean: Southern Knipovich Ridge | collected 2010
TTCAAATTGAAATAGCCAGAGTCTAAATGTGATTTCAAATCGATTACAGTCATTTTTGCATATAACCTAATGTTATTTAACTTGTTACAACGTTTTCAAAATCAAACAACCGGACAGTAGTGGATCAAAGTATATTTTCAGTCTGTTCAGACAAAGGGCGTTGCACTAAAAACAGAGTGGAAGTACAGGGCTGATTTGGACAAATTCAAGGCTTACTGTTTGCAGGAAAATATTAGATTTGCCAGGCGGTTTTCTGAAAATCACCTTTATTGTTATCGAAAGTGGCTTAAAGACAAAAACTATGCTGATAAAACCGTTGAAGCAGCCGTTGTTTTAGTAAAGCAGATGTTCAAGTGGGCCTGGCGACAGAAATTGATAAAAGATTACGGACTGGCAGGAGTATCTTTTCCGAAGGCAAGAGCTGCCCCTCAGCCGTGTTTTACAGCAGATCAGGTTGACAAACTCATCGAGGCAGCCGAAGACGAGGAAAAACTTGCCTTTGCCTTTATGGGTTATGCAGGGCTTAGGATAGGTGAAGTAGAGCAGCTGTACTGGGAGGATGTCCAGGTCAATAATGGCCGGTTTACAATGATTCACATACAACGCGGTGGTTCTAATGGTACCCCAAAAGATAAAGAGGAAAGATTTGTTCCTGTCCATCCTAAGATTGCCAGGCTTTTGGGGTTGGTGAGGAAAAGAACAGGTTTAATCTTCAAAAACATTACGGAACGGAAGTTACTAAAACGATTGAAGATTCTGTGTGAAAAATGTGATTTTGAAGGCCCAAGACGGTATAAGCTCCATTCATTCAGGCACCATTTTGCAAGCATTTGTGCCAACCACCATGTTGCATACAGAAAGGTCCTTATCTGGCTGGGGCATAGTTCATCAGAAATGCTTGAACTTTATTATCATCTTCATGATGATGACAGTCAACAGGCCATGTTGGCACTGGCAAACTCTGGAATTATTGGAGGTTGTTTTAGCGGGAAAAATCTTGCGTTTGAGGGCAATTTGAGGGCAACGGGGCAGTCAAAAATCGAGAAAACGCTACAAGTGCCTGAATTACAAGAACTTGCAGCATCCCTTCAAACATAACGGAGAAGGCGGGATTCGAACCCGCGGTAGGGACAAGCCCTACACAGCCTTTCCAAGGCTGCTCCTTAAGCCACTCGGACACCTCTCCATGATAAGAAACGGTAACGAAAATGGGAAATCGCCTCAGTATTTCGGCCGACACCGACACCGCGGATATGTTAGCATAAACAGCCCGCCGGGAAAAGTAAAAAACAGCCGACAACCTCACGCTTTTAAGGTGTGGTCAATCCCTCTCGCAGGGCGTACTTCGTCAGACCCGCGACAGTCCGTATGCTGAGTTTGTTCATGATGTGTTCGCGGTGTGAATCGATAGTTTTGGCACTGATACCGAGAACATCCGCGATTTTCCTGGTGGTATTCCCTTCTGCGACGAGCTGAAGCACCTCGACTTCTCGTCCGGTAAGCCCGTCGCCTCCCGACCATTTGGGGTCGGTCAGCATGTGGATATAATCGGTGAATACGACCTTGGAGACCTTGGAACAGAGGTAGGTATTGCCCTGAACCATCGCATCGATGCCCTTGGTCAACTCCGAAAATGCCGAATCCTTCAGCATATATCCCGAAGCGCCAGCCTTTAACATCTTGGCGATTATGTGTCCGTCAGAGTGTGTCGAAAGAGCCATCACCTTGATGCTCGGGTTGTCGGCCACCATCTGCCGCGTCGCTTCTATGCCGTTGAGGCTGGGCATGCCGATATCCATGATCACAATGTCGGGGTTCAGCCCCCTGACCTGGCAAACCGCTTCCCGACCGTCGGATGCCTGGCCGACGACCTCGATATCGTCACGTTTTTTAAGAAGGGCACACATCCCCTCCCGCATAATCTCATGATCATCCACTATGAATACGCACACAGCCATCGATCACCTCAATTATCCAGTATTCATCGGCCTTTATCATATACATTCCCGTCACCAGTTCCAGAAAATAATTCCTAAAAAATTATTATCGTCCCAAAGTTTGTGGGAGACTACTAATTCTTGAGACCTCTGAAAAACCCAAGGCATTGCATGGAGCAGCGGATAAAAGTTATTGAACCCCTTCGGTGGTGTGGATTCCGGATAAGTCAGGAATCCATCGTCCAAGGTGCGTTTTAGCTCGCCGTTTCGGATTCAGGACGGGTTGTGCCTGTACCAGCCTATCGCCTTTTCCAGGCCCTCTCGAAACGGCACAACGGACTTGTACCCGATAATTTCTTCTGCCAGGCGGATATCGGCCAGTGAATGTTTGACATCGCCAGGGCGTGCGGGGACATAGATCGGCCCTATGTTCTTGCCGAATATCTCGTTGATAAACTTTATTATCTCGTTTACGGTCACTTTGCAGCCGCAGGCGATATTGACCACCTCTCCCCGTGTGGCCGGGGCCCTTGCGGCGAGCAGGTTGGCGTTTACGACATTGTCGATATATGTAAAGTCACGGCTCTGTTCGCCATCGCCATATACTGTCGGCGGAGTGTCATTGAGGATCGCCGTCACGAACGCTGGTATCGCCGCGGCGTACTGGCCGGCGGGGTCCTGGTAGGGACCGAACACGTTGAAATAGCGAAGTGAAATGGTTTCCAGCCCAAAGACGCTGTAAAAAACCTTGCAATAGTATTCGCCCACGAGTTTGCCGACGGCATATGGCGAGAGCGGATCGGCGGGCATTGTCTCGATCTTTGGCATGACCTCGCTGTCACCGTAGGCCGAGCTGCTGGCCGCATAGACGAACCGTTTTACTGAGCTGTCGCGTGCGGCCATCAGGAGTGTAAACGTCGCATCGATGCAGTTTTTGTGCGTACAGGCCGGGTCATCGACACTGCGCGGCACCGAAGGAACCGCGCCCTGGTGCAGTACCACGTCGATATCCTTCATCGCCCCGCCGGCGACATTGGCATCGCCCATATCGGCCTGGATGAATTCTATCTTGTCTATAATATCGTCGAGGTTGCTTTTCCTGCCGGTGAGCAGGTTATCCACCACTCGGACAAAACAGCCCTGCGCGACAAGCTGCCTGCATATGTTCGACCCGATAAAACCGGCTCCGCCGGTAACCAAGTATCTTTCCATTTTACGTCCCTGATAGCAGTAAAACCAATTATATCGTCGTTGTCACATAACCACTAAGCGGACCGAACATTCATTTGCTGATAATCGATATACGACTTGAACACCTCTTCGAAATAGCCACCCCTGACGCTTCTGACGCCCAGCAGGACCGTCCCCGCTATTGTGGCATTGACGTTTCGCAGTTCACGAAGCGCCCGTTGTGCGGCGCCGCGTCGCGTCATGGCCGCGTTGCAGACCAATATCGTCCCATCTACCACCGCCGCCAGCATTTTCGCATCGCTGACCAGCATTGGCGGGCCGTCTATCACCAAATAATCGTAATCCCGCCCAGCCGCCTCGAGCAGTTTTTTCATCCTTTTGCCGCCCAGCAGCTCGGCAGGGTAATCCGGCAAAGGCCCGCTGTCAACCACGTCGAAACCTTCAATGTTCGTCTTGCGGACAATCTCTTTCAGGTCGTCGCACTGCGCCATCAGGTAGTTACTCAGTCCGTAGTCCGAGTGCAGCGGCGAGTCCGGCTCTGCCGCGTCATGCGGGAACAGTACGTGCGACGAAGGCCTCCTGAAATTCGCATCGACAAACAGCACACGATGGTCTTCGGCTGCCAAAGACGATGCCATGTTGACCGCGACCGACGTCTTGCCCTCCCCTGCCGTGCAACTGGTAACCAGCAGGGCACCGCAACTCGCCGACGATTCGGAGAGCTTGAGATTGGTCTTCAACTGCCGATAGCACTCACTCATCACTGAAAACGGTGCCTGCCGGACCACATGGTTCAGATCCACTTTGCCAAGACCGTAATCTTCGTCCTCGTGGCAGATCATCCCCAGCAGCGGAACCCGAAGATGTCGCACAACATCGCTGGGCGTCCGCAGCAGGTCATTGAGCAGCTCTATGGCGAATGCCAGCCCCAGCCCGGCAAACAGACCGAGTATAAATCCACCCGGAAAATAAATCTGCCAGAGGGGAGCGCTCACTTCCAGTGGCATCGGCGCAGAGCTCATCAATTTGACCTTCGACAGACCAGGATCCGTCAGCAGTGACTTAACATCCTCCATATGGGTGTTCATCGTCACGAGCATTTCCTGGGTTTCGTCGCGTTTGGACAGTACCTTTTCATAATCGGCACGTGTCTTCCCGAGGTTGCGATACAGTTGCTGGGTCTTTTCCAGTTCCTCGGTCCGGAGATCGAGTTCCTCCATCAGGACCTCCAATTGGTTCTGGGCAAGGATATACCGTGTCATTCGCTCAATATTACCTATTTCGGCCTGCCTGATGGCGAGATCCCGCCGGGCCTGCTTAATGGCCTCGCTTGTCTGGCGAACGCGCCTGTGGTCTTCGCCGAACCGAGCCATCAACTCTGCCATCGCCACTTCCATGCTGGCGATATTTCGCCGCATCGTACTGGAAATCTGGTCACGTTCGATCATCTCACGGACGACGATGTCATGCTCTCCTTCGGACCTTTCTTTCAGGATACTGGCCTGTACTTTCATGCGGGCTACATCGCCGGACAAAGTGGAAAGCTGGGTTTCAAGATGGCCCAACTTCTCCTGGAGCCAGTCCCGGAACTGTACCGGCGTAATATTTCCAAATCGGGTTCCCCTGCGGATTTTATCCAGTTCCTCGTTCTGAACTTTGAGCTCGTCTGCGATGTCCTTTTGCTGCGCGGTAAGCTGAATCTTCTTGCTTGTAAGGTCGGTCCTGGCCAGCGCCAGCTGCTTATCGAGAAACAGTTTGACCAGCAGGTTGACCAACTCGGCCGATTCTTCCTTGCCCGAGCTGCCGGTACAGGTCAGCGATACGCTGATATACGAGCTTTCCCGCTGGGGCGAGATTCCCAGCTTCTTCCGCAGGTTCTTGAACGCCTTGACTGAGGCCTTTTCGGTGCTTGAACCTTTTTGCCCCTCTTTCGACCCGCGAAATCTGTCGAACCACTGCGTCTGGCGGACCTCCTCCAGTGCGAGAAAATCCTGCAGCAGTCCCTGTCGTTTCATCATCGCAGCCATCGTATTGCGGAATTGAAACTGTATATCCTTATTGGGCCGGATAGACGTAATGGACATAGGGTCGGTCAGCCCCTGCGGAAGCACCTCGACCGCGGCTATTGCTGTGTATTCGGGATAAAACTGCAGCTTCAGCGCCCAGGCCCCGCCGCCGACGATCAGCCCTACTATCGGAAAGAAGATGGTCATCCATATATGCCGCCTGAGGATTCCGACCACCTCTTTGGGAGTCATTGTCGGGCTCGCCACCGCCGGCGCCCTTACAGACCCGCCAATGGGCCTGACCACCGCAGCGGTGTTTATCGGTTGTATCTGTTCACTCATTTTATACTCCTGTGACAATCCGAGTTCCCATTATACTCTGCGCGGCCGATAACCATTCGGCAACCCGTTAATTCCCCTCGCGGGTACGAAAGGGGTATTCCATACCCCCTCCTGTGACAATCCGAGTTTTCATCGCATACTGCCTGGCTCGCATCTGTCCACCGTCAGTCTCGCACCCTCTCACACCCGCCAAAGTGGCATTCCCGCCACCTGCAAGGCCAGACAAATCGCCATTAGCAGCCATTCATTTAATTCTTCAGCCGATCTATGGCCTGATTAAGTCTGTCTTTGTCTTTCTCCGCGATGTTCGTTCCTGCCCTCTCCAGGGCCGTCTCATACGACTGTATCGCCCCTTCCTTTTGCCCAAGCCCCTCACGGGCCATACCCAGATGCTCGTAAACGTCCCACGGCACACCCTTGCCGGACATTTCATGATGCTGCACCGCCATCTGGGCCATCTGTTCAGCCTCTTCGTATTGACCAGCCTTGGCCAGCACATAGGCGTATGTATCCATCTGATTGGCGTTCCGCCCAGCCTCGTATGACCTGCGGGCATACTCCAGGGCTTTGGGACCTACCATGTCATTATCGGCCAATAAATATGCCAGGTTATTCATCACGTTCGTATTATTCGGCTGAATCTCCAAAATCACCTCCAGAACAGCTATCGCTTCGGAAACATACTGCTTCTGGGAGGTCTTGAGATAAGCTGAAATAAGTAAGTTGGACTTATCAACCGAATAGGTCATCCACGCCGGATCCTGTTTCCCCACAAGCTCCATACATTTATCGATATAATCAATCGCTTTATTGTATTGATTCTTCCTGACGGCAATCTTGAACATCATCAGATTTGCCGACACCGAATCGGGCTTGCCAATGCACCATTGCTCGGCCTGGTCACTGCCGACGGTCTGGGACATGTTTTTAAGTATGCCATCGATCAACGTCTGGTTGACACCGCATTTCTCAAGCGCCTTGTAATAGAGATCTATCGCCATACTCCAGCTTCCCATCTTCATCCGCGTCTGAGCTATCTGGGCATAGGCGATCGCCGCCAGTTCACCGTCAGTGTATTGGGAGGCCTTTTCCAGCAGCAGCGCGTACTCACCCCCCTGGAACAATGATTCCAGATAGAGGTCCAGTATGGACCAGTTTTGGGATTGTTTGTCACTCTGCTGCCAGGACTTGTCGAACAATTCAGCCGCCCGGCCGTAATCTTTCTGCCCGAGGGCAAATATACCAGCCCTGAAATTCCAGTGGGAACTTTCGGGATATTTTGCGATAGTCTGTTCGTAAAAATCCTTCAGTTCTCTGGTACGCCCCGCGCCAATGTAAATCTTCTCCAACATGTTGCGGGCCCGAGCCGGCGCCACTGAAGATTCCAAGGCCTCCTTGAGTTCACCTATCGCCGCATCGATCTTGCCTACCATCATGTACGCCATCGCCAGTTCCATCCGTACCGCCGAATCGGAACTCAGGGCACTGCTTTTCTGTAGGTCATCCACTGCCGAAGCCGGATCGTTACGCAGACGATTGATTTGCCCGCGAAGTCTCCATGCAACGGCGCTTTCCCGGTCAAGCTCCAGACTCCGATTGGCCAGTCGCATCGCCTCTGCCAGCCTGCCCATGGCCATCTCATACCATGCCTCCAGAATAATGCCTCTCGGCTCGTCGGGATTTCTTTCACGAAAACTGGCCAGTTTCTTGCTGACCAGGTCCTGGTCAATCCTCATCTCCAGGTACATCTGTATCTGGAACAATTGATTATCGATGGTGTTTTCGACCGCGACAAGTTTGTCAGCATACTTTTTGCTATTTACCTTGTCGGCAAGATTGTACGCCACCAGCGCCATGCCCTCGTTCAGGGCCGGATCGTCGGGTTTGTCGGCCAGAAGCTCTTCCAGTTGCGTTAAGGCCTTGTCGAACTGGCCGTCGCGCAGATAAAACTTCCACAACAGGTCGCCCCTGGTACTGAGCATCTCCAGGGCCTGTTCCTGTCGGTCGGTTGCGCGAAGAAACTCCGAATAGGCCTGAATCACTGTCTGGTTCTCCGGAGCCGCATCGCAGGCCTTCTTATAGGCAGAGTCCGCCAGATCTATCAACGCCGCCCGCCTGACAGCGTCGGATTCCTGCTTCGCCTGACGAGCCGCCATAGTCCCAAGCAACAGGTGATTGCTGGCCGTCGGGAATTGATTTTGCAAGGACTGGCGTATTGCCAGCGCCCAGGCTGGCTTCCTTGAACTCGTAAACTCCGCATAAACGCTCATTAATGACGGTTCGTTCTGGTTCAGACTTATCGCCCTTGCCAGCGCCCGCTCAGTCGCAGTATATTGTTCTTCCGAGGCAGTACTTGACGACAACTGGCGCTCAACCAGCACCAACGCGTAAGTCCTCGTAGCAAAGCGGCTGGTAGGCATCAGCGCCACTGCCCGTTTGATATCCTGCAGTGCCTCGGCACGCTTACCCATCGCATTGTATATTATGCCACGCAACAGGTTGCCCCGGGCAAACACGGGCATTTTCTGAAGCGCCTCATCGATCAGGTTCAGGGCACCGGGATAATCTTCGTTGGCTACGGCCAGTCGAGCCGCGTAATACTTGCCCCGGCACCCGTCCATATCCAACTGCTCGGCCTTTTGCTGTAATTGACCGGCCAACTCCATATCCTTCTGGGTCAGGGCTATGTCAAAAAGTGTTTCCACAACCGTCGGTCTGTCCGGCTCTGCGTTATATACCTCCAGCAGCAGCGATTTGGCCTCCTTGTTCAGACCACGACTACGATAATGCCCAGCAAGACGAATCTTGCGATCAATCGGGTCGGTGATAATATCTTTGAGCACCTCGGCGACAATCTCATTCTGCCTCTCGGCGGTCACTTCGACCTCGTCCGGTTCGGCCAGCATCCTGCGGTGAATCTCCATCCGAACGTTCTGCGGAGAATGCTCCATAAACCGTGAAACGATCTTATCTCCGCGTTCACGCTGTTTGTTCCGAACGCAATAATCGTACACGCCGATCAGCATCTGCTCTTTCACCGCCACAGGTGCCACAGCCAAGAGTTGTTCAAGCAACTCGGTGCGCTGCTTCTGGTAGCCGGCCAACCGCTCCCTGTTTTCTTCCATGGCCTGCGATTCATCGCCCTGAGGCCCGACGGCGGCAAACTGAAGATGAGTCTGTTCCTGCAAAACACGAATGACCCGCGCGTTGATTATATCCAGTTGCAATTCCAACGCCTTTGTTTTGTCAAGCTTACTGTCTTTGACCAGTTGCTCGGCCTGGTCGAACTGCCCGGCACCGATATACCCGCCGACATGTACTTCCGTGCTTGCCGTGTCGGGCCGATTGAGTTTCTCGTACATTTTCGCAGCTGCCACAGCATTGGCCCAGTCACCCAGACCAAGCAGCAGACGACCGTATTCGAGCAGCGTCCCGGGCTTGTCAAAAGCCATCCCGCCACTCTGGGAAAACAGCGACTGTTCGAAGAATTCTTTCCTGGCCCCGACCTCCGGCCTGTCAGCGAAGGCCTCTGCAAGCATGTAAGACAGCACAGGATCGGACTGCTCCCTGCCCTTGAGTTGTTCATAGGCGTTGTACATCAGACCAATCGCCTCGGCCCGCCTTCCGCCAGCCAGTGCCAGCATACCGTTCCATTTGATAATCCTGACATCCTCGCCCGCCACGATAATCTGTTTGATCTGATCCACCGCCGCGGTCGCCTTCTGCACCCACACCGCGCGAATCTGCTCATCCGAACATCCCATTGCCTGTTCCACATACCAGTAACCCAGCAAAGAGAGGAGACCATAGCGGGTATTGATATTGGCTACCTCGCGTGGACCGGAGAGCAACTGCGCCGTCGGCAACTCCAGCGCCGACACAGCCGTGGCGATAGCCTTTTCTACGTACTCAGGTTTATCCTCGACAGAGGCCAGCCTGTAATAAAGTCGCGCCATCATCGCTACATATGCAGCTTCCTGCGGATTTATCGCCACCGCCATTTTCATCGCCTCAAGCGCCAGGGTCGGGTTGTTCGTAAGCTGGTAGCACCTCGTCAGCCCCAACCATACCTCTGCGTTGTCCGGGAATCTTTCAGCCAAGTCGCGGAACTGCTCGGTAACGGCTTCCAGCTTATCAAAGTCCCTCAAGTCACGTTCGAGTTTCAGGTTCAAAAGATTGACATACCCCTGTGGATTGTCCGGCGCGGCCGATATGGCGTCATTCAGTATCTGCTCGGCCCTTTGGGCTGCCTCTTCCTCCGCATTGAGAATACCCCGGCCGCTTTCTATCTGACCGCGCAATATCTCCCCATTCGCAAGATACCAGTAAACTTCAACGTCATCCGGAGTAAGCCCGACGACCTCCTTGAGTATCTCCACGGCCCCATCCAGCGCCTGCTGACGGTCGGTCTGCTGCCCAATCATTGCCATCTCAAGCATCGCCCTGCCGCGGACCAGGAGGAGAGATGGCTCCACCTGTGCTTTATTTTCCCGCAGTACTTCGATCAATTCACCCACTGTCGTCTCCACTCGTGACCACGCCCGGATATTGCCGGCGTCGGCACTTTCATAAAAGAAATCGAGCAGCTTTCTCCGAGCCTGGACATTTTGCGGGTCGATATTTATTATCTTTTCCCAGACAGCTACGGTCTTGTTCCACTGTGCCTTGTGATACGCAGGGTCTTTCCGGTCAACCTCGGTGCTGTTGATAACATGAAACTCGGACACCTTAAAGAGTATCTCGATCTTCAGTGCATCGTCATCGGCGTTTCTGAAGGCCTTGCCAAAGTACTTCCCAGCTGCTATATAGTCCTCCTGCTCTATCGCCTCCAGGGCGTTTTGCAGCATCTTTTGAGGATCCCTCGGGCCGTACCGATCCCACGCGACATACGCTACCGCTGCAAAAAGTACCAAGCCAAGCGACAACCCGATTACTGCAACCTTCTTGTTTAATCTTTTTTTTGCCATTCAAAAACCCCTTATTTTCGGCTGTTCGTGTCTTTATCTTCATTGGCCGCGCCGCCAGCCGTGGCCGTGGCACTGTCACATTTCAACTCGTTCAATATCGGCCAATGCTCACCCTCCAGCAGGGACAGCACAAAAGACATCAGCCTTTCGCTGGCCTTGACAGCTTGTTCTTTATTCGGAACGATCTTCTGACCGAAACGCCGGCCCCAGAATTGCCATTCAATCTTCGAAAAATATGAATGTTTCCCGATCATGTTCTTTTTCAGCATCGCACGCGTCTCGCCACGGCTGTTGGCATACTCGTCGTTGACCCGGAACACATACATTACCGGGAACGCGTCATTTTGCCAGATACTATTCCGTTTTTTTCCGAACGTAAGGTATCTCACATCGATACCCCGGCCAAACCGATCACCAGCCGTTTCCGACAGGTTCAAGGTCACGGAACTGCGACTCAACCGTGTATTGCCCCCTCCCACATAACACTCCTCAGGGACATGCGGAACCCTGTCGGGCATATCGTAGTAAGTAACAAACAGGGAACAAAATCTTGTCGGAGAGTCCTGCGATGCCCCGCTGTCCTCCAGCGTCCAGTCTATGTAATCTTCGGTCCCCAGCTCCTTGAGCACGTCTTTATTTTCCAGCTTGCGTCGTTCTTCCACACGATACGGCCCCAGCGCAGAGGTGTCCATCAGGTCCAGTTTCCTGCGAAGCGCGATTGGCTCCTTCTCCAGGACCCAACCCAACCATTTCTCAATCGGGCCCATCCCACCTGCCACAATCGCCAGAACCGCCACGCATATCATGTACGCGGGACGGCAGTATTGTCTGATTTTTTCATTCATCGCGGCACTTCTCGATCTCGGCGTACTATCACGTCCGGGACAGCACAATCTTCATCGACAAACAGATTCGCCATAAACCACGCCAGCCCACCATAAAGCGAAAACGCCAGCGGAAGCATCAGCATGCCGAGCATATCGTGATATATCCCATGGGCGTATTTCGGATCCCACAGGATATAAATAAAACCCGTAACCGTAACACGAACCACATTGCACACGATCGCGATCGGCACGGTACTGGCAAGCAATACGATTCGATGCGAAATTGGTCTGAAATGAAGATACGCCATCGCAACGCCCAGCGCCAAAAACGCCATCAAAAGGCGCATTCCGCTGCACGCCTCGGCAACATCCAGACTCGGCTCCATCCGAATACCCTTATAGACTACGTCGATGACTACACCGCCGGCCGTCGCCTGCATGTTGGGGACCAGATTCAATATTCCAGCGGCAATCCATGCCGCCAGTTCACGCAACGGAATCGTCAACTGCCTGTAAAACCGTCCCGGCAACGGAATGGCGAACACCAGATAGGCTATCGGCAGCCATGTCAGCCTGACCAGCCCCCATCCGCCGAGAAACAACACCACCACGCCGACCGTTGCGACCACCACGAGAGGCTTGAAATAGCCGATCTCGAAGTAAACTGTATCCAAAAAATAAAAAGTCAGACAGCACAGCAGGCCAATCAGACCCAGATAATTCGGTCTGGCCCTGACGCGAAGTATCTCGTCTCTGCGCTGGTTGAGAAAATACAGACTGAACAGCGGTATCAGAAATCCATGCGACCAACTCGCGTCAGTAAGCCACTGGTGTACAATCCCGTTTATCGGCCGGTGAAACAGACACCACAACAGCAATGCAACAATAAATATCCGGATATAAACGTGCACACCAACTGACAGCCAGCCGACTTCGTCCGTCCGGGCCGTTACACCATCCCCCACAACATTTCTACTCTTATCATCCATGCAGTCGTATTGTAAGCCGTTTTAAAACCGAATCCATATCCATTTTCGGTGAAAGCCCCGCGTTCTTTTTGAGTTCCGAAACACGTTTTAGAAAATATCGCCCAATGACCCGATATTGCCCGGGAACAGATCACGGCCGTAGTCCAGCGTGGCGAAGTTGCGGCCGTAGGTGAATCCAAACCCGTATTCCGCCCTGAACGCGCTTCTCAACTCGTACAGCCAGCGGCTCACTCCGTGTGTTCCTACGTTGATAAGGTCGTGTTGTTTGATAAAGAAATCGGGCTGCAGCCCCTTGGCGATCTTGTCCAGGTCAACCATCACCGTCTCTTCCTGGAAAAGCCCCGCCTTGTTCTGACCGAGTCTGCGCGTCACTTCTACCTTCTTGGGCCAGGCCAGTACGTTAAGCCCGCCCGCCGCGGCAATCGCCATCTTCAATGTCATCGGACGACCAGTCAGCCCAACTATGCCCGCCTCCATCACGTTGCCCATAACATAAAACTCACCGATCAAGTCACCGGGCGCGGATATCCGGTCGCCCGGGCGAATGATGATATCATAACGCGGGTCGCCGCCTTTTAGCTTATCGACCGGAATCTTGATCACGCGAGTCCGCGTACGTTGTTGCGGCATCACGTCCTGTGCATCTCGCAGCGGCAGCATGGTCCCAGCCGCGACCGAAGCTCCCGCCCCACTTTGCGGTGATACAGCCTCCTCAGCCTGACCGTTGCTGCCCAAACGCATCGGCTTCCACCGACCATTCTGGAATACCCATTCGATCCGACCCTCGTCCTGGCCCTGGCCCTGCGTATCTTTTCCCTCTGCATCCTCAGGTTCAACCGGCCGGTCCATCTCCTCGGCCGTGACAAACTCAGCGGCGGCAACCACCGCCGCCCCACCGTTCATCGAATGGTCCTTCGCATAGGGCCTGATCAAATCGAGTATCTCCCTCTCCAGTTCATTCTCGACAGTCCCTTCATCCTCGGCAGCCCCGGCCGGCTCGATCGGCTCAATGGGTCTGAGTTCGGGCTTGCCGGGGCGATATTCGTCCGCATCGGACTTCGCCGGGGAAACGTAGGACATATCCTGGTCCTGGTCTATCGGAACCTCGCGAGAAATGTACATATTGCTCACATTAAACTGCCCGACGTCGCCGGCAGTCGCGATCGCGTCGGTGAGCCTGAATTCGTGTCGAGGTATGGTAAACCTGCCCGAACGATTGACTCCCCAGCCGTAAATCGAAAATGTCCGCTGCTCGGATTCCAGCAGCAGCACGGTAACCAGGGGATCCAGCAAAATACCGGGCGACAGGTCACCGCTGATCTCGTCCTCGAATTTTTTCTCTGTCAGACCGACCACCCGCAACTGTCCGACCACGGGTATGGAAATACGTCCCGTCTCGGAGACCTGGAAATCATTGACGTATGTAATGCCTTCGTGCTGAAGTTCATATATCGTAATGCGTATTCTGTCGCCCACGGCGAAGACATAGTCCTGCTCGTAGCTGACCAGGTCCTCCGGCCGAGGCGATTCGGACCCCGCATAGGTCGGGTCCGGCTCATCGGCGACACCCAGCGAGTCAAGGATCACGTTAACCACCGGCACCGGCTGAAACCGTCCCAGTTGCGCCGGGTCGAGAATGTCATTCGAACAACTGACACAGCCAAGAGACAGTACCAATAAGGCCAACACACAAAGTATCGAATCGCCCTGTTTCATTTTTCAGACCCACTAAATCGAAAGAGTTCCTGCTTCCTGAGGCCGAGCCTGTGAACCCAACTGTGCAACATCCACCCCCTCGCTGGATTTCCGGACGGCCGTCAGTACAGACACACGCCTCCGGAATAGATTCGCCTGTCGGTCCTTTATCGGCTTTAATCTGTCGATTCTTAACACTGACGGTGATATTATTCTGCACGGTAAAGTCATTGCCGACAGAATATTGTGCACACCCTGCGCGTGCCCCCGTTGTAGCAAAACATCGCCTTTAAGTCCACAGGTCATGCTGATAAGACAGCTCCGTGGGGCGAAGAAAAAGGGGTCGCCGCAACAGACAAATCATGTAGTGAGGATAATAGCGAATATAGTGATGATATCGGTATTGTCGGCTGCCGCCCACCTGCCCTACTTTGTTATCTTTTCATAGTTGATATCGAGTATCCGGTTGGCCAGCGACAATCTTGACCCGCCAAACAGGTCGATCTTCGTCGGCACCCGTTTGCCCAGTTGCTGCGAGAAACGATAGTTGTAACTCCTGGCCGTCAACGTCCGCCCCCCCGCCAAATCCTCAAGACCGATAACATCTATGATACCAGTATCTTTGCTCCTGTACAGCGTCACCGTCACCTCTTCTGACTGTGACGGCAGGCTGATCGGCTCGTACCACTGTCCCTCTATCTTTACCGGGTCCAACACTGGCAGCGACGACACATCCATCATACCGGCCCCAGCCAGCATCGCAACGGATATAATCCGGGCGTACCCACGATCACAGAGGGTCGTTTCCAACCGGCTCAATCGGCCTTTGCCGACGACAACTTTGAATTCCCTGCCTCGCAGTAGCCAGACGAATCTGCCCTGCGGCTCGTTAGCCGACATCTCGATCGCCCCGTCGTCCGAGCATATTCGATGCACCTGTTCGCTGAGATATTCACCACCGTCGTCGGCATAGCGTGTAACGATGCACTCTGCCGTGATAGTGTCCTGGTCACAGGCAAACCGCGTCCCGACATTCTGCCCGACACTGACGAGTTGGCTCTGCCGGCAACCGCCTGTAACGACGCATAACAACACCAGCAACAAAGTGAAAACACATAAACGTTTCATGGCGATGCCCCTGACTGAACCAAAAACACATCAACAACGACTATTCTGCGATTCATACTATCCGACTGGTTACACGACCACCCGGCATAGTGCTTATTACAGGCCTGCCAGCTTCTGCAGCAATGAATATCGCCTCGCCGCGTCGGCGCTTGCCTTTTCCATGAGTTCCGCAGCCACTTCCGGCTTAATCTGTTTAAGGGAACGGTACCTGTTCTCTCCGTAGGCGTACTCGGCGAAGTCCAGTGTCGGGGGCTTGGAATCCAGTTGAAGTGGATTCTTGCCCTCAGCCGTCAGTCGCGGGTCGAACCTGTACAAGGGCCAGTGACCGCAGGCGACTGCTCTTTTCTGTTCTTCCAGTCCCAGCGACATATTAATACCGTGCGCGATACAATGCGTATATGCGATAATCAGCGACGGGCCGTCATAGCTCTCCGCTTCCACGAACGCCTTTGCCGTCTGGTTCGGATTGGCGCCTATGGCGGTACTGGCGACATAAACGCCCCCGTACATCATGGCCATCAGCCCCAGGTCTTTCTTTGGCATTGTCTTGCCCGCCGCGGCGAACTTGGCCACTGCCGCCCTGGGCGTCGCCTTGGACATCTGTCCGCCCGTATTGGAATAGACCTCCGTATCCAGCACCAGCACGTTGACGTTCCGTTCGCCGGCAAAGACATGGTCCAGTCCGCCGTAGCCGATGTCATACGCCCAGCCGTCACCACCGACGATCCACACGCTCTTTGTAACGAGATAATCAGCCACCCCCAGCAGTCGGGTGCATTCGGAGCAATTGCTCTTACCGCACTGAGTCTTTAAGTCTTCTACCAGCAGTCGCTGCTCCTCGATACCCTGGCTGTCTTTCTTACCGACACCTTCCTTGATCTGATCGACGAGTCCCTGTTCCACGCATCCGCTCGCGGCGACCTTGTCCAGAAGTTCCAGTGCATAGACCCGGAACTTATCGACCGCCAGCCGCATACCCAGGCCGAATTCGGCATTGTCCTCGAACAAGCTGTTGCACCACGTCGGTCCCCTGCCGTCAGCCCTCTTGGCGTACGGCGTCGTCGGAAGGTTACCCCCGTAGATCGACGAACAGCCCGTTGCGTTTGCGATATAGGCCCGGTCGCCGAATAACTGGCATATCAGCTTGACATTGGCGGTCTCACCGCAGCCGGCACATGCACCGGAAAACTCGAACAGCGGTTCAACCAACTGGCTGCCCTTGACGCTGGCCGCTTTGAACTTACTCGGGTCGGTATTCGGTATCGACAGGAAGTGATTCCAGTTGTCCCGTTCATTGAGCCTCAGCGCCTCCTGCGGCGCCATATTGATCGCCTTCCTGCCCGTAGGTTCACCGTCAGGCCCCTTTTCCTTACCCGGACAGTTAATCACACACGCCTGACAGCCGGTACAATCTTCCGGGGCAACCTGCACGGTAAACTTCATACCCGCAAAGTCTTTGCCCTTGGCATCGACGCTTTTGAAGGTTTCCGGTGCGTCTTTGAGCTGTTCGTCGTCGTATATCTTGATACGTATCGCCGCATGTGGACACACGAACGAACACTGCCCGCACTGAATACATATATCCGGCTCCCACGCCGGGATATTGACTGCGATATTGCGTTTTTCGTACTTGGTCGTCCCCGTCGGAAACCTGCCGTCCTCCGGCATCTTGCTCACCGGGATATTGTTACCGCGACCAGCCATTATCTCTGCCGTCACATCTTTCACAAACTGCGGCGCGTCATCCGGCGCGTGGCTGGCCATGTGCACCTTGCTGCTGGCCTTGCCCGGCACATCAATCTGGTATATTTTACTAAGTGCCGCGTCAACGGCGTCGTTGTTCATCTGTACGACCTTCTCGCCCTTGCGTCCATAGGTCTTCTTGATCGTTCCCTTGATAGCCTCCACTGCCGTGTCGATATCGATAACACCGCTGATCTTGAAAAACGCCGTCTGCATAATCACGTTGATCCTGGCGCCCAGACCGAGCTGCTCAGCTATATTTATGGCGTCGATGATGTAGAATTTGAGCTTCTTCTTTATAATCTGCTCCTGCATCTCGACGGGCAGTGTATCCCATACGTCTTCCGGCCCATGTATGCTGGTCAGCAGGAACGTGCCCCCGTCCTTGATACCGGATAGCATGTCGTATTTTTCCAGGAAGCTCGGATTGTGGCACGCGATAAAGTCAGCCTTCCTGACCAGGTACGGGCTGCGAATACGGTCTTGGCCGAAGCGCAGATGCGAAACGGTGATTGCCCCCGCCTTTTTGGAGTCATATACAAAATAGCCCTGGGCAAAGTTGTCGGTTTGTTCGCCGATAATCTTGATTGAGTTCTTGTTTGCCCCGACCGTCCCGTCCGAGCCAAGCCCGTAAAACATCGCCGAGTATGTCTTTCCGCCGACATCGAACGACGCGTCGTAATCCAGGCTTGTGCCCGTCACATCGTCATTGATGCCCACGGTAAAGTGGTTCTTTGGTTTGGCTTTGTCCAGGTTATCGAAGACGGCTTTGACTATTGCCGGTGTAAATTCCTTGGACCCGAGGGCATATCTGCCGCCCACGATGACCGGATACTTCGGCAGGCTGATCATCTTCTCTTCCATCGCCTCACCGATAGCCGTCCGCACATCCAGGTACAACGGCTCGCCCAGCGAACCCGGCTCCTTTGTACGGTCCAGTACCGCTATTTTCCTGATACCCTTGGGCAGTGCTTCCAGGAAATGCTTTATGCTGAATGGCCGATAGAGTCTGACCTTGATCATCCCGACCTTTTCGCCTTTTGAGACCATGTAGTCAACCGTTTCATGCACCGTCTCAGCGCCCGATCCCATCAGCACGATCACCTTCTCAGCGTCTGGTGCGCCAACATAATCGAACGGCTTATAGCTCCTGCCGACGACCTTCTCGAATTTGGCCATCGTCTCGGCGACGATATCCGGGCAGACATTGTAAAATTTATTGCACGTCTCTCTGCCCTGGAAATAGACATCCGGATTCTGCGCCGTCCCACCCATAGTCGGACGGTCCGGACTGAGCGCCCGTCCGCGGTGTGCCGCGATCATCTTATCATCGATTACCGCCCGCATATCGTCGTATGTCAGCTCTTCGACCTTCTGTACTTCGTGACTCGTACGAAACCCGTCGAAGAAATGTAAAAACGGCACCCGCGACGCCAGCGCCGACTGCTGGGCGATAAGCGCAAAGTCCATCACCTCCTGAACGCTGCACGAACACAGCATCGCAAAGCCCGTCTGCCTGCAGCTCATAACATCCGAATGGTCGCCGAAGATGCTCAGCGCCGAGCACGCCAGCGACCGAGCCGAGACGTGAAACACCGTCGGCAGCAACTCGCCTGCGATCTTGTACATATTCGGGATCATCAACAGCAACCCCTGTGACGCGGTAAACGTCGTCGTCAGCGCCCCGGAGATAAGCGCCCCGTGAATCGCCCCTGCCGCACCACCTTCGGACTGCATTTCGGTTATCGAGGGAATCGTGCCCCATATATTCGCCTGCCCCGCCGCACTCTTGGCGTCAGCCATCTCGCCCATACCCGAGCTGGGCGTGATCGGGTAGATAGCAATCACTTCGTTGGTTGCGTGTGCCACATATGCCGCAGCCGTATTGCCGTCAATCGTCACTTTCTTACGTGCCATGATGATTTCTCCTGTGGTATTCCAATCTCTGTTATCACATCCTGCGCGGCTTGCAGCCATGCGTTATCTTTTGCTTTCCTCGCGGGCACGAAAGGGGTATTCCATACCCCCTCCTGTGGTATTCCAATCTC
>SDBV01004984.1_pt1 | contig 18873 bp, 12 predicted proteins | sample 2277081 | NCBI WGS metagenome assembly SDBV01 (sample SAMN10402039, study PRJNA504765) | marine sediment metagenome | isolation source: marine sediment core GS10_PC15, 223 cmbsf | place: Arctic Ocean: Southern Knipovich Ridge | collected 2010
GGTGGAATACATTCTTTGGCAACCTGACAAACAGAGCTGAATTATTTGATAATCAGATAGAAATCAAGTCAAACTACTACTTGAAATGGGCAGCCTAAAAAGTTCCACAAATTGGGATTGCACACCAGCATGATACCACTCGATTTTTCGGCTTCGACAGCATTTGGATAAACCAGCTTGAGAAATCAATGTGGATCCTGTCCGTATTCAGAATGAAGTCCTTCATAGAAATAACAGAGCACACTAAAACGGGAGATATGGAGTCCGGAAATGCTTTCTATGCTTTTTTTCTTTAACTTGATTCGATTAACTGTAATACGAATAATCCACTTGTAATTATGATCTTACTAAAACTGAGGACAAAACTTTTGTTTTGCATAGTTCTGTGTGGAGGATTGATTTTCATCTCTACCCCCGGAGCCCATGCACAGGGAAGTCTGAATATTGAAGGTGACAAAGTGCTGGTGGAAACCCACACACTCAAGGCAGTCCTGGATAAAGGAACCCTGACATCCCTGATAAGAAAAGCAGACGGCAAGGAATTTATTGATCCTGGACAGGTAGATACACTGGCCCTGAAACTTGTATACGCAGGTGATGAGACTATTTCCCTGGGTGAGGCACCCAATGACCTGGTTACCTGCCTGCAGATAAATGATCACCGGGCTGATATCAGGCTGGAATCCTGGTATGGTGATGCTGTCATTTCGGTGGACTATGACCCTGTTTCAGGCGATCTGCTGATTGAACCAAGCGGATACGCTTCCCGGCCCGGATTGCGGGCCTGCCGCTGGATGGTTTCCGGTTTGGTCCCGGAGCTGGAACTGGTGGTTCCTTTCTACCAGGGAATCCAGTTACCAATAGAGGATCCTCTGATCCAGAATCAGCGCTGGGGCTGGCCCAATCGATGGGAGGCCGGACTCGCAATCCTGCAGGGGGACAATGGAGGATTCTGGGTTCATTGCCAGGACGATCGTTACCGGTATAAATCCCTGAAAGTTGGAAGCGATGAATATCCCCGTTCCCTCGGATTTGATACAGAACCTTATGGTCCGCTTGATGACAAATTGGGAGCAGGCAACCTGGTCTGGCGGATCAATGTATTTGAGGGGACCTGGGAAGTCCCGGCAGCCCGCTACAGTAAGTGGTTTGAAGAGGCCTATGACCTGAAAAATGTGCAACGACCAGAGTGGGTAGGGGATTTGAAACTGGCATTAAGCTGGTGCCCGAATAACATCGAAATGATTACAGCCCTGGCAAAAAAGGTTGATCCCCAACATGTGCTTTTGCATGCCTCGCATTGGAGAAAAGACAAATATGACCAGAACTATCCCACCTTTAAGGCCGGTGAAGAAGGTGCTGAGTTCATCAGGGAGGCACAGAAGATGGGCTTTCATGTGATGCCCCATGCCAACTCCATTGATATGGATCCGCTCCATCCGACCTATCATACAATAAGGGATTTCCAGTACCGTTCTTTGGAATCCAGGCAGGTAGAGGGTTGGGCCTATAAGAAAAAACGATTCCCGGTGCCGGAGTCCAATGCTGCCCGGCTTCGGTACAGAGATTATAATACCATGGTCAAGGTTCACCCCGGATTAAGCATGTGGCGTTCCATCCTCATAGAGAATATAATGGAAGCAGCTGAAGAACTGGATCTTGAGCTGATATTCATTGATGTAACTCTGAATACGCGGAACCTTCACAATGCCATCGTTGAAAACATGAGCAGCACAGAAGGCATGAAAAAACTCACTGCTCAACTGGCTAATTCCGGTAAGGGCCTTCTGGTTGGAGGGGAAGGCCGGAATGAGATTACCGTTCAGGATCAATTTATTGGGCAGGTACATTTATTCAAAAGCGGTCATCAGAACATTGCTGGTCTTGAGCGTGTAAAGGCTCTGCCCCTGAATGAATTCATCTTTGGCAAATGGTGCCGCTCCATGGGGTATGCAAACATAGGAGGAAAAAGTGAGGAACAGAATATGAGAATGAAAATGCACCTGACCCAGGGGGCCATTCCCACTATTACTGTAAGATCCGTGGAGGATATAGAAAAACCAAATAAAATGGTGGCGGAAATTCTGAAGATGGCGGAATCAGAATAATAATACTCACATTAATATAGAGTTAACAAGGATTTAATTCCACTTTTTGCTTATTACTGACAACTGTTTCACAATATTATTGTTATCTACTAAAGACATGAAATAAGATGGAAAGAAGAGATTTTTTAGCCAAATCAGTTCTTGCCGGAGGAGGGTTATACTCCCTGGGGCTGAAGAGTGCCGGTGCAATCAGCATCAGCAAGGAGAATCCCATGCCCATGCAGATTCTGGGGCGTACGGGCGAAAAAGTATCCATGATAGGGATCGGAGGTGGTCACTGGTGGCGGGAGCCCAATACCGCAGAAGATATCAAGAAGCTGTTCGACCGGGCCCTGGAGGCCGGGATAAACTATGTGGACATGGCCCCGAATTATGGCGACCAGAAATCTGAAAAAAGGCTGGGAGCAGCCATGAAAGGAAAGAGGGAAAAAGTCTTCCTGGTAAATAAAACCGAAGCACCCTCCTACAAGGGAACATGGGAATTGCTTGAACAGAGCCTGGATAACCTTCAGACCGATTATATCGATCTGCTTCATCTACATAGCATTGGTAATGTGAAAAGATGGACGGAACTGGGTCCGGCCTTCAGCAAGACAGGTGCCATGGAGGCCTTGAGAGAGGCAAAAAAGAAGGGGATGATCCACTACATAGGTGCCACGGCCCACCACTGGCCCAGCCGCATGCACTATGTCATCGATTCGGGTGAGATAGACGTACTTATGGTGGCTGTCAATTATGTGGTTCAGCACAGCTATGATTTCGAACATAAGATATGGGCCAGGGCCAGAGAGGAAAATATAGGTTTGGTGGCCATGAAGGTCTTCGGTGGATCGACAGGCAAAGCAGGCTCGTTTAAGATCCCCAAAGAGGACTACAAGGATGCTTTACGCTATGCACTTTCCCTGGACGGGATTGCCTCCGCAGTACTGGGGGTTACAAATGTAGAAGAGTTGGAACCGGCTTTAAAGATCATGAAAGAGTTTCGTCCCCTTACCGAAGAGGAATTCCTGGATTTATCCATGAGGGGACTTTCCATTTTGAAGCAGGATCAGGACTGGCGGGAGGCGTATGGTACACCTCTTACATAACTCTTTTAAATCATCAAAACCATTTCTTCATGTTTCAATTCCATTTGCGAACCCTTGCACTCATTTTCCTGGCATCTGTCCTTCTTTCCGGCTGCACTAAAACAAGGGAAATCGACAAACCAAATATTCTTTTCATTTACACCGATGACCAGTCTACCAGGACGGTGAGTGCTTACCCGGATGCTTATCCCTGGGCGAGAACCCCAAACATCGATGCCCTGGCGGAAGAGGGCATAGCTTTCAGGCAGGCCTATAATGGATCATGGTGCATGCCCTCCAGAGCCACTATGCTAACGGGGCACCATCAGCATAATGTGGAATCCATGCGAATGGAGGGGACCTATCCCGGAAGCACTTATGATCCTGAACAGTGCCCTTTCTGGCCTTCCATTTTCCGGAAGGAAGGGTATGTTACAGCGCAAATTGGTAAATGGCATACTGGTACTGATACGGGATACGGGAGGGACTGGGACCACCAGATCGTTTGGAACAGACCAGGTCATCCTGAGAATGCTGCAAAGTATTATTACGGCCAGTTAATTGAAACGAACGGAGGTGAGGCAGAGCTGATGGAAGACTATTCTACAGACAAGTATACGGATTGGGCTGTGGAATATATCAGGGATCAGGAAGATGGGGATAGACCCTGGTTCCTCTGGCTCTGTTACGGGGCCGTACATGGTCCATTCACCCCTGCGGATAGGCATCTTGGGGCCTATCCTGAGATATCAGTTCCGGAAATTAAGGATATTTACCCACCCCGGCCCGGAAAACCCGAATATGTCCAGCTCCAGGAATCCTGGATACCCGGACCGGAAGGGGAGCCGGTGGAAAATAGAAAGGCTATTAATTACCAACAACCGGGCCGGCCGCTGAAGGACTGGATACGCCAGTACCACCAGGGAGTTCTGGCCATTGATGAAGGGATCGGGCGCATCATCCGGATCCTCAAGGAAAGCGGGCAATTTGATAATACGGTGATTGTATTTACCTCGGACCAGGGTTTTGCATGGGGACAGCATGGATTCAAGACCAAAGTTGCACCCTATTATGCGAATATTGCTTCGCCACTGATCTTCAACCTGCCGGAGACGAGGGGTTCAGAAGTGAAAGGTTCTGTGGTGGACCATCCTGTGAGCGGTGTGGACCTTCCAGTTACATTCTTCTCGCTGGCAGGACTTGAATTGCCCTGGAGAATGGACGGTCATGACCTGAGCCCGCTCCTGCAGGATCCAAATGCGGACTGGGATCATCCGGCCCTGATGGTGAGCACCAATACCATTTACGGATCAGATACGGACACGATTCCGGAAGTGGGTGATCCTCGTTTATACTGGGGCCCGGGTGTGCCCTGGTATGTGATTCTCGCTAAGGGCCGGTACAAGTACATCAGAACCCTGGTAGAAGGGGAAACGGATGAACTGTATGATATGACAGAGGATCCTGATGAGCTTCGCAACCTCGTTGGAGATCCAGATTACCAGGATATTGTCTCAAAGTACAGGGATATGACCATTGCGGAACTCAAGAGGACCGGCGCCAGATTTGCAGATCGTCTTCCAGCACTCAAAGCAGACCTGAATACTGAATAGGCCGGCAGTGCCGGAGGGCTTACTGATTTGACTTCTGAAGGATTTTGTACAATACGCACCCTTGATACACCGATAGCCCAGAATTGTTCACCTTTTTTCTTAGCTGTGTACAGTAAACTATAAGTACCGTCCTCCATAGGGATGAGCCCCAATGGCGTGCGCACATCTTCAGCCCAGTTCTCCTTATCAGAAATATCGCGAACGGCTATACGGGCACCGGTTGGCCAGTCCAATCCGTTAATGGAAACGGAATAGCCAACCTGTATGGGGTCATTCTGGTATTCGTTCTCGCCCTTTATAATACCGGAATCATAGATCACCACGAAATAACCCCCGATTTCCTTAACTATTGGGTTTTCAATAAACTTCTGCTCGATGGGCGACGGAGTTTCTTCCCCATAGCGCTTCCATGGACCTGCAATATCGAGGTGGTACCCTGCTGTCCCTCCCATGGACCTGAATGCTCGTCGGGATTAAATACAGAGCCCATATCTTTCCATGGGCCGTTCAGTCCCCCTGGCCCGGGTTCCAGTGAGACCAGGCGGTGGTTGTGGCCATTCATGTGGGTACCGTCACCTTCATGAACATGGCCTTGATAGGCAGTGAAGAATAGATTCCAGCGTTGCTCTTTCTTGTTGTAGATAAGATTTGGCTGCCAGATTGAATATAACTGGTCTTTTTCGAATCCCTCTCCTTTTGACTCAAGTACAGTGGACATACGATGCCACTGGATTAAATCGTCGCTCTTCCAATGGGCCAGTCGCATGGTTACCCAGTAAGGATCGCCTGCCATAATAATTTGGTTTCGTTTAAGTCTCATTTTTTATGTTTCTGCGATATCAAAAGTACAACATAAAGGGGAACCTTAGATTCTCCCCCTCGCTGTAATTGAAAAAAATGCATAAAGTTTCAACCTTCAAAGCCCTGATTGTCGGTGACAAATAGTGAAAACTGATGCCCACTTTGTGCATTGATCCGTATCATTGTCTGTAGTATTTTTAAGTCAGTTCAACACTGCAGGAAATAGTAAGGAATTATGAATAGAAATCAAGTACTTATACTGGCAATTCTTATCACCACCCTCGGATGTTCCCAGAAAGAGCAGCAACAAGCCACAAATCAAGCAAGCGTTACCATCGATACCGAAGCTAAGGCCAAACTTTATGATCCGATGATTTTCGGAGGATTTATTGAGCATTTCGGAAGGCAAATCTATGGGGGATTCTTTGAGCCCGGATCGCCGCTTGCTGATGAACTGGGATTTCGCCTGGATGTCATTGAGGCATTAAAGGAGTTGAAGGTGCCGGTAATTCGATGGCCCGGTGGATGTTTTGTGGATGCTTATCATTGGCAAAAAGGGGTAGGCGGGAAACGCGAAGCCTACGGCGATTTCCGCTGGGGGGTTATTGAACCTAATATTTTCGGAACGGATGAGTTCGTTGAACTTTGCAGGAGGATAGGCGCCGAGCCTTATATTTGCCACAACGGATTATCTGACGTTCAGGAGAATCTTGACTGGGTGGCCTACTGTAATGCAACCGAAGGCAGATTTGCTGAAATGCGCAAGGCAAACGGAAATCCCGAACCGTTTAATGTCAGATTCTGGAGTGTTGGAAATGAACGGTACGATACGGCGTATGTCAATAGAGTACGTAATACCGCCAAAGCTATGAAAGAGCTTTATCCGGATATTCAGATAACCTGTTCGGGTTCTCAGGGTTCTGAGGGAAAAGAGATGCCAGGAGTTCAATCCTATCTGATGGAGACTGCGGGCGAATATCTGGACTATGTCTCAGTCCATAACTACTGGCTTCCAAGGGGAAATGAACTACCCAGATATGATTATATAACAGCTATTTCCAAGTCAGAGATGCCGGAGGATTATATGAAGATTGTTGTGAAATCTCTTAGCGAAAAAAGCATGGGCCGGCTCAAAATCGCCTTTGACGAATGGAACCTTCGCGCATGGCAGCATCCCGGATTTCCCAGAAATACCGTTGAGAATTATAAAGATCCTGAAATTCTGGATCTCGTAGAACAAAGAATCAAAGGAAACGACCATGCCAGCCAGTACACCATGGCCGATGCACTTTTTGCCGCTTCATTTTTCAATGCTTGCCTTCGTCATTCGGAGGATGTAAGCATGGCCAATATTGCGCCCCTGGTGAACACCCGGGGGCCTCTTTTTGTCCACCCCAATGGGATTGTCAAACGGACCCATTTTCACACCATGGCCATGTATGCCAATGAACTGGAAGCTCAGGTGGGTGAAGTGCTGGTTAAAACGGGGAAACTCGCCAGTGGAAGTGATTCGGTTGCCATTGTTGATGCCATCGCCACTGTTGATAAGACAGGAAAGAACTGGGCCATTGCGCTGGTAAACCGTCACCCATCAGAAAATATGGCCTGCAAACTCAGACTGGGCGATAAGTTGCTGGACGGCACATACACTGCAAGCATGCTTACAGGAGATTCTCCCGAGTCTTATAACGACATAGAACACCCAGAGCGAGTAGCTCCCAGGAAGATTGAGCTGACTTTTAAAAAGGGCATTGCAAATTTGCCACCCCACTCTCTGACGATAGTCCATTTGCCGCTGTAGTTATCATAAGAAATATCATTCCATAACCCAGTCATAGATATGAAGAATGTCATAATTCTGCTCCTTTTTTTTATGGGGAATCAGTGGCTCCACTCACAGGACAAACCCAACATTGTATTTATCCTTGCCGACGATATGGGATATTCAGATATGAGCTGGCAGGGCTCACCTATACAGACGCCTAACCTGGACAAACTGGCGGAGGATGGATTGTTCCTGAGCCGGAATTATGTGCAGCCCCAATGTACCCCCACCCGGATTGCCTTTCTAACAGGTAACTATCCCTACAGGTATGGATTACACGAACATGTACTGTTGACCAGTTCCATGCATGGGATTCCTGCCGGGGAGAAGACCATTGCCGAAAAGATGAAGGAGGGTGGTTACCGGACCGCTGTTATTGGTAAGTGGCATGCGGGGTGTCATCTGGACTCCCATTTGCCACATAGTCAGGGATTTGACCACTCTTTCTATTGCATGCACGGGAATATTTCTTACTGGAATTATACCGTTGGACCGAACAGTACTGTGGTGAGAAACGGAGAGAAATTTTATGCAGCTTCCATGGAGGATGGAGAGGCATCAGGCAACATCTACTCTACAGAGATGTGGAAGAACGATGCGGTGGATCTGATCCTGAATCACAATAAGAAGCAACCTTTGTTCCTCTATCTTCCATTCAATGCCCCGCATTACCCTTTGCATGCTCCTGAAGCAGTGATTGACAAATACAGGGATGTTGATATGGATCCGTACTGGTCAGGACCCGATGCTGAATTGGGCAGAAATGCCTCCAACCGACTCCTCTACATGGCCATGGTGGATGCAATGGATGCAGCCATAGGAGGTGTGATCAAAGCCCTGGAGGAAAAAGAGATGCTCGAAAATACCCTTGTAGTTTTTTGCAGTGACAACGGTGGATTGGAGGAGGCGGACAACAGGCCGCTCAGGAGCTACAAAGGAGATTCATTTGAAGGAGGGGTCCGGGTACCGGGGATTGCCTTCTGGCAGGGAAAGATTAAACCCGGAACAAGCAGTTCTGAACTGGTATATGTGGCAGACTGGTATGCCACCTTTGCCGAGATCGCAGGCATGAATACGGATGGAGAGGGGAAAGATGGGGTCAGTGCACTGGATGTATTGATGGGCGGAAAAGGAGAGCGTGATCATGTCCCTATAATTTCTGCAGCGCGCCATGCCTACATTAGCCAGGACTTTGCGCTGCTTGGAAGTGGGGAGAATTACCAGCGGATCCTGAACCAGGAGTTTTCAGGTTTCCGCCTCTATGACCTTAATAAGGACCCATCCCAGAAACAGCCTACAAAACAACATCCGGATCTGGAAAAAGAGATGAAGGCTCAACTGGAAACGCATTTCAGGAAAACCAACCGGGGGAACTTCAATTGGGACATCCGTTATGGGAAATACAGGCAGAAGGCCAGCACCAGTGACCATGACCTGGACCATGTGATTGATGATTCTCCGGAAATCAATGTGACAGTCAAAGGACCTTCAGCCGGGATCTCCATATCACCGGTAAGTGATGAGCTTATCTATATCCTTGAAAGTACGTACGACGGAATCAACTGGGCGGAGCTGGCCACCTATATATGCAGAAAGGATGCAGAAGTGTATGCATTTACAAGGGTGATTTATGACAAGAGGGTCAGGGATTACAGGGTCAGAACCCAATATCATTACGGACTTCCGGTTCACGATCCATTTTCACTGGAGAATACCTATAGGGCTGGTCCACTGGCAGAGGTTCCTGCTGTGGAAGGATTCCTTCCGGTTTCAGATGTAAAAGGAGGGGGACAGGTCGTAATTCTGGAAAACAGCCTGGCCTTCGGTCAAACACCACTGCAAGGTGGTGCCCTGCAACTCTCTTTTAATGACTATAACGCAGAACCCTCATTAACACGCTATTTTGTTCAACCCATGGCCCGTGGAAAAGTGTATGCCTCCATGTTGCTGGAATTTGAAGGAAGGCATGAGGAGAGTGTGGGAGAGATCAACTGGCTGGTGCAAAATGGATGGAACGGCGCCACTGAGAAGCAGGCAACTCTATTGTTCCAGCAGGACGGGATCTATATTGACAAGGCCGATCCGGTGCCGCCATACACCAAGACCTGGTTATCGGAGCACGACAGGCAGGTTGTACAGGTACTGTTTGAATTTGACCTGGGGCCCATTGGCCAGGATATTTTAAAAGTATACATCAATCCCTTAGATTCCGCGCAATTACCAGAGCCGAATGCTACATTGAAGGGGGAATTTACCTTTGACCGCCTGCAGTTTAAGCTGACTGCAAGGTCACCTTCAACCTTGGTAGTAGATGAGATACATATTGGAAGGGAGCTGTCCGATGTATTAAACAATAAATGAAAACAGCCCATGGAAGACAGATCATTTGCGATATTGACCACCCTGATCTCCCTTTTGACTTTCCTGATGCTCTCTTGCTCACAGATGAGCAACGTTCAGAGACATTAACTGGGAGATCCACTACTAAATATGCAATAATGCACAGTACTGGTATTAAAAGAAGAGAAATGAGAACTACGCTGACTATTTTCGCCACACTTTTTATGATCACCGCAGCCACTGCACAGTTAAAACACCCCATCCGTGATGAGCAGGGAAGGCATGTGATTCCGCGAGGTTTTGTGGTCAATACAGAAGACAAACAGGGGAATATCTATTACACCGCCAATGACTATCACAGGATGGTCAGGATGGGTGCCAACTTTCAGGTGATCCGTCTGAGGCTGGGGGCCCTGGGAGGATATCCTGGGAATTTGCTGGAGGAATCCTACCTGCTTCACCTGGATTCTTTGGTTCAAATGGGGAAGAATGCGGGATTGAAAACCGATTTCAAATTGACCGTGTACATGACCGAAGGATTTGACTGGGCCGATTTCTGGAAGAATGAGAATGGGGAACACGACCATTTGATAGAGGCCTGGAAGCAAGTTTGGGTACGTTATAAAGACGAGCCGGCAGTATTTGGATACGATCTGCTGAACGAACCCAGAAAAGGGGAGATGAAGGAGGATTATGCAGAGATGGAGGCAAAATATCTGGTTCCTCTCTACCGGAGGCTTATGGATGAAAGCCATCGGATCAACCCGGCAAAAAAATGCCTCTACCAGCCTCTTCTGGTCAATGACGAGGATCGAAAGACCCACCATCCTCCATTCGTAGTCATGCAAACCCCGGTCGACCGGGAGAACATCATGTATGCCCCACACATTTACGATCTGGACAAACCCCGTTTCATAAGCTGGATCAGACAATATGAGAGGGATGCGGCGCTATCCAATGTTCCCATTTTCTTCGGGGAGTGGGGCCCTGCCACCTACGATCCTGTGGATTCCAGTCTGACCCAGCAGTACGAGTTTCAGGATCTCTATATGGAGACCGCTCATCTGTTCGACAGCCTGGGTGTGGGTACCGTTAAAGCCTGGTTTACCGGCACCCGGTTTACAGGATCGAGCGACCGCGGACCCTTCACCTGGTCCATCTTCAAAGACAACCAGGGCGTGGGTAGCATAGAGCGCAAATATATCACCGATATCATAGCCAGACCCTATCCGCAGTGTATTGCAGGGGACATCCTTGAATTCTCATTTGATCTTCCCAACCGAAGCCTGGTGCTGGATGTACATACCGAAAATGCGAAAGGTGCATCGAAGATTTTCATTCCGGCCGACAGGTACTATCCGGACGGCTTTACGGTAAGGGTGGGCGAGACCAGGGTGATTTATGATCCCACAAAAAATGTAGGTCTGGAAGTAGAGGATCCAGGGGATGGTTACAGTCCGTCGGAATTCATCTGGGATCATTTCCGCCAACAGCTGGTGATTCTAAAATGGCCGGTTGATAATATAAATGTACGGGTGCTGCTGCAACCTGGAATTTATCAGGAGATTCTGGTGCGGTAATAATTCAAGCCAGATTCTCCAACAGCCTTTATCGCGCATTGAGTTCTTTTTTTATTTATAAGGTCATAATATTTGATTCACTTCACTCAAAGGGAAGTAAATCCAGGAGATCGATTAACATACCTCCTGTGACATTTGGTTTCCATTCTTTCTCGAGGTAATCGATGTGAACCTGGTGATTTACATAATCTTCGACCCCCTGTTGGTCCTCAAATACCAGTCGAATGACGTAATCGAAATCAAATTGTTTGCCCTCTACTTTAAGGATCTTAAAATCGGATAGGCTGGGAACCTCTTTCAATACCAGGGCATTTTTAAAAAAGGCTTCTGCCTCCTGTGATCCGGCTTCATGCTTGAGGTTAAAAAAAACCATGCGTGTAACGGGCTGAGCCCACAAAGTTGCTGTACATACCAGCAACAGGACTGTTAGTGAAAATAGCATTTTTTTCATAGCGCTGCTTTTTTGAGTAAAGATAAGCAGACATAAATTTATAAACATCGAACATGAAAAGACTTTTTTTAATTACCTGTTTCTCTTTAATAATTGGATTAAGTCACGCTCAGCGTGGCGTTGTTTTAATTCTTGCCGACGATATGGGAGCCCATCTGTCATGCCTTGGCACCAAAGGGATCAAAACACCCGCTGTGGATAAACTGGCGGGTGAGGGAGTACTGTTTACCGAGGCTTTTTCCTCCTGCGCTTCCTGTTCACCTTCACGTTCTTCGATTCTTACAGGAATGTATCCCCATTCCAACGGTCACTGGCGCAATACGTTTGCTCCAAATCTGAATGATCCCGATTCGGAGTTTGGCAGGAACCCATCTAAAACCTATGATCATGTGGGGGTTCATGAACATATACCCACCCTTACCGAGGTCCTTGCGGAGGCCGGAGTCTACACAGGTATCACCTCAAAGTTTCATTTGTCCTTTCCCTGGAAATACCAGTTTGACGGGCGGATCAACGAGGCGCATAGTCCTGCTGGTTATGCCTCCATGCTGAAGACTTTAATTATGGAGGCGGGGGATAAACCTTTCTACATTCAGGTCAATGTGACTACGCCCCACAGGCCATTCAAATGGCATCTGAAACACCATCAGGGAGAGCTGCCTGATGCGGATAAGATTGAGGTGCCTCCATTTTTGGCTGATACGGAATTGATGCGCAAGGACCTTCAGGAGTATTACGGATGTGTGGAAGTGGCCGACCAGAGTACTGCTGCCCTTGTGCAGGTTCTGAAGGAGATGAAACTGTACGACGATGTGCTGTTGATCTTTACGGCAGATCAGGGTATGGCCTACCATCGTGCGAAAGCTTCACCCTATTATGCAGGCACCCATATTCCCATGGTCGTTCGCGGACCCGGGGTCCAGGAAAATAGAGTGAACAATGAATTGGTTTCCCTGGTAGACCTGATGCCTACCATCCTGGATCACCTGGGTGTGCAGACTCCAGAGACAGTTCAGGGGCTGTCACTGAAACCTGTATTGGAAGGGGAAAGTGAAGAGTTGGTAGGGCGGGATTATATCTTTGCCGAGCACAATTCCCACGGACCCGATCCCCGGGAATGGTACCCCAGTCGGGCTGTATATGATGGAAGATACTACTATATCCAGAACCTTTACCCTGCAAAGACCTACCTTTTGCCGGCTGACCTGGAGTTCGAAGAGTTTTGGGGCAACCAAGCTTTTAAGGCTACGCTGGAGGCTAAAGATAGCCATCCCGAGCATTTCCGTCTCTTGATGGAATTGCAGGAGAACCGGCCCCCACAGGAACTGTACGATTTAAAGCACGATCCGGGACAACTGAAGAACCTGGCCGGGTACGGTGAAACAGAAGAGGTACGAATCCGGCTCAGATCGGTACTTGAGGAGTGGATGGTCGCTACGGAAGATACGATACTACAGGTGATGAACCTGCATTAAACATGAATTAAAACTAAAATAAATGACTACGCAGCAAGCCAGATATATTATTATTTCCCTGTTCTTATTGTCTCCTGTTACCGGAATTGCCCAGACCGAAAAACCCAACATCATTTTCATACTGACGGATGATCAGAGATGGGATGCCATCGGATATTCAGGCAATGAGGTTATCCAAACCCCCGAAATGGATAAGCTTGCAGCTGAGGGATGTTATTTCAGAAATGCCATGGTTACCACCCCCATCTGCGCGGCAAGCCGGGCCAGTATATTCAGCGGTCTGCACGAGCGTACCCATAAATACACCTTTCAAACCGGGGGAATACGCAGTGAATATATGGATGATTCATATCCATATTTGCTTAGAGAGGCAGGTTATTACACCGGATTTTACGGCAAGTTTGGGGTGAATTACCAGGAGAAGGATCAGCTTTTTGATGTCATGGAAGATTATGACCGAAACAACAGCTACCCCGATCACAGGGGTTATTTTTACAAAACCCTGGGCAAGGATACGGTCCATCTTACCCGGTACACTGGACAAAAAGCCCTGGATTTTATTGAGAATGCTCCTTCGGATCAACCCTTTAGCTTATCCCTCTGTTTTAGTGCTCCCCATGCCCACGATCCGGCTCCCCTGCAATATTTCTGGCAGGAAGAGCCCGGCCGTTTGTATCAGGATATGGAAATGCCCGGACCGGAACTGGGTGAGGACAAGTACTTTGATCAGTTGCCCAAACCTGTGCGTGATGGCTTCAACCGCCTTCGGTGGACCTGGCGATACGATACACCCGAAAAGTATCAGCACAGTGTAAAGGGCTATTACCGCATGCTGAATGGCATTGATATGGAAATTTCCAGAATCAGGGAAAAGCTGAAGGAGACCGGACAGGATAAGAATACAGTCATCATCCTGATGGGTGATAACGGATATTTCCTTGGCGAGCGCCAAATGGCCGGCAAATGGCTGATGTATGACAATTCCGTCAGGGTTCCCCTGATCATATACGATCCCCGGGCGGAGAAGCATCTCGATATCGATGAGATGGCTTTGAATATTGATGTCCCGGCAACCATGCTGGACCTGGCAGGAGTGGACCGGCCAGATTCCTGGCAAGGGAAAAGTTTATTGCCTGTGGTTTCCGGAAATGAATCCTCGCTGCATCGCGATACAGTTTTGATTGAGCATTTGTGGGAATTTGATAAAATACCACCCAGCGAAGGAGTACGCACAAAGGAGTGGAAGTACTTCAGGTACATCAATGATAAATCGTCGGAAGAGCTATACCATCTGGCAAGCGATCCTCAAGAGATAAATAACCTGGCAGCCAACCCGGAATATACGCATATACTTCAGGAGTTGCGTGCAAAAAATGATGAACTGGGTCAGCGTTTTGCAGATCCCTATTCGGGTATCCCTTCAGGTTTAACTGTAGAGTTTATCCGAGATCCCGGCCAAACGAAAATCATGGATCCCCAACCTGAATTCAGCTGGGTAGTGCCTCAGGAAGCAGTGATTCAGAAAGCCTACCAGGTTCTGGTCTCTTCAGAAAAGGAGCTGGCTGATAAAAATATAGGTGATGTGTGGAACAGCGGACAGGTGAGAGGCAGCAATTCCTCCGGCATTGAGTATCCGGGAGCAGCCTTGAAACCCAATACAAAATACTACTGGAGGGTCCGGATTTTTGATAAGGACAATCGCCTTGGCGAGTACTCCGAAGTTCAGGAATTCAAAACCGGTACTTATGGTGAATCTCTTACATCTGACAACTATTTTCAGATCGATAAGATTGCCCCCAAGGCATTTAAAGAGAATGCAGATGGAAGCTACTTCGCTGATTTTGGAAAGGACGCGTTTGGAACCCTGGAGCTCAATTACCCGGTCAACAAGAAAAAAACAGTAACAGTGCGCCTGGGCGAGAAACTACAGGATGGAGAAATTGACCAGCATCCGGGGGGGACCATCCGCTACCAGGAGGTGAAAGTGAAACTCACCCCCGGGAAAAGCACATACCTGATTGAATTGGTTGCAGATGAGCGTAATACAAATTCCAGGGCAGTTGCCTTGCCTGATTCATTTCCCGTGGTGATGCCTTTTCGTTATGTGGAAATTGATGGCTTAACCGGCCTGAAAGCAGAGCACCTCACACAACTGGTTTACCATAGCTATTTTGAGGAATCTGCCAGTTCATTTTCCAGTTCAAACCATGTACTGAACCAGGTGTGGGATCTCTGTAAATACTCCATAAAAGCCACCACATTTGCAGGCTACTATGTGGATGGGGACCGGGAAAGAATTCCCTATGAAGCCGATGCCTATCTGAATCAGTTGAGTCATTATGGTGTGGATAATGAATATGCCATAGCACGGAAAACCATTGAGTATTTTATGGAGTACCCCACCTGGCCTACCGAATGGCAGCTGCACGTGGTATTGATGTTTTACCAGGATTACATGTACACCGGAAATACAGAACTTATTGAGAGATATTATGAACAGCTGAAACATAAAACCTTAATGGCATTGGTAAATGAGGAGGGTTTGATCTCTACCTCATCGCCTGCTCATAACGGTCATTTGATGGCAAAACTGGGATTTCAGGATACTACGGAACGCCTGCGAGACATTGTGGACTGGCCCCAGGCAGGTGGATTCGGCGGGGTGATGGGAGAAACCGATGGTTTTGAGTTTATGCCCATCAATACGGTAGTCAACAGTTTCTATTACCGGAACATGGTCATCATGGCTGAATTTGCTGAGCTACTTGGTAAAACAGGGGAGGCGCTTGATTATCATCTGAGGGCCGTTAAAGTGAAAAAAGCCATGAATGAAAAACTATTCAATCATGAAGCAGGCTATTATGTAGACGGGGCAGGGACCGACCATGGTTCGGCTCACGCCAATATGCTGCCCCTGGCATTCGATATTGTTCCGGAAAAGTATAAATCTGGTGTGGCAAACCATATTAAAACCAGGGGTATGGCATGCAGCGTCTATGGGGCTCAATACCTGATGGAAGCGATGTATAAGGCCGGAGAAGCAGACTATGCCCTGGAATTGATGACTGCCACCCACGATCGGGGCTGGTACAATATGATTAAAGCTGGATCAACCATTACCATGGAGGCATGGGACATGATTTATAAGCCCAATGCCGACTGGAATCATGCCTGGGGCGCGGTCCCGGCCAACATCATCCCACGTGGATTATGGGGGATTCAGCCCAAAACTCCCGGGTTTGGACTGGTAAGCATACAACCCCGGATGGGGAAACTGGTGAGCAGTTCCATTACCGTTCCCACCATAAAAGGGCAAATAAAAGCGCAATACAAGAAAACTGGTGCGCGTATCACCAGCTACACCATCGAATTGCCGGCCAATATGGCGGGTGAATTTAGTATGGATTTCTCACCCCAGGCAGTTGTTTCTTTGAACGGGGAAAATGTGAATCTCTCCTTCGGATCCATACGTCTGAGTCCGGGGATTAACCATATTGAGGTGAAAATTAATTCGTTTTAGATTTGGTTTAATTACCTGTGGCAGGCCCTTTTCTTCAAGCACCTGAGTAAGAAACGGGTCATGTTGAAGAATACTGCCAGCTGGAGGCTGCAGCCGGAAGCTATTAGCAATACATCCCTCAGTATGACTACTACTGGGCGCAGATAAACCGGAGGTGAAGAATCAGAATCCATGTCGCACTATTGTATTTATTGGGATAAAGTTCTATTTTTGGAAGTAGTAAATCCATTTTAGCAGGAAATATGGAAGTTACCATTCCAAGATTTTTTGATCCGCCAGGGAAAAGCTATTTCTTATTTGGCCCTAGGGGAACAGGGAAGTCAACCTTCCTGAAAGCCAGGTATCCCGAAAGTATATACATTGATTTGTTAAAGCCTGACCTCCAACGCAGGTTTCAATCCAGGCCTGAGAACCTCATCGAGTTGGTAAGAGCAAATAAATCCTCAAACACTTTCATTATAGATGAAATTCAAAAGGTGCCGGAATTGCTCAGTGTCATTCACAGCCTTATTGAAGAGGACAAAAGCCTGCAATTCATTTTAACCGGCTCCAGTACAAGAAGAATAAAAAAATCAGGAATCAATCTACTTGCCGGCAGGGCTCTGCTTAGACATATGCATCCATTCCTACTTTCGGAAATGGGAGATAGTTATAACATGGAAATGGCGTTGACTGGTGGCCTGATACCGCTGATTTGCATGGTGGAAAAGCCCCTGGATACTCTTAATACCTATATCTCGCTTTATATCAGGGAGGAAGTTCAATATGAGAGTTTTACACGGAATATTGGGAATTTTACCCGTTTCCTTGAAGCCATCAGCTTTTCACATGGATCACTTCTAAACATCAGCAATATTTCAAGGGAATGTGCCATTGAAAGAAAAGTAGTGGAAAATTATATATCCATTCTAGAAGACATTTTGCTGGCCTCGCGCTTGAGTGTTTTTACGAAGAAAGCCAAACGTGCCCTTGTATCTCACCCGAAATTTTATTTTTTTGATGCAGGGGTATATAAATCGCTCAGACCAAAAGGTCCCCTGGATAGTCCTCATGAAATTGATGGAGCTGCACTGGAAGGTTTGGTACTCCAGCATTTGAAAGCCTGGAATGAATACCGTGATAATCCTTTCGATATATTTTTCTGGCGGTCAAAAGGGGGAACTGAAGTTGATTTTATATTATATGGTGATGAAGGCCTCTATGCTATTGAGGTAAAGAATTCGAACAGAATAAGACCAGGTGAACTCAGATCCTTGATTGAATTCAGGAAAGATTATCCCATCAGTAAAACCATGCTCCTTTACCGGGGAACGGAAAGATTATTGATTAATAACGTGCTGTGTGTACCCTGTGAGGAATTTTTAAAAGGGCTCAGGCCTGAGAGCTCTCTAGATCAGGTAAGTTCCTTTACTCATTTGGAGTAAAACCATTCTGCTTCTTAAATTGAACCCGCTTTGAACAGGGGCAAAAACTTTATTCCTTTTTCAGGCAATTCACCATAGTTGTCTTCAGTAAAAATATATACCATTTTTATGTTTACGTCACTTCCTTTCATAGGACTTTTTAAGTCATAGATAATCTGCAATATAGGTTCTCGATTTTGATGTTTTCGGGTGTCCCATTATCTTGTATTCGTGTTTGTCCGGGAGAAAAAGAACCAGAGCGGGATGGTAAGCTTACAGATCATTGCTATGAGCAGTGGCTGTTATCGTGTAGCCAAGACTGCCGAATCCTTTTCCGATCCGGAAGATATACTACCTGAGTCAACCACCGATCCGGGAATCAGGGATGATAACATCAAAACATTTTAGAATGAAGGACTTTCTTCTTAATGAGGATGGGATCCACATTGATTTTCAAACCAAATTTCCCTCTCTTTCTTCCTTGGTCCGGTGCCGCCGGATCCAATAAAGAGATGCCGGGTCCCAACTCTTCCATCATTCTTTCATGTTCAGTAGTCCATTCCAAATCCAATAAATCGGTGAGGAAAAGGAATCTCTTTTTTGCGGACTTATTCATATTCCTCGCGAAATAATAAAACAGCTTATCATGATCTGTCCGGGCTTTCGCCTGGAATATGGCATTTCCGACCT
>SDBV01004985.1_pt1 | contig 18872 bp, 18 predicted proteins | sample 2277081 | NCBI WGS metagenome assembly SDBV01 (sample SAMN10402039, study PRJNA504765) | marine sediment metagenome | isolation source: marine sediment core GS10_PC15, 223 cmbsf | place: Arctic Ocean: Southern Knipovich Ridge | collected 2010
GGACTGGGCTCCAGCACGTCGAGTATGCGCTGGAGCCGCGGCGTAACCGTGTCCCGTGCCTCATAGCGGACCTCGGGCGGACGGCCGAGGCCAAGCAGGAACAGATGCTCGCGTTCGACTTCTGTCAACAGCAACGCGCGTGAGATGCGGTCGAGCACTTCAGCCGATGGCGCCCCGCCACGACCTTGCTCAAGCCACGTGTACCAGGTTGCGCTGACGTTGGCGCGCTGCGCGACTTCCTCGCGCCGCAGCCCCGGTGTGCGCCGGCGCGTCGACTCAAAGCCGAAGGCCGCGGGGTCTAGCTTCGTGCGGCGATCCCTGAGGTAGGCTCCAAGCAGATTTTCGTTCTCGTCCGGCATGCGTACCCTGTTAGTCGGTATACCTGTATAACGTCACTACTTTACCCGTATAGAGTACGCGCCAAGAATCGCTCCTGTCCACTTGGGATCAGGAGAGTTTCCATGAAAGTTTTTGTGACCGGTGCAACCGGCTTCGTCGGTTCTGCAGTCGTCAGGGAATTGCTCGATGCGGGGCACCAGGTACTCGGTCTTGCGCGCTCGGAGGCAGGGGCGGCGTCGCTTGCCGCAGCGGGGGCGCAGGTGCATCGCGGCACGCTCGAAGATATCGACGGCCTGCGCCGCGGTGCGCTTGCGGCGGACGGGGTGATCCATACGGCCTTCAACCACGATTTTTCGAAATTTGCCGAGAACGCCGCGACGGAACGGCGCGCCCTCGAGGCTCTGGGCGACGCGCTCGAAGGCTCCAGCCGGCCGCTGATTGTGACCTCCGGGGTCGCGCTTCTGACGCCGGGCCGCGTCGCGAACGAGGAAGATGTCCGCGCTCCTAACCCTGCGTTTCCTCGTGCGCCGGAAGAGGTGGCCACCGCGCTGGCGGCGCGCGGCCTGCGTGCCAGTGCGGTGCGCCTTGCACCCTCGGTGCACGGCGAAGGCGACCATGGCTTCGTGCCGAGGCTGATCGCCATTGCACGCGAGAAAGGCGTCTCGGCTTACGTCGGAGATGGGCTCAACCGCTGGCCCGCCGTGCATCGTCTCAATGCGGCTCATCTGTTCCGTCTCGCCCTGGAAAAGGGTGAGGCCGGAGCGCGATATCACGCGGTCGCCGAAGAGGGGGTGCCGTTCAGGGAGATCGCCGAGGTGATCGGCCGCCAACTGAACGTGCCGGTCGTCAGCAAACACCCCGAGGAGGTCGGCGAGCATTTCGGCTGGTTCGGCATGTTCGTGGGCATGGACGTTCCCGCCTCCAGTCAACGGACGCAGGAACTGCTGGGCTGGCAGGCAGACGGGCCGGATCTTCTGAGCGACATCGCTCAGCCTGGTTATTACGTGCCTGCGTGATGTCCGGTAGGGAAATACCTGGCAAGCCTAACCGTCGGCGTGGGCAGGACCGCCATCACGGCGGTCGGTGAACGGTCCTCAACCGTATGGGAGAGCAGGAATGACTGATCCCGCGATGTCCCTGGAAGGAAAGCGCGTAGTGGTGATTGGCGGCACGTCGGGAATCGGCTTTGCGGTTGCCGAGCTGGTGCGTTTACAGGGCGCTGCGGTGGTGGTCGCCTCGAGCAATGCGGCGAAGGTCAAGGCCGCGCTCGAGCGCCTGCCGGGTGCGACCGGCAGCACCGTCGATCTGCGCGACGAGGCTGGCGTCGCCGGTTTCTTCGACGAGTTGGGTGCATTCGATCATCTGGCGATCACGGCCGGAGACTGGGGCGGACCGATGTTCGTATCCTCCCGCGACCTTGACCTGGCGCAGGCACGGCAACTCCTCGACGTCCGCTTCTGGGGCGTGCTCGCGGTGGTCAAACACGGCTGCCGCACAATTGCCCAGGACGGCTCGATTACGCTGACGAGCGGCATGCTCGCGCACCGGCCGCGCAAAGGCGCTCCCATGGCGACGGCTTTTGGGGGTGCCATCGAGCATCTTGCGCGCGGTCTCGCGGTGGATCTCATGCCGGTGCGCGTCAACGCCGTATGCCCGGGCCTCGTGCTGACCGAGCACGTGAAGCAGATGCCCTCGGCCATGTTGCAGTCGATGGTGGAGCCTCTGCCCGTGCCGCGGGGCGCGACGCCGCAGGAGGCCGCGAAGGCATATGTGTATCTGATGCTCAACGGCTATGCGACTGGGCAGATCTTGCCCGTCGATGGTGGTGGGCGGGTGGTCTGAGTCGTGCGATGCCGCCACGCCTTAACGGCAGCGGCTCGATGCACGCTGTTTCAAGGCCGCCGGATTAGGGTTTCCAGACAGGACCATCCGGAAAGCGATGCTGATCGAGCGAGGCCGCATGCATTTCGATGCTATAGCCGGGACGCTGCGGCGGCATGTAACGGCCGTTGCGAATCACGACAGGGTCGACGAAGTGTTCATGCAGATGGTCCACGTATTCGAGCACGCGGTTTTCCAGCGAGGCCGACACGCAGATATAGTCGAACAGCGAAATATGCTGGACATACTCGCACAGACCGACGCCGCCCGCATGCGGACACACCGGTACGCCGTATTTCGCCGCCATCAGCAAAACGACGATCACCTCGTTGAGGCCGCCCAGGCGGCAGCTATCCACCTGGCAAAAGTCGATGGCATGCGCTTGCAGCAACTGCTTGAACATCACGCGGTTTTGGCAATGCTCGCCGGTGGCGACGCCGACCGGATGTAGCCGCTGCCGGATCGCCGCGTGGCCGAGAATGTCGTCGGGACTCGTGGGTTCCTCGATCCACCACGGGTCGAATTCGGCCAGGCAGCGCATGTTCGCGATGGCTTCGTCGACATCCCACACCTGGTTTGCATCCATCATCAGCTTGCGGTCTGCGCCGATTTCTTCGCGCAGGATGCGGGCCCGGCGCATATCCTCCTGAAGATTGCCACCCACTTTCTGCTTGAAGTGTGTCCAGCCCTGCGCGACGCCTTCGCGTGCGAGCCGGCGGATCTTGTCGTCGTCGTAGCCGAGCCAACCGGCCGATGTCGTGTAGGCCGGATAGCCGTGTGCCAGCATTTCCTGCTCGCGCTCGCTCCGTGTGCTGGCATGGCGGCGCAGCATGGCAATGGCTTCCTGTGGTGTGATCGCATCGGTCACGTAACGGAAGTCGAGACACCGCACGAGTTCTTCGGGGCTCATGTCGACCAGCAGCTTCCACACCGGTTTGCCTTGCGCTTTCGCCCACAGGTCCCAGGCTGCATTCACGACCGCCGCCGTCGCCAGATGAATCGCACCCTTGTCCGGGCCAATCCAGCGCAACTGGCTATCCGAGGTTAGTGCGCGCCAGAACGCACCCATGTTGGCGGCGATCTCTTCGAGCGTTTTACCGACCACAAGCGGAGCAAGCGCCTGTGCCGCCGTCACGCAGATCTCGTTGCCGCGCCCAATCGTGAAGGTAAGGCCGTGGCCCGTCAGCGAGTGTGGCGAATCGGTTTCGAGCGTGACGTAAGTGGCGGAGTAGTCCGGTGCGGCGTTCATCGCATCGGAGCCGTCGAGCGACCGTGAGGTCGGAAACCGGATATCGCGAACCGACAGCCTTGTGATCGTGGTCATCTGGGCACCCTCCGGGGCGACTGCTAACGGCATGCGGCTATGCACGAGGCGGGCCGTGGCGCTCAAAGGCGCCGCGGCCCCGCCTCACTTATTACACTGTAGCGGCAGCAGCGGTTAATCGTAGAGCACGGCGGCAATCTTCGGATCGGTGATATTGCTCTTGTCGTACCAGTAGAAGCCAGTGTCGACTTTCTTGGGCAGCGTCTCGCCTTTCATCGCCTTCACCGCGGAGTCGACCACGCATTTGCCGATGCCGATCGGGTTCTGCGTGATCGCGCCATACATCAGGCCCGACGTGATGTCCTCTTTTTGCTCCTTGCCTGAGTCGTAGCCGATCAGGACCAGCTTCTTCCCCGATTCCTTGACGCCGATGGCCGCGCCTTACGCCGAACCTTCCTTTGAGCCGAAAATGCCCTTCAGGTTGGGGTTGGCCTGAATCATCGTCTTGGCGATTTCCGCCGACTTCAGGTGGTCACCGCCGCCATACTGCACCGAGACGATCTTGATGTTCGGATGCTTGGCCTTTATTTCGTTGAGGAAGCCGTCACGTCGATCGACGCCGGTGCGGCTCGTCTGGTCGTGCACGATCAGGCCGACTTCACCTGAGTCGCCGATTGCTTCGGCCATCTTGTCGGCGGCGAGGGCGGCCGCGGCCAGGTTGTCGGTGGCGCAGGTCGTCAGCGGAATGTCGCTATCGACGCCTGAGTCGAAGGCGATGACGGGGATTTTTTCGGACTGCGCCCGCCGCAATAGCGGAATCGCCGCCTTGCTGTCGAGTGCCGCGATGCCGAGCGCCTGAGGCTTCTTGGCGAGCGCGGCCGAGAGCATGTCGATCTGCTTGTCGACCATAGCCTCGGTTTCCGGACCCTCGAAGGAGATCCTGACGTTATGGTCCTTCGCCGACTGCTCGGCGCCGGCTTTCACGGCTTGCCAGAACTGGTGCTGGAAGCCCTTCGAGATGAGCGGGATGTAGGGTTCGTCCGCGAGCGTAACGCTTGTGCCGCCAACGAGCGCGCCGACGCCGAGCACGACGCCGATAAGTTTTCTTTTCAACATGGGGTATCTCCTCCTAAGGTGGGCCATTCAACCTTCAGCCGTTGTTGGGGGAGCCTATGGCGCTCCCTTTTCTTGAACCATGAGCTTGAAGCATGAGCTTGAAACCTGAGCGCGATTCCTCGCTTGCGCGTCTCCCGCGTGAAGTCAGCTTTTCCTGCGCCGCAAAATATCCGCATAGACCGCAAGAATGATGATGAGACCGGTCACGACGATCTGCCATTCCTGAGCGACGGACAGGATGCGCAGGCCGTTGGTCAGCACGCTCATGATGAACGCGCCGATGATCGTGCCGAGAATCGTGCCCGAACCGCCGCTCAGCGACGTGCCGCCAATCACCACGGCGGCGATCGCTTCGAGTTCATAGCCTTGCCCGAGCGCGGGCTGGGCCGAATTCAGCCGCGAGGCAATCAGCAGCCCGGCGATGCCGCAAATGGCGCCGCCCAGCGCATAAATGGCGATCTTCCAGCGGTCGACGTTCACACCGGACAGGCGCACGGCTTCTTCGTTGCTGCCGAGCGCAAACGTATAGCGGCCGAGCGCCGTGCGATTGAGCGTGATCGAACTCACCACCGCCAGGAAAAACAGGATCAGGACCGCGTTCGGAATGGGCACGCTCGGCAGCACATAACCGATCAGCGAATCCTGCGAGATCATGAAGAAGTTTTCGGTGTCGGTGAAATAGATCGGCTTGTCGGCCGAGACGACCAGCGAAAGCCCCTTTAGCAGCATCATCATGCCCAGCGTGGCGATGAACGGCGGGATTTTCATTTTCGCCGTGAGGGTGCCCGAAACGGTTCCGCAGAGCGCGCCGGTGCCAATCGCGGCGAGCACGCCGGTCCACATCGGCAAATGCCAGTAAGTCAGAAACACGCCGCAGATGACCGCCGTAAAGGTCATCAAAGTGCCGACGGACAGGTCGATGCCGCCGGTGATGATGACGAAGGTGCAGGCAATCGCCAGCACGCCGTTGACCGCTGTCGCCTGCAGAATGCCGAGCATGTTGTCCATCTGCATGAAAGCGGGCGACGCGAAGCTGAAAAACACCAGCAGCAGGATCAGGCTGCCGAAGGCGAGCAGCTTTTGCAGGGCGGCCGGCGCAAAAATTCGCTCCCGCAGTCCCGAAGATCTTTCCTTGTTACCCAGTGCCGATGTATCCGATGGCAGTGTCATGAAACGGACCTCGTGAGGTTCATGCCGCTTTTAGGGTTTCGCGCTGCGTGGCCAGATGCATGATGCGTTCCTGCGTGGCTTCCTGTGCCGAAAGCTCGCCGGTGATGCGGCCCTCGCACATCACCACGATACGGTCGCTCATGCGCAGGATTTCGGGCAACTCCGACGAGATCATGACGATCGCCTTGCCTTGCGCGGCGAGCGAGCGCAGCAGCTTGTAGATCTCGCTCTTGGCGCCGACATCGATGCCGCGCGTCGGCTCGTCGAAGAACAGCACGTCGCAGTCGCGCTCGAGCCATTTCGCAATCACGATCTTCTGCTGGTTGCCGCCCGAAAGAAGCCGCACCTGCTGCGTCGCCGAAGGCGTGCGAATGGCCAGCAACTTGATGAAATGCGAGGCGGTCCGGCGCATCTGGACGCGGCGCAAGAAGAAATTGAGCGAGAGGAATTTGCGCAGGTTGGACATCACGATGTTCGATTCGACGTCCATGCCGGTGGCGAGGCCAAAGCGCTTGCGGTCTTCCGAGAGGTAGCCGATACCGCGCGCCACCGCGTCGCTCGGTCGCCTGATGGTCGCCTTCACGCCTTTCACCACGATTTCGCCGGATTCGACCGGGTCAGCCCCGAACACCGCGCGGGCGACCTCGGTGCGGCCCGCGCCCATCAGGCCGGCAAAGCCCAATATCTCGCCTTTGTGCAATGCAAAACTCACATCTCTGACGAGCGGACCGGCGTTCAGATTGCTGACTTCGAGCGCGACCTCGCCTTTTTCCGGGGCGCCGTGCGAAGGCTCGACGTCGGCGAGGGTTCGCCCGACCATCATGCCGATGATCGCTTCGACGCTGGTGTCCTTTGCGGTGACGGTGGCCACATATTCGCCGTCGCGCAACACCGTGACGCGGTCGGCAATCTGCTTCAGCTCATCCATCTTGTGGGAGATGTAGATGATGCCGACGCCCCGGCTTCTCAACTCCCCGATGATGCGGAAAAGCTCGGCAATTTCGGCGTCGTTGAGCGCCGAGGTGGGCTCGTCCATGATCAGGACGCGCGAATCGAAGGACAGGGCCTTGGCGATCTCCACCATCTGCTGCCGGGCGACGGTCAGCGTGCCGACCACGGCGCGCGGGTCGAGATTCACATGCATGCGGGCCAGGATGTCGCGTGCCTGCGCATTGAGCTGGTCTTCGTCGAGGAACACGCCAAGGCGTCCACGCGGTTCGCGGCCGATGAACATATTCTGGGCGACGCTCAGATGGTTCATCAACTGGAGTTCCTGATGAATGATGCATACGCCCACGGCCTGCGCCTCGCGCGGGCTTGCGAACGCCACCGGCTGGCCGTCATAGAGGAATTCGCCGGAATCGCGGGTGTAGACACCGGCAAGGATTTTCATCAGCGTCGATTTGCCGGCGCCGTTTTCGCCCATTAGCGCGTGGACTTCACCCGCCATGAGGTCGAACTGGACTTCGTGAAGCGCCCTCACGCCGGGAAAGCTCTTGCTGAGCTTTTTGACGGAAATGAGTGGGGTCATGGCGCGCAGTGAACGACAATGCCCCTGCGACCGCGAACCTCAGCGCGAGATGCGGGGTAAATGGACGCCGGGTGAGACGCCGGGTGTCGCCGCAGAGTGCGGCGGAAATCGCAACGAGAAGCCAGACACATGCCTGGTGCCCCCCAAACCGATGTGCCACGATTTTACGTCGCCGGACGGCAACGCCTCAATTAGGCATTCCCTAATATCATAGGTAAACCTGTTCATCGTATGTGAACCTGTTTTGTGCTGGTTTCCCACTATTTGCTATTGAAGGCGTTTTGCCGGCGGGTGCGTGCCCCGCTTTTCTGTCTGCGTTTCTGTCTGAGGTTTTGTCTGAGTTTCTCTCTATTCGTCTGCTTATTCGTTTTCTTTCGCCGGCCTCCAGGAAGCAGTTCGCATGCTCGCCGCGTGCTCTATGACAGCTTGCCCAGAATCGCGCCGACTTCGCTATGGTTAAAAGCGCGCAGCGTCTGAGTACGGATATTGCCTGCGGCGCCGATCGCAAAGCCGAATGCCGCGAAGCTTTGCTCGTCGGGGGCTTCGACGACTGAGACAATGTCGTATTGGCCCATTGTCCAATAGATCTGCTTCATCTCGCAGCCGAAACTCTTCGCCAATTCCGCTGTTTGACTGGCCCGTTGCGGGCTGTTCTTGATGGTGCGGATGCCTTGATCCGTGAATTGTGAAAGAACCACATAAGTTGCCATGACGATTCTCCTTGCGATTGAAACGTGGCGGTATTCATACACCGAGCGATACCACGAGCGTCGTAGCGGGCTGTTTGCAGGACCGTTTCGTGCGCCTTTAGATTTTAGGCAATGGGCATCGCGCCCGATGGGATGTTTGCCAGCTTCGTTCCGGCGCGTTCGCGCTGCGCCGTGCACCAGGCGCCGAACACACGGACAGGCTCGCCGAATCTGATAACCTGTTTCAAAGCAATACCGTCGCATTACGACTTGCGCTGGAAACGAAAGCGCACTCGTAGAAGTATGATGAGTTACACGGCTTCGATTTCTGTTCGAGAACGAGGGAGGTGAAATGGCTACGTATGCGATTGATGGCGTACGCATTGACCCCGCAAGCGACCGCGTCACGCATGTGCGCTGGGCGCTTATCGATCCGAAGACGAACGAGTGGTCGGCGCCACCCGCAATCGTCGAGGTGGCTGAAGCAGTCAATGCGATCCATGCCGGGGATGTGGTCTGGTCCGTTTTTACTCTCGGCGGCAGACGATTTCTGGGGCCGAAGATCAAGGCTGTTGCCCACACGAATGGCCGCGACGGGATCGACACGGACGTTCCGGATGGCCACGTCGAAAAATGCATTGATGATCTGCCGGCTGTTTGAGCGATCGTCAGAAAGTGTTGTTGCTCGGCACATGCTCGGAACAGTTAATATGGAGTGCGATGCGATGTGCAAAGATGCCAGGAAAGCGCCACAGACCTGAAAGGCGAGAATTGGGAGAGTCATGACCGGCAAGCAAGATGTTGCACCCGAGAGCACCGCGGCACGAGTCGCCCTGTGGCGAGCTTTACATACGGAGGCCGATCCTGCGCCGCATGTGCTGGACGACAGAATCGGCCTTAAGCTGCTATCCCCGGATGAAGGCTGGCGCCAACGCGGCGACATGGACCCGCAGTTCACGCGTCCCTTTCGCGCCTCGATCGTGGCTCGTGCGCGCTTCATCGAGGATCTGGTTGTGGAGCAAGCATGCCGCGGGCTGAGCCAGTACGTGATCCTCGGCGCCGGTCTCGATAGCTTCGCCCAGCGCCGGCCGGAGTTGGCCTCCCATCTCAAGGTGTTCGAGGTCGACCAGCCGGGCCCACAGGCATGGAAACGCCAGCGCCTGATCGAACTCGGTTTCGGCGTGCCGGACTGGCTGCGTTTCGTGCCGGTCGACTTCGAGGCGGGCGGCTCCTGGCAAGAGGGGCTTGTAACTGCCGGCTTCGACAACAGCAAGCCGGCAATCGTGGTCTCCACGGGCGTCAGCATGTATCTCACGAAGGAGGCGAACGCGGCCAGCTTACGCGAGGTCGCATCGCTTGCGCCGGGATCGACGCTCGCCATGACGTTCCTGCTTCCGCTGGAACTGGCGGACCCTGAGGTGCGTCCCGCGCTGGAGATGGCGGAGAAGGGCGCACGCGCGAGCGGGACGCCGTTCCTCAGCTTCTTTACGCCGCAGGAGATATTGGCGCTGGCTCGCGAGGCGGGCTTTGGAGAGGTACGTCATGTTTCGGCAGCGGACCTGACGCAGCGCTACTTCGTTGGCAGAACAGACGGTTTGCGCCCACCGGGCAATGCGGAGGAACTGCTGGTGGCAAGTACGTAGTTGCCCGAGCATTTCCATGGGCTGCTTCCGTTGGTGAACGCGGCACGGTGCTCGCGCTTTCGCCAGGGGCACCCCAAAACATTCCCAAAACTCGCGTCGAGTCTTCGAAAATATCGTGAAGAGCTCGCTTAACGTGCCCGATGGTTCAGGCTACGCTTACGCGAAGTTCATCACGCTAATTTCAATCGGAGACAGACATGTTCGATCTGACGGGCAAGGTGGCCGTTGTCACTGGCGGTGCAAGTGGCATCGGGTTTGGCATAGCCCAAGGCATGGTGGCGGCCGGCGCGCGCGTCGCTCTGCTCGGACGCGACGCTGAGAAGGGCCGCAGGGCACTCGCAGCATTGCCGGGCGGCAGTTCAAACGGCCGGTTTATTCAAGCCGACATTACGAAGCATGGCGAGTGTGTCGAGGCCATCGAACAGGCGGAGCGGCACTTCGGCAGTTTGCATATCCTCGTGAACAACGCGGGAATGAATATCCGCAAGCAAGGGCATGAGCTAACGGTCGAAGACTGGCATCGCATCGTGGATACGAACCTGAGCGGTGCGCACTTTTGTGCGCAAGCAATTCATGGCGCGTTGGTGCGCGCCGGCGGGGGCAAGATCGTCAATATCGGTTCGATGCTGTCGCTGTTCGGCACGACCTACGGATCGGCGTATGCGGCGAGCAAAGGCGGCATCGTGCAACTCGGCAAGGCTTGGGCGGTCGAGTGGGCGCCGCATAATATCCAGGTCAACACATTGCTGCCCGGCTGGATTGAAACGGAACTGACCGCCGAAGCCAAGCGGCTTTTCCCCGATCTCGAACACGCCGTGCTGAGCCGCACGCCTCAGGGCCGTTGGGGCAAACCGCAAGATCTGGCTGGCATTGCGGTGGCACTGTGCTCCAGCGCGTGCGATTTCGTGACCGGCGCCGTCATTCCGGTGGATGGCGGCTATTCGGTTCAAGGCTAGCGAATCCCTCATCGACGTAGCCACGTGTGCTGGTAGTACGATCACCGGATCGCGCAAGGTGCGAGGTGAGCGATGAGACTGCCCAGACGTGGATTTCTTGAACTCGCCGCGTGCAGTGGAGGCGCCAGCCTTGCTGGGCACTGGGCCGGCGCGCCGCCACTATCGCTGCCGCGCAGCGAAATGGCATGGGCGCAGCGGTGATCGCGGACGCGATTCATGTGGCAGGAGGTGGCCCAATGAATGGCGGTGTGTTTCAGACTTCGGTTCATGAGGTGTGGACGGGTTGAAGGGGTATGACGGTTATTGCCCCGACGAAGCACCCGCTGCAGCCCGAACCTCAGCCAGCAGCGCCTCGCCCGACCATGATGGCCGCACGTCGCTTCGTTCGGCTTCCCGCACGAGTTCGCATAACCGTTGGTTCACTGGCGCCTTGCGCCCGAGGCGTTGGGCGAGGCGCACAACTTCGCCATTTATCCAGTCGATTTCTGTGGCGCGTCCCGCAGCCAGATCGTCGGACATCGACGAACGCGCAAGCGGATCGATCGTCAGCATCTTGCGGCCCAGCCGCTCGAACCATGCGTCGGGAACGCCGAGTACGAGCGGTATCAAGGCGGGTGGAAGCGGGGTCAGTCTGGCCGGTCGTAGGTTGGCCCGCTTCAGCAGCGCAAGCGCTTCTCTCTGTGCCACGGCGAGGCAAATCCGGTAGGCCCGTTGCGAGAGTTCCTCCTTCAACGGGCGGTTCGACAGCGCGTTGATGGCATTGTTGAGATTGAGCAGCAGTTTCGCCCACTGCACCGGTAACATGTCCGCGTGCTGGATGAGGGGCAGGCCTGCCTTTCTGAATTCTTCGGCAAATGGTTGCATCGCAGGCGAATACCTGATTTCCAGCTCGCCCGCTGAGCCTTGATGAAATGCGCCAGGGGCGCGTTCGACCACATTGAACGGCACCATGCCTTCCAGCACCGGGTTGTGAGGCAGTGCGGCGCGCAGCACCTCGGTATTGCCGATGCCGTTCTGGAAGCTCACGACGATGGTGTCGGGGCGAAGCAGGTTCGCCAGTTCGGCCGCAGCCGTCAGTGTCGCTGCCGACTTGACAGTGACGAGCACGAGATCGGCTGCTGCTGCGGCTGCCGCATCTGTAGACACCTCTATCCGCTCCGGCGGCACGGACCAGCGGCGATCGGTGTAGTCAGAGAGTGTCAGGCCTTTACTGCGCAACTGGTCGGCAATGCGTGCACGCCCAATAAAACCGACGTCGCTGCCTCCCGCAAGAAGCCGTCCGCCGACATAGCAGCCAATGGAACCCGCGCCGTAGATACAGATTTTTGCCATACCGTTTTCCGGGGTGATTAGTTGTTTGCAGTTGATTCGCAGAACGTAACACTAAAGCGGCTACGCTCGAACATAAACGACGGGGCAATACCGAAGGTAGAGCGAAAGGTTCGCGACAGGTGGGCCGAGTCCGCGAATCCCGCCACATGAGCTGCGTCGGTCAAGCTCGCTCCACGCATGGTCACCTCCACCGCCGTGCGCAAACGGCGCCATAAGACATAGCGCCGCAACGGCACGCCAGTCGCTTCGCGAAAACGGTGCGCCAGCCGGCTGGGAGAGCGGTGCACAGCATTCGCCAGCGCCGCCAGGGTGATCGGGCCGTCCAGACGCTGCCCGATTAGCGCGCAAACCTGCGAGACCAGTTCATCGTCGCTCGAGCCGCTGTTCGCCGCCTGTCCCAGCAAAGTGTCCACTATCCACTGCGCCGCAACAGTGTCTCCGGCGGCGGCGCAGCGAGCGAAGGAACGCAGTTGCGGATTGAAAGGCAGGGAGACCACAACGGGACTCTCGCGGCCGGGAAAACGCGCCCACTCACTGCTTTCGGGCTCCAGGTACAGCACCGCCGTGGCCCCGAACGCGGGATGCGCATGCAAGGTGTCCGGCGGGACGAGGAGGAGATCCGCGCGGAGCGGGCCGGTTTGCGGGGACTCATAGACGACCGGCCCATCCAGACCGAAACCAATTTGCGCAACATGGTGCCGATGCTGGGCAGACGCGTAGGCGGGCGCCAGCATCAGCAGACGCTGCGGCCAGACATAGAGATGAAACGGAGTTGGAGACATGTCAGCCAGTTTATTCAAGTTCGCTGTGTATTGCCGCATGCATGCTCATGTCTTGAGCGCTAAACCTGGGTGCGAATTTCGATTGCACATGAGGTGACGCTGAAACCGAAGTTTAAGCAAACGCGGAGAACAGCATCATGACGATCAAAGAGTATGCCGAATACGACGGGCTGGGTCTCGCCGAACTGGTGCGAAACAAGGACGTCAAACCCTCCGAACTGGTCGAGGAAGCGATCAGCCGCGCGGAAACGCTCAACCCCAAACTCAACTGCGTGGTGTTCCAGGACTACGAACGAGCGCGCGCCACGGCTCAGGGCGCCTTGCCCAAAGGCGTGTTTGCGGGCGTTCCGTTCCTGCTCAAGGACATCTTCGGCTTCGCCGAGGGCATGCCCACGCGCCTCGCCGCGCGCTTCGTGCCGCCGTTTCCCGGCGCGCACGACTCGCTGCTGACAGCTCGCTACAAGGCCGCGGGGCTGGTTATTCTCGGCAAGACCAACGTTTCCGAGTTCGGCCTCGTGCCGACCACGGAATCCAGGCTTTATGGGCCTGCGCGCAACCCCTGGAATCTCGAATACTCGCCGGGCGGTTCGTCGGGCGGCGCGGCTGCCGCCGTCGCGGCGCGCATCGTGCCGCTTGCCCATGCCAACGATGGCGGCGGCTCGATCCGTGTACCAGCGTCGTGCTGCGGGCTGGTCGGTCTCAAGCCGACTCGTGGGAGGATGAGCTATGCGCCCGATTTCGGCGACGTGCTCGATGGTCTCGCCAACGATCATGTCGTATCACGCAGTGTGCGCGATACCGCGGCGGCGCTCGATGCGACGGCCGGATGCATTGAAGGCGATCCTTATTGGGCGCCGGAACCTCCACTGTCGTATCTCGCCGCAATGGCAACCAGGCCGAAACGGCTGCGCATCGCCTTCTCGACGAAAAAGATCGACGGACGCTCGCTGCCCCCCGATTGCGTCGCCGCGATCGAACACGCTGCGAGGTTATGCGAAAGCCTCGGCCATATCGTCGAAGAAGCGACGCCAGATCTTAATGTGGTAGCGCTCATCCCGGCCTTCATGACGTTCTGGGCCGGTCATCTCGCCGCGGGCATCGATCACATCGCGCACCTGAGCGGACAGACGCCGTCCGCCGATCGCTTCGAAGGGCTCACCTGGGGGCTTTACGAAGCCGGCAAGCGCATCACGGCGAGCAAGTATCTGCTCGCCAAAGGCGCCATGCAACTCGCGGCCCGTCAGACCGCAACATTCCACCAGCATTACGACGTATGGCTCAGTTCGACCTTGGGCTCGCCGCCGGTGAGGCTTGGCACCTTCGATCTGGACGAGCGCGATCCTGAGAAGGCCTTTGCGCCGTTGATCGATTACGTGCAGTACACCGCGATGCAGAACGTGACGGGACAGCCCGCGATCAATCTGCCGCTTCACTGGAACGAGGCCGGTCTGCCGATTGGCGCGCACTTTGTCGGGCGCTATGGTGACGAGATGACGCTTCTGCAACTCGCGGCGCAACTAGAAGAGGCAGTGCCCTGGGCGCAACGCCGGCCCGGGATTGCGGGTTGAGGCTCGGGAGTTGGGAATGGAATCCGGCTCGCTCAATATCAGTTTGACATGCTTTCAGCAGCGTCCTTCTTGCGGCGAACCCATTTGGGTGCGCGACCGGTGACGCGCTTGAACGCATGGCTGAAGGCGCTCTCGCTCGCGTAGCCGAGCGATTCCGCAAGCCTCGCGATCGACACATCGTCCTGGCAAAGGGCGCGCTCTGCCAGGCGCATGCGCCACTCGGTCAGATAGCCGAATGGGCCAACGCCGGCGGCCGCCTTGAAATGAAGCGCGAAGGTCGCGCGCGACATGCCCGCGGCCTTCGCCAGTTCGAGAAGACTCCAGTCCTTGCCCGGCTGTTCGTGCATCAAGGCGAGCACCGACGCAAAACGCCGGTCGCCGGCGAGGCGCAGCCAGCCCGGGGCTATCGAACCCTGTTGCTGCAAATGGGCGCGGAGGATATGGATAAACATGAGCTGGACGAGCTGGGTCGACGCGGCGCCGGCGCCAGGTAGACGATTGACTCCCTCCCTCATCAGTTGATCGAGAATCCAGCGCAGCGGCTCGCCCTGTGCTGCGCCGCCGTTGACGTGGATCGTTGGGGGCAATGCGTCGAACAGCAGCGAGCGGCCGCGCGAATCCAGCATGACCGTGCCGCCGAGCAACATGAAGTCGTCGCCGTCGCCGATCCTGCAGACTTCGCCTTTTGCCCGGGAGAGTAGCTCGTCGATGCTGACGCTCGCAGCAGCGAAATCAGTCGCCAATGTCATGGGCGCCGATCGCAATATCAGCAGCACGTCGCCGGCCTGAAGCGGAATGACGGTGCCGTCATCGTCCATTCGCAGCCAGCAGCGTCCCTTCACGACACCCCAGAACTTGATTCGATCCGGCGGGGGATAACCGATCGACCAGGCGCCGCCGGCTATCAGCACTCCGGCCAGGACGGATTCGGCACCCAGTAACTGGAGCATGTCGGAGAGGGGTTCGGGATTCATGGGTCAGACTATTGCACATGTATTAGAGATTTCTAGGCATTCTACGTCTGAATCAGGCTCGCTATGCTGGCGCACAACCAGCCAATTAGTGAAGGAGTTGCAATGACAGAACGATTCGGGACGACGTCCACTACGGATGATGTGCTTTTGAACGTGGATCTCGGCGGCAAGCGCGTGCTTGTCACGGGCGTATCGGCAGGCCTCGGGGTAGAGACGGCTCGCGCCCTGGCCGCGCACGGAGCGCAGGTTGTCGGTACCGCACGCGATCTCGCCAAGGCAGAGCGGGCGACTGCCGGGATCCAGGCGCAGGCCGCGAACGGCGGCGGACTCGCGCTGGTCCAGTTGGATCTCGCCTCGCTTGCGAGCGTGCGCGCTTGTGCTGATGCGCTGCTCGCCGAGGGGCAGTCCTTCGATGTCGTTATCGCCAATGCCGGTGTGATGCGGACGCCGTTCGGGCATACCGTCGATGGTTTCGAGACGCAGTTCGGCAGCAATCATCTCGGACATTTCGCTTTTGTGAATCGCATAGCATCGCTGATTGCGCCGGGTGGACGCCTGGTGGTTCTGGCATCCACAGGCCACCGCAACGCGGATGTCGACCTCGATGATCCCAATTTCGAGCGCACGCCGTACGATCCGCGGATCGCGTATGGCCGCTCGAAGACTGCCAATATCCTGTTCGCCGTGGAGTTTGATCGCCGGCATCGGGCACGCGGCGTTCGGGCGGCCGCGGTGCATCCGGGTGTGATCAGGACCGAACTCGACCGTCATATGCAAGCTGATGAGCTCGACAATTTCCTGGAACATATGAATGCCCAGTTGGCCGCTGAAGGGCGACCGCCTTTCCGGTTCAAGACAATCCCCCAAGGGGCGGCGACCTCCGTGTGGGCTGCTTTCGTTGCCGGGAGCGAGGAAATCGGCGGCCGCTACTGCGAGGACTGCCAGGTATCGAAGATCGTTCAAGGGAGTCCTGATCCGATGAGTCCCGGCGTCGCGGCGTACGCGGTGAATCCGGAGAACGCTCAGGCGCTCTGGACAAAGAGTGAAGAGATGGTCGGTGAACGGTTTAGCTGACGGTGTGCAGCCAATTTCGGACATTCGACATTGGAGGATGAATCGTCGACAATCTGCGCTGCTGCCTCCTTTGAGCAGCTCACACGCAGTCCGTATCGAGTTTTCACATGCCAAAAATCGAATTGAAGCAGGCTGAGACATCGGATCACCCGCTCATCGTGAACCTGATGCAGTTCTACAACTATGACTTCAGCGAGTGGATACCGCTTTCGTTTGCAGAAGACGGATTCTTCGCTATCCGTCCGAAGCTTGAGTATCTTTCGAGTCCAAAGACGATTCCACTTCTCATTCTCGTGGACGATCAAATTGCCGGCTTCGTGATCGTCGACGACGAGGTTCATGTCGAAGGGGCACAGCACAATATCGGCTACTTTTTCGTAGCGCGGCGTTATCGCGGTCTAGGCGTGGGAACGCAGGTCGTGTCCGATTTGCTGGGCAAATTCCCCGGCCGTTGGCAAATATGGCATGTCAAGGAAAACCTGGGAGCCGCTGCATTCTGGGCAAAGGCTGTCCCACTTGTGTCCGGCGGAAAATATGCCGTCCACTCGCTGCGCATAGACGAGTGCAATGCGACGCTGTACCGGTTCGACCGATGTGCGTCTTCAGCCGTGGCTATCGACTTCGAATCTCCCGATCAACCTGACGTGATCGCCCTCATTGCTGAGCTGGACGCCTATCAGGACACGCTGTACCCGCCAGAGAGCAGGCACAGCCTTGACCTCGCGTCGTTGGAACGAGCCAATGTGCTGTTTGCCGTTGCGAGGGATGGTACGGGCAGGGCAATCGGCTGTGGGGGGATAGTCCTCGGCCCTGAATTTGGCGAACTCAAACGCATGTATGTCAGTCCTTCCGGTCGAGGGCAAGGCGTCGCAAGGAAACTCCTGGCGCTGCTCGAGTCTCGGGCCATAGGTTCGGGCTGTCAGTTGCTCAAGCTCGAAACCGGGCCGTACCAACATGAGGCGCTGGCTTTGTATGCCTCAGCCGGCTACGAGCGCCGGGGACCGTTTGGCCATTACGCGAACGACCCGCTGAGTGTGTTCATGCAGAAACATATCGCAGGCTGAGACCCGTCCTATATCCCCTTCGTTGCCGGCTCAAAATGCGTTAGCCACCAGCCTTCAGGCAGGCCGGTGGCAGCCTCCACTAGAACCGGTCGACGCGAAACGGCGACGGATCGACAATGACCTCCGAGCCCGTCATCATCTCCGCAACCATGCGCCCCGTTATCGGCCCGAGCGTCAGGCCATGATGAGCGTGGCCGAACGCGAACCACAGGTCCTTATGCCGCTTTGCCGGGCCAATGATCGGCATCATGTCGGGCGTGCACGGACGGCGGCCCAGCCACGGCTCGTCATCAACACGCGCGCCGAGCGGGAAAAGCTCGCGTGCAATCGGTTCGACGGCTGCAAGCTGATGCGGCGTCCTGGGCGAGTCCCGATGCCCCAGCTCGACACCGGTCGTGAGCCGGATGCCGCGCGCCATCGGCGTAATCAGATAACCGTTCTCGACATCGAGCACCGGATGATTGAGGCGCGTATCGCCGTCGGCCGCGTAGTGCATGTGATAGCCGCGCTTGACCGCGAGCGGCAACCGGTAACCGAGCTTCGTGCTGACCACGTCGGACCACGGGCCCATTGCGACCACGGCGGAGTGCGCATCGATCAAGCCTCGTTCCGTGCTGACTTTCCAGCCTGGTTCGAGCGTCTCTGCATCGCCGATCAGAAACTGTCCGCCGAGCTGCTCGAAATGACGCGCATACGCGGTAACGAGAGCATTAGGGTCGCTAACCGAATCGGAGGCCGTATAGTGCAAGGCGCCCAGCAACGATCCTCGAAGCCCCGGCTCGATCTGCCGCAATTGCGCGGCGTCGAGCGACTCGAACGCGACGCCAAATTCATCGTTCCAGCGCTGCGCCGTGCGCGTTTCCTCGTCCTGCGTCGCGGCGCTGCGAAACACCTTCATCCAGCCCGACCGGCGGATCAATGCGCTCGCACCGGCGGCTGCGGCTAGCGTGCGATGCTCGCTTACGCAATGTTCGATCAGCGTCGCATATGAACGCGCAATGGCTGCGTGACGCGCGGGATGCGAGTGATGCCAGTAGCGGTAGAGAAATGGCGCGAACGTAGGCATCGCCCGTGGGTGATAGCGCACATCAAGCGAGCGGTTGCGCGCGTATCGCATCAATGTGGCAAGCCCACGCGGAAACGCGTAGGGATAGACGCCCTCGCGCTGGATCAGCCCTGCATTGCCGAGCGATGTTTCGTTGCCCGGGCGCTTGCGGTCGACGAGCGCAACCGACTGACCGCGCTGCTGCAGATGCACGGCGATCGACACGCCCACAATGCCGCCACCGAGCACGACGGTATCGAATCTGTTTGCCATATTTGCTTGCCTCTGACCGCGCTGGTCACGATATGCGCCGGATGATTTCCGCGCTCACGTTACCCTGCGGCGTCGATCAGGCCGGCATGCCGTTCGGCTTGCAGATTGTCGGTCCGTTTCATGGCGACCGCAGGACGCTCTCGGTAGCGCACGCGTTTGAAAGGGCGTTCG
>SDBV01004986.1_pt1 | contig 18871 bp, 9 predicted proteins | sample 2277081 | NCBI WGS metagenome assembly SDBV01 (sample SAMN10402039, study PRJNA504765) | marine sediment metagenome | isolation source: marine sediment core GS10_PC15, 223 cmbsf | place: Arctic Ocean: Southern Knipovich Ridge | collected 2010
TTTAGATCCTGGGAAATGGCATCTTCAATCACCTGGTCCGGCAATCCCTTGGCCCGAAGATCGATGCGCAGATCCGGCCGGGATTGTTTGATGATGCTGAACATATCATGCCAGAAGTCCGGCATCTCTTCGCGGGTAAGTCCCGATTCCCGATGCACCCGGAACTGAATGGCGTCAATGTTCGGGAACACATGCATGAACTTCGCGAGTGCCGCCTTATTGTAATCAACCAGGTTTTCAGTTGTTACCCCAAAGACCAGATGCTGAGAACGTTTTCCATCGACTTCAGAAGCTCCGGGAATCCCTCCACCCTGGACTTTTCCCCGATAGATATGATCCCAGAAAGCAGGACAAAACCGGATTCCCCGTTTGTGGGCGATTTGGATCATTCGCTTAAAGGCTTTCGTGTTTTTGGCCTGTTGCTCCCTGGTTAAACCAACAAGGGTGACTTCCGGGAACTCCTCGACATCAAAGAAGTAAGGGTACGCCGGCGCCATAAAGCCACCATTTTCATATCCGAATACCACCACAAAACTGTTGATGCGACTGGCAGCCAGCATATCAAAATAGCGCTCAAGCCGTGTTTCGTCATGCAAGAACTGTTCAAAATTTGCACGATGCATGGTATAAATGGAAATAGCCCTTTCACGCACGAATGGTTTTTCACAGGCATCGTGAATGTGGGTAAAGGGATCTTGATCACTGTCAGTCCATGAGATACGATCTGCAACATCCAGGGCCGCGTACATCAGTCCAACTGCATCCGAACCACAGAGGACCAGGGAGGGTATACCCTGCAGTTCCATATTCCGGATCACAAGGGCCTCCGGACCTTCCGGATGGGGAACATTGAGGACCCGCAAAGATTGGGAGGCAGGCCCTTCGGTTGTTGCCTTCCCTGCCAGGATAAGGTAATCCGCCGATACCGAAAGCACATCCTCTTCATAGGTCACAGCATGACCTTTAGACCGCAGGGCTTGTTCAAGTTTTCCCAGACCGTGAAGTGCGGGTTCTTCCAGATTTGGATCAAGGACTATTGCAACCTGACTTCCGGCCTTCGACCGAACAGATATTGTACAGATCAACAGGCAGATTAAACCACTAAAAATAAATTGTTTATGTTTCATACTTAATGAAATTATTTCCTATACACAGATATGAAGTATTAAAGTTGGTTGTTTTTATTTAAATGTTTATTTCTCGGGTTGTTTTCATACTAAATTGTATTTGTATAGCTTATGGGATCTGCAACTTTACTTCTCCAGCTTTTGTGATTTCAAAAGAACCTGCCATTGTCACTCGATTTTAACGCTTCGGGCCGTTTGCAACAACACGGGACCCATCAGGCCGGCCGGTTCCAGGCTTGCATCGGGACTGAGGCCTGCTTCCTCAAACAACGTCCATGTGGTGCGATCTTCTGCCGGCAGGTCCGCGTCGCCGATCAGGCGGTTGTGCCAGGTGTTGGTCGCAGCAATGGTCAGCGTGTTCTTTCCAGCTTGCACGGCGCTGGTTACCTCGACGGAAAACGGCGGTTTCCAGAGCACACCGAGATGCTGACCATTGACGGTCACCTCGGCCAGGTTGGCCACACTACCGAGATCGAGAAACAACCGGTCACCCCGTTGTATCTTAAGTAAGGTAAATGTGCAACTGTATGTGGCCGTGCCGGAGAAGTGTTTTACACCCGTATCATTGTGCTTACTTAGTGACCGTAACCCGTGCAATTCAATCTGCCCTGGAGCGCCGCGACCGGGAGGAAAAGTCACTGTCCATGGGCCATTGATGGCCAGTGGACCGGGCAGTTTATCAACCGAAATACGTTCTGTCTTGCCTGACTGACGGGTCAACTCCCACGTTCCGTTTTTTGATGCCCACCCTTGATCCTCTTCGATCCAGAGCGGCATGATGCCATTTCCATTTTCAGCGCCTGATGGTATGATCTGCGCCACCGGATCGTTTTGCCCGGAGGCACGACGAAAAACGACAAACACGGAGCCAGCCGGAGTAAAGCGGATCGATACCACGGTGCGCCCGTTCTCCTGCCGCCAGATACCCGCATCGCGAATATCGCCGGTCTCTGCGTCCCACAACTCGGGTACGCGACCGGTAACGCGAAAGGCCACCTCTATGTTGCGTGACCGGCGCTCCTGGTTGGACAGGAAATAGATGTCGGCCTCGTCGGTCTGCCGATGGTTCCAGGCCAATGGCGTCGAGAAATATTCCATTTTTTGGCGGTATACGGGCATCATGTCCTCACCAATGAACTCGACATCGGGCAACAGGCCAAGCTCTTTGAAAAACGCCTGCGTGGTCGCCTCCGGCCGCACAGACTTCCACGATTTGTTCACAATTTTCTTGACTTTCCCGTCACAATTCGGATAGTCTGTCAAACTTATGGATTGCGTTGGCAGGGATCCGATTACCGGCACCCCTGCCCTGGCGAGTTTGCCAATCTTTTCCGCAATCCCGGGCGTCATGCGATCGGCCGGCGGCAACACCAACAACCGGTACGAAACGCCGTCGGGCAATACGATTCGCCCGTTCTCTGCTTTCGCCCGGTTCAACAGCGCATCGCGGTTGATGCAGTCGTATGCGTAACCTTCCGGCAGCGGCACTGGCAGGTCACCGCGCAGGTAAGAACGGGTCGGTTGCTCCTCGCCAATAAAATAGCAAGCGTCGGCCACGGGCAACCCCTGTTGAAGCATGCCCGAGCATCGCTGTATATAGTCGAACCACGCCTTGCCCGGCTTGTGCCAGGTTTGCGTGCCGCTGAAAAAGGTGCCGACTCGATTTAACGTTACTCCAGGTTCCTTATCGAAGGCTTGATGTGCCCAAACATGTAAAATGAATTTGTTGATTCCTTTGGCAAAGTTATAGTCACCCATCGGTTTGAGATAGTATGGATCTACATTCCAGGTGATGGGATTCTGAGTAAAAGCCTCCGCTCCAATAATGTTTTTGCCGTAGATATGTCCACCACTGATGGCATCCTGAATATCATTGGGTTTATCCTGATTAATGCTATTGAGCCAGAATTCACCCATAGGCAGGTCGGCGTACTTGAAGTGCTGTAATCCGTCGGACATCATCGTCGGTGCGATGCACTCGGCACTGAAGGTCGCACCGCGTTCGCGTCCATGCTGCACCAGTGGAGCATAGAAGTTATCGCAAACCAGATCGGCTATGGTGCGGCGAATGTCGTAAAGAAAGCGTTCCGAGAGTTCCGCCGATCCGACCGGCACTCCACTCATTACCGGCAACCACGGCAACGGGTCGTAACCCCGCCGCTTGATAAACTCATCTCTGAACAGGGGCGACCAGTTCTGGGAGAAGGCCTCCCAGCTGTCAGTGTGGTTGCGCCAAAGCGTCCTGCCCGCCAGCTCCGGACCTACCCGGTCAAGTGCCTCGCCGAACCATCCTTCAAACTGTATGCGAGCAGCATCGGGACTGAACTTATCACATTCCAGGCCAACGCCAGTGCCGCCGGGCCGGTTGCTCACTTCCGTGGTGGTGTAGCCGATACGCTGGATGGTCCATCTTCCAGGTGGGGGTGTCCAGTGAAGCGAGCCATCGGTATCCATCTTTTCTGTGAGGTTAACGATCCGGCCGGAGGGCACGCATAAGTCGGTTGGACACTGTGCATTGGTTGTCCAGTCGCTGCGTCTCCATCGGAAGCCGGCCTTGCCCTCCCAATGGTTGATGGAGGGTTGGGCACTAAGCTCGATGTGTTGGACAGCCAGTCGTTTGCGATTGCGGGTTTTGCTTCCTTCATGGTTCTCCGATGGTGGCGGTGTGTCTGACAGATCGAACACAAAGCGAAAGAACCGTCCGGTGGTTGCCGCAATGGCATGCGTACAACCCAGACCTGAGTCCTGCCAGCCGTGAAATTGTGTAGGTTTAAGACGACCGAGGGAGCCAAACTTCTTGCCGTCGTCACTGACCAGCACTTCCACCCGGTGAAGCTGAAATGCCACACGCTGATCGGGTGACATTCTGATCGACCGGCAGGTGAAGGGTTCGTCAAACTCGTACTGGATCCAACCCTCCGCGGACAAACTCACCAGCTCGTCCGCGCCCCTGACCAAAATTTGTGGATCGAGTCCGGGAATGTTCGTCGTGGCCCTGGGGTTCAGTTGCGTGGATGTTGTTCCAGTCCCTTCAAGGGCTGGAAATGCCAGGACGGCAATGTCGCGGTAATAATCGCGCCGCGTTGTTGGCTGATCCAACTTACCCTGGAATGGTTTACCGCCGTCAACGACCCGCTCGGTGGTTACGAGCTCCTGCATGGATGTCTCAGGCGTAATCCACGGACCACCGGCCAGCGCCCACCCGTCGCAGGCATTCATGGCCAGCCGGAGTCCAAGCCGGTCGGCTTCCTTCGTGGCGTGAACAACCAGATTCCACCAATGCTCGGAAAGCGGATTGGCAGGCGGACGGGCGATCGTGTTTGTGCCAGCCTGGCCGATGGGCATCAGGACAGCCCCGGCGATGCCCGTTTCAGCCATAGCTTCGAGGTCCTGCGTGATCCCCTCGCTGGTAGCATTGGCCTGCATCCAGTACCAGTATACCCAAGGCTTTGCCGCTTCGGATGGCTTAAGAAACACCATCTCCAGATCTGGTCCCTTGTTCCCGAAGAGGCTTGTACTCGACAGATGGTGCTCATTTTGTGAATGGGAGCAGGCAGCCAGGGCAATGGTTAGTGCCGTTAAGACCCAAATATTTGCAATTGCTTTTGTGATACTGTTCATCTATATCATGGTCTTATCGTTTCCTTATCCTGATCTTTCGATATGCAACAGGTCCGTGATCACCCTGCAGCATTAAAGGTCCAAGTAGCTCCTCTATTTCATCCAGTGAAGAGCGTGTTGGTCCTGTAACTTCTACATCTTCATGTAGCACTATACCATTTAGCACCACCTCTTTGAATATTGCATTTTTCGTTTTCTCTCCCATGGAATCAAATCGAGGAGCCTTAAATTTGATAGAGAGTGTTTGCCATTCCCCAGGCTCTTTACAGGCATTTACAGGTGGAGAAGTCCCCTCATAGCCCTTTTCTCCCTGCCTGTTTTCATCCCATCTTTGATAAATGCCTCCACAATCGCCGGAAACAAGTTTTTCTCTGCCCCAGCTGTCTAAAATCTGTATCTCATATCTCCCCTGCAGATAAACACCTGAATTAGAACCCTTGGGCACCATAAACTCTAACTGCAATTTAACATCACCATGCGGCTCTTTGGTAATAAGATGTACGGTCCTGCCTTTTTCGCCATTCATTAAAACTCCCTCACCCGGTAAAGCATCCAGTTTTTTTATACTGTCCTCATTTAATTTTGCATCACCGGCTTCAAACCAATCGCCTGTAGGCTCTTTAAAATCTTCAATACCCAGTAAATTTTTCTGAGAAAAAGCATCGTGACCCAGAAGGCCAACAAGCAAAAACATTGAAATAAAAATTCTTTCATTCATTTTTATTGAGTTTCTATTTAATAATTCCCTGATTCACTTCTGTTGTTTTATTTTTGCCGGTCCTAACAGGCCTCCCTTAAGCAATGGAGCATCTGCTTTAAAATGGTATCGCTGGGATATGTAAGTCTGGCGTTCCTCTTCCGGCAGTTCGGAATCAGCAAATACGCGGTTGTTCCATGTGTTGGCAACACGGATCTGTAAATCATTTTTACCGCTGACCGAGAAATTACTTATGTCAATCTCCCACGGCGTTGTCCAGACAATACCCGCCTCTTTCCCGTTGACAAAAACAGTTGCAATAACACCCACATCACCGAGTTCGAGAATGACCGGCTTGTCCGATACCCGATTCTCCAGCGTAAAACTCTTTTCGTAAAGGGCTGTACCTGCATAATACTTAATGGCAGGATTGGTATGCTGTGACCAGTCTGAAAGCGCATCGAATACGATCTCCCCGGGGGCATTTTGCCCTTCAAAACGGACTGTCCACTTACCATCCAGCATTGCCAGAGTTGTGTACTCCGGTCTGTTTGAATCTGCCGAACCTCCTGCGCTTTTGCTAATTTTTCCATCGAAAACAACAAAGATACTCTCCGAGGCTTCCAGGTGTAATGGTATAAGCGTTCGCCCCTCTTCCTGCATGAAAGCAGCAGCTTCGTTAATTTCTCCGGTGACTGCATTCCAAAGTGAAGGCCTGCGACCGGTGCAGCGAAACGAGGCTGTAAAATCAACCGCCTCATTTGATGTGTTTGCCAGGAAATAGATATCGGTTTTCTCACCGGTTCTGTGATTAAAGACGATGCCGCCCCTCCTGCCTATACCAATATTGTCCGAGCCGGCTGAGGCACAGCGAATTTCACTGTCACTAATAATCCTGACATCCTGCTCTATACCATTGTGAGTGAGGACCTCTTCGAGACTAACACCATCATACACATACCCTTTTCCATATCTACCCATCCTGACCGTCTCTCCGTCAACGGCTCCCCATAGCTCACCAGCGATCTGACCAAGAGTCTCATCACAGGCAGGATAGTTTTCCAGCGAAGGGCTTTGCAATGGCCTGGGACCAATGATCGTTGCCCCCTGGTCCACAAGACGTTTGATCGCCTCTGCAACTTCAGGCCTCATTCTCTTCTGCTTTGGCAATACCAGCACTGCATAGCCCGGCCCGTCCTTTACAACGATCCTGCCATCCTCAACACTCGTGCGATTGATCAGGACATCGGAGTTGATAAAATCGAACTCATACCCATCCGGCAATTCGGGATCGCGTGGTCCTTGCATCATCGGGGCATTCTCACCAATATAATAGGCAACATCTATCACCGGAACTCCTGCTTTTAGCAATACCGAACTGCGGCGGGTATAATCAATAAACCCTTTGGACTGCTCAAACCATGTGTTATGACGGTTAAAATCCGTACCGAACCATTGTATAATACCCGGCTTCCTTTCATCCGGCTGATGAATATAGACATGGAGGATCAGGTGATTGACACCCACCCCGTAAACCCAGTCACACCATTTCTTGATAGAGGCTGGGCTCTCCCTGAAATTATAACCAGATGTAAAAGACTCTGCATAAATACTCTTCTTTCCATAGGTATGTGCACAACTCACAGCAGCCCGGCATTCAATATTATCACGGACACCACCAATCCAGAACTCACCACCAACCTGGTTTGACTGGCTTCCATACAGTAAAAATTCAGACGGGAACCCCCAGTGTCCATAGTCCTCCAGCCAGAGCGTCAGATCGTTCCTGTTACAAACCTCACGCAAACCGCCCACATAATCATAGGCGATACCCTCAACGATCAGACGGCGCATATCCCAAAGAAATCGTTCCGAAACATTGGGATTGTCAACAACACGTCCGGTCAGAACAGGCATAAACCACTCGGGCGAATAGCCGAACCTGGTCCCGAACTTTTCAGCAAATCCATCGGTCCAGTTCTGTGGCCCGGTTTCATAGCTGTCGGCGATAATATATTTAAGCGCCTTTCTCTCCTTAACCGGTGTCTTTCGCAGGAACTCACCCACCATACCATCGAAAAGACTTTCCACATGTTCCCTGTTCATCTTATCAACTTCAAGGCCGCGGCTCTCCGGACTGCTGGGTGCATTCTGCGTACCCATTGGGATCATTCCCATCCGTAACACAACCCAATTACCTGCGGGAGCATCCCATTTCAATCGTCCGTCCGCGTCCATTTTGTCGCTTAGATCAACAACATCACCCGATATCACAACAGACCCCACAGCAGATTCGCCCTGCTCATGCCAGACATAAGCATCCCAGTCAGGGTTGGTGGACGGGTCAGTCTCACCGAGTTGTTTACGTACATATCCGCCAACTACAGCACTGCGGGAAAGTGACATCTCGTCAAACCTCACAGTTTTGCTCACATTAAATATCAACCGGAGATAACTCGCTCTGGTTTCCCGGAAGGGAATAAGAATAGCATCTCTCTTTTTAGCTCCCTGGTGTCCCCTTTGCTCAGAATAGTCACCGATTTGTTGGTATGTTTTGCCATCACTGGAACTTTCTATCTTGCATCTAAGGGTGTATCTGATATCCAGAGGTTTGATCTTGATACTCTGGATGCCGCTCTTTACCCCGGTCATGTCTGGCAGGGTCAGATCAATAATCAAGTCATTGCCACCACTGAAAGTTGCAAATGTCTCTGCCGAATCGTCAAAAAGATTTTTGACCTCTTCGATACTCCCGGATGAAGCAGTCACTCCTTTCATATCAATATCATCTGCCTCACTTTCAGGTTGCCTGAATGCGATGAGCCGCACATCCTGAAAATCCTTTTTGGTAAACTTCGGTCCGGTCTGTGTCGGCCTAGATCCCCCGGCCATAGGAAACGTTGTAACCTCAGGAGCAGGTATAATCTGATCAACCTCCCTGCCACCGGTGATCACTGTCTCGCTGTGAGCAATATAGCGCATGGATTGGGAAGGCTTCATCCACGGACCACCCGATTGGGACCACCCGGGTGAATTAAAGAAACCGATCTCCACACCACATCGATCAGCTTCCTTAACTGCCCACTGAACAGCTTCCCACCAGGCATCGCTCATAAATTTCACATCCCCAAGCGGGGTCATATATCTCTCATCCCCGGGTCCCCTCTCGGATTCAGGTTTATAATTATATATGTGCCCGATATAAGCCCGCCCAATGCCAACCCGTGCCATGGCCTCCAGGTCTTTGGTGATCCCTTCCTTACTGATATTATCGTTTAACCAGTACCAGTAACATCCCGGCCTGGTCTCTGCCGGCGGATGATGGAAATCAGCCTTCATCCCGTCCATCTCTCTGGTCGGGATGTCCGATTGCTTGGTCTCGGAGCAAGCGTCAAATACAAGAAGCATTGAAATAAGCAACGTCGCGGCTTTAATAGAATTCATTTTTCAGTTATTTCTTTGGCCAAACCTTAATACTGATTTCCTTCTCATCCGGGAAAAGAAATGGTCCGGGAGAAGGATTCTCTGTTTTTCTTTTCTTTCCAAAATAGTCGGTGTCGAGTCGATAGGGCGTTCCGTCGGGGTTTTCGAAAGGTGCATCGGGGACCTTTGCCCTGCCCAGTGATTCTGTAACTACAACGGCCCGTTTCTGTTTGGACATCCAGGCGGGATCGACGGCCATCTCGAGCCACCAGCCTTCAGGCTTCTCCTCCAGCTTGATGTTGGGATTGAAGGCTGTATCGACCAGGGCATCGTGATCATGAGTGCTCGGCTTTGCGCCTGCCAGGTAGACATTGCCAACTGCCTGAAGATTCACGGCCTTTTCATCGTAAACGGACAGCCCGCTGCTCCCGGCAAACATATTGTTGTGATAGCGTGCGTCTCTGTGCTGTATGTTGGAAAGCTTCATCTCCTCTAATGTATGCGGTTTGAAGTAGGGTGTTTTTCTGCGTTCTTTGCGTCCCACAATGGCCCCGGCAAACAGGTTGTGTACATACGCACTCCCCTGCGACCAATCCCTGACAGACCTTCCCGAAAGGAATATGTTGTTGTCTATCATGTAGGGGCCGTGATCGACTTCCATAAAGATATCATTGCTGTTGTCGTGCAGCAGATTCCTGGTAAACCGTGTACCCTGGGCCATCCAATCCAGCCAGACGCCACCAACGCCGCCGCAGCGATAGAAGTGATTGTTCCTGATGATCACGTCATGTGATGCCAGTAGTTTCAGTCCTGCCACATCGGGCCCGCTAATCCAGCCTTGCATTGCGATGTCACAAATGGTGTTGCCTTCAATGGTGCTGAATATACCTCCCAGGCTGCCGTGAATCCCGTTTTTTTCACAATGGGAGATATGGTTGTTGCGAACAACATGGCTGCCGATCTTCTGTCTGGACCATCCCTGCCCAATCGCCAGTTCGATTGACTGAACATATCCCTGGGCCGTTGCAGGCGGCATGGCGACGTCTTTCAGATCATAACGGCCAAGCGTGATGCCTGTGTTCATGGAGTGGCTGATCACATTGTTCTCAATGACCCATCCCTTGCTCCAGTGGGTCCCGATCAGGCCAATCTGTTCGGACATCGCCCCGGACCATGGTGTGGCTGCCTGACGCATGATAAAACCGCGAACGGTGATATAATTTCTCCCAGGACTGTCCGGATAGAAGATGCTCTGGCGCACATTGATTTCTACCAGTTCCTTGTTGGGATCGGTCCCTTTGAACTGCGCCCACAGTGTGGTGTTTTGATCGTCCACCACGCCGAACCAGAAAAGTTCATCTCCCGCGGACTGGAGCACAGTATCCAGATGAGGCGCTTCGGTCAGCCATTGTTCATTTAGATAGACCGCGCCGGTGTGCCGGTCATATCCATCCCCGGGGGTGTTGTACCACTCCCCATGAATAATGTCGTTGTACGGATTGAAATCTCCAAAAAAAACGTTGGAAATAACAACCTTCCACGTATCGTTTTGAACATGCTCCCAATTTTTGATGATTTCAGACCCTTTGATGACGACCGTTTCACCGGAGGTCGCTTCATAAACGATCCTTTTGTTCTCGGACGTTCCACCATGTAGAGGATTAACTCGCTCACGGTAAACACCCTCATGCACGGTGATTATGTCACCGGGCTGAGCAATTTGTGCAGCAGCCGAGATCGTCTTGAAGGGCTTTGATTTGGAGCCCGGGTTTCCGGTGAGACCGGTGGTCGATACGTGATACTCCTTTCCGCTGTGGGACAAGGAGGACAGGGCATTTGCTCTCAATTTAAGTTCACCGGAACTCAGCCCTGTGCCTGTGGCAACGACCTTGATATCGCCGGGGTCACCGGTTGAGCGAATGGCCACGCGAGCCAGTCCGGCTGAGACGGCAATTTCCTTTGGTCCCCCGAGGCGGGCAGGGCCGCTCACGGTCAGGGATAACCTGCTGTTAATAGTGTAACAGCGATTGCCATCCGAATCGCATAAGGTCAGGTCGAGGTAGCTGATGTCCCGGCCATCGGCGATCAGGTCGTTGGAGGCGGAAAACACGACCTGGGCCGGATTGCCCGCAGTCGTACGGTGATCCACTTTCTCCTGATCGCCAAATTTCCCCCTGACTTCAATCGTCCCCTCTTTGAAGGCAACGTCCTTCCAGATTAGCGGGGCATTCATAAGGCCCGGGTATTCACCGGCGCAGGAGATACCCTTACCCAGCGATTTGCCATTGAGCATTAACTCCACATCCTTGCAGTTGGTGAATACCACGACCTCGCGTAATGAACCAGCATTATGGTTCCAGTGACCGAGAATATGGAGGACGGGATGGTCGGACCACATGGCCTCATAAAAGTGAAAAAGATCCTTGGGCAGGCGGTAACGGTCGACGGTGCCATACGTGTCGAGATCTCCATTGTAAGAATAATCGGTAAAGCACCACATCGATCCACCACATAACCAGGGACGCTGATTCATGATGCTCCAATACTGCGCGTTCACGCGCCAACCAGCCTGCTCCATTTCCCACTGGCCACGGGCAAAGAAGTAGTCGTTAAGGACGCCCTCTGAAATGATATGTATTCGGTTGGGATAGATCTCTCTGAAGTAGTCGGGTTTAAAGGCGTAGCTCTTGCCGGTCTTCGGTCCAATGAACTCACCCTTTGGAAGGTTCACCACCCCGCCATTATAAGCCACTATATCGGCGACGGCAGTGAGTCCGGCAACGTCATTCTTCTCCCATTGACCACCAACGACCATGGTCACCGGCCGGTCGGGATCCACCTCCTTGAAGGTTTCGACCATCCGCTTCATCAGCTTCATCTCTTCACGATGAAACCGTTCCGGCAGGGCATTGCCCAGGCCCGGGAAGAAGATGTGAATGTTCGCGCCCTTTAATTTCGTTGGCCTGCCGTTGAGGGTGAAGCCCTGTTCTGAATCGAAATGGAAGAATCGGTACCCAATCCGGTCTTCCTGCGAATCAATCACCTTACCTCCTTCAAGGATCTCGGTCCGCAGGGTGTAGAGAACCGGGCTTAGGTCTGACCAGAGCTCCGGGCGGATTACGGCCGGCAGCTCAGCCTCGACGGTGTTGATAAGGGAGTAGCGCGTCATCATCGGTGTTGTCGTCGTTGAGACCACCTTGCCCCCGGGGGAGGTCAGGGTATGCCTGATATCAAGCGTCGCACCACCAATTCTCGTTTCCTCAATGTGTGTCTGAACCACGGTAGCAGCCATATCAGTGCTGACCTGAGGCGTGCGGATCTCCACCCCGGCACAGGCGATAAATGAATGTTCACGGAGGTGCAGCCACACTGGCCTGGTGATCCCGCCATAGCGGTTCCATCCGATCCACAGCGGCATTGCTGCCCGTAAGTCATAGCTATTGTCGACACGGACGAGTATCGTATTGTCACCCGCTTCCAACAGGTCGGTGATATCAAGCAAGCTTGCGAGGAATCCACCATTGCGTCCCCCGGCGTAACCTCCATTTACCCATACCTTATGGCAGTTGTTCACGCCCTCAAACTCCAAAAGCAGGCGCTGACCGGGCTGAAGACTGGGTGCATCAAAATGTTTCCGGTACCAGCCGCCCCCTACATAGGGATCTTTCAAACCGGGTCCCATGTCATCCTCATTCCAGGTGTGAGGCAGGATCACAGGTTCCATTGCTTTATCCTCTTCATTAAAGTCGATTGCCCATTCGGCCGAACTCTTCACAAAGGTCCAGTCGCGGTTGAAATCTACCCTGGCAGAAGTTGCTTTTTCTACCGTTTCTTCAATATTTTTTATCGATTCTTTTTTGCTGCAACCAAATGAAACTACTGCAAGTAAAATAAGAAGTTGAATAAGTTTAGTTTTCATATGCAGATTTCTGGCGAGTGAGAAGGATTGGTAACCAAAATGGCAGAAAGTAAAATAATACGTCTCATTTGGCTCGATATCATTAATTAATTATACCTGTTTACCATATCACTTTTCTATCTGTTTTTATCTGTCGTTTAACCAAAATGAGGCCTGTACTGCGTCCCTCTCTCTTATATTTTGTCAGTAGTTGCCGTAGCTCCTCTGCTACTTCCGGATACTCCAGCCAGAGGTTGTGTTTTGTCGCCCATTGCATGCCCAGATGCCACTTACCAATACAGGCGGTTTTATAGCCTTTTTGTTGAAGTATTTTGGTAAGAGTAAGCCGTTCCGGCTCAATTAAAGGAGAATTGTAGGGACGCAAAACACCCTTTTTCATGTGAGTTCTCCAGGCATAACATCCGGTAAGAATAGCATATCTTGTAGGTGAGCAAACACTTGCGGGAGAATGAGCATCGGTAAAACGCATGCCATCAGAAGCAAGCCGGTCAATGTGAGGTGTTGGAATTTTAGAATTCGACATGTAGCATTGAGGGTCTCCGTAGCCCATGTCATCGGCCAGAAACAGGATGATATTGGGTTGGGCGTCCCGTTTTTCACATGATGAACCGATAATTATCAGCATGGCAAAAGCCAAGATTAGAAAAATGCGTATATTCATTTTGTCCCGTTTTTAATCCCCCAGTTTTTATTTGGTTCATCTCCCAACCATAATTCCAACATACCTCCTTTTGAAAATTCATCGTGGGTAAACCAACACTGATTAAGTGGCATTCCATTTAATTCTGCTTTTTGGATATAGCAATTTTCTTCCGAGTTATTATTTGTTTTTATGATGAAGTTTTTCCCTGAATAGTAGTCCTGATCCAGAATGATTTTTACTTCATCAAATACCGGACTGGTAATTTCGTAAATTGGATCTATAGCAGTGGTCCCCTTCAGGCTAAACAAGCCTAAGGACATCAAGGCGCTTACGCCACCCATTTGTCCCTGGTCCTCATCGTGCCCGCCATAACCTTTATCAGGAGTAGTTCCACCATATGCCTGCCTGTTGACTCTTCGCACCCAATACTGTGAGAGCCATGGCTTTCCGGCATAATTAAATACATGGGCATTTGAACAACCCGGTTGATTGGCATAACTTACATACCCCCCACCATAACCAAAAACAAAATCGGCAGGCTCAGCTTTTTCGAATGCAAAATTTAGTTTTTCGCATAATTTGTCATTCCCTCCCATCAATTCTGCTAACCCGGCAATATCATGAGAAACTGACCAGGTTCCCTGCCATGCATTCGCTTCGATCCATCCGCTGCCGCTTAACGGATTATTATGCAGCCACTCTCCCTCTTCATTTTTCGGGAAGATCAGTCCCTCCTTTGCGTTAAACAGATTTTTCCAACCGGCTGATCTTTTTAAGAAGTATTTAGCGTCTCTTTTCTCACCCATCTTTATTGCCATTTGAGACAATGCCCAATCCTGAAATGCCCACTCCAATGTTACACCGGCATTTCCGGGCTTCCAGCCATTTTTTACGTAGAAATCAATTTCATCCCCTCCCATCATTCCTCCCGGTTGATGATTTTTCTTCATCATTTCGAAGGCATGTTGATCATCGGCCTTTCGTAGCAGGCCTTTCATGTAAGCACTTACGATTAGATTGGTAGCAGGGCAGCCAGTCATAATATAGGAGTATCCCCCGGCACAAGGACCCCGTGGCAATAATTTACCATTATCGGCATATTGCACCAGCGATGCAGAAAAATCATCAAGCAGATCCGGCCATGCCAGCCCCCAAAGTATATTTAAGTTCCATTGTGTTAACCAGAAAGCATCGGAATTGTACATATTGAATTTTGCAATTCCATTCGCATCCATGGGCAACTTTTTAATCTGAAGCGTTGCATCGGTATGAGAACCATTTCGAACTCCTTCAGTATAATCCGGATAATCTCCACTGTAATCATTCAGTTTGTGCCTTCCAAGCAGTGTATGCCACAAATCAGTATAAAACTTCACCCGCTGGTTATGACTTCCTCCTTTCACTTCGATCCGGCTCATGGCCTGGTTCCATTCAGAACGTGCATCTTCCCTTACTTTTTCAAAATCCCAGTGATCGCATTCAGATTCCATGTTCTTCCATGCATTTTCAATACTGGTATATGAAATTGAGATCTTAACTTTTAGTTCATCACCCTTTTTTACATTATAATGAACCGACACCCCTGCGGTAGGTGCATCATGATAACTCCATCCTTCATCCCGGCGAGAGGTACTTGTATCTTCCGCTTCGAGAGAGTTGATATTTGCCTGTTTCATCTCCCCATTCCAGTTGTCAAGCCTCTCCATGGGCTGATCGAGTTGAAGCGCAAAGAATATTTTAATTTTTTCAGCTCCTCCCCATAAACGACCAACAGAATTAAATGAGCCTTCGATTTCAGTATCGCTCACTTTTTTCACTTTCGCTCCGGTCATTGTACTTGTGGAGACGTATCCACCAAGATTTACTAAATGATTTGCTTCCACATCTTCGGTATACCGCATTCGATAAAAACTCACCCTGTCGGTAGCTGTTTGCTCTACCCAGGTTTTGTATTTATCCAGAAATACGCGGTGATAGCCCGGTTGAACAATTTCACTGTTGTGAGAAAATTCAGATTTCCAGCCTTCGTGCCAGAGTGAAGGATTGACAACACCGGTAGTTGGCATAAATTCGACACCGGATAGCATCCATGCATGAATTTGTGGGAAACTGAGGATTTCGGTGCTGTTGTAATTATAACCGCCTCCCATCTGATTTTTATTGCGTGTTAAAGGCGCTGAACTTATCATTCCGAAAGGAAGACTTCCTGTTACAAAAAAGAAGTAACGCCCACGGGTTGTTTCAATATACGGATCAACCATAGAAACTGGATCAAGTTCTCCCTGGGTTGACGGGAATACTTCAATTTCCGATAATCCTAAAAAATCCCCGGTTCCATCACTTACCACGAAACGAAACCATTCAATACTCTTTGCCGGAAATTTGATTACACAAGCACTGCCATCATTTGGAATTAAATTAACGCTCAATTCAGAGCCATCACTGAATTTGATTGTTCCGCCAGCAAGATGAGATTTTAAGCTGGCACGGTCGTAAAAAACTATTTTATCAATGAGTTGACTTTCCTCCCAGTCGAGTTGAATCCAGGGATAATTAATACCACCATAAAAGTTCACTTTGCTATCGGAAGCCCATTCTCCAAGGTCAGACATAGCTATCAGCCCATCATTTACATGACCGGCCGAATAGTCACTGTTCAATTCAACGGAAGCACTCACTCTTGCCAGTTGAGCAATGTTGCCTGGTCCTGCGAATACAGTGTAACTCAATGAAATAAAAAGACCCGTTAATAAAACCGTAGTTAATAATCTGCTTTCTACTCTTAATTTCACCATATTTTCTATTGACAATATTTATGATTGAACACTCACTCTCAAGATTACAGTTTCACCTTCAATCGTACCGAACATTAGTCTATCACCTTTCAGTACTTGCTCCCCATTTCTATTACTCGACATGGAAACTGATTCCCCCGGCCAGGGATTCTCAAGGGTACAGTGTCTTCCCTTCTCACTATTTATTTTCACATACTGCACTTCACCTTCTTTCAGTTCACCGGAAACCAGAAATGCACCATAAGTCCTCAGGCTATGAAAGCTGGCATCCCTGTTCTTTGGCCACACCGGGAAAACACGAATCACACCGCCATGCCCCATGCACAACATTTCGTTGATGGTATTGGGTATGGTACTTAAATTTTCGATTCCATGGGGATTATCCAATTGAAATCCATTGGGATAAGTGTGTTCTATATACTGATGCATTTTTGTTAAAATGGTATCCGGATCATAACCAACCCTCACTGCTGCCGGGAAGAAACTGTTAGAGCCGTTGTTATCGATCCAGCGCTGCATGACATCAATCGTATTGTGGGCAACCTGAAGTAATTCGGATTCGCTATCCAACCCAATCTGGCCACCCGGGTAAATATGTTGAATGCCCAGGGTATTATTTTCCCACCAGGCTGTACCTTTTTCTGTATACCTGAAAACTTTTTTTCCTTCACGCTGCTGATATGTGTAACCGGATAAATTATCCAGTATATGCTGCCACTGTTCTATGCGGGCCATATCTGCATCCAGCTCTTTACTCATATCAATAGCTGTCTGCATCACCAATGATCTCTTTTGCAACAGAATCGGCTCTTTGCCCACAACTCATAAGTTGCATAAACAAAAAAACCACCATGCATACCTGCATCAATCGCTTCTTCATTATATTTTAAGTTACCAGACTTTCAATGTATTAACACCCGGTTTTAAATTTTCAAAGGGACCAGCCATTGGATTGCTGTCATCTCGTTTATTGCCAGGAAAATCAGAATCAATGATGATTGCCGTCCCATCAGGATTCTCATACGCTTGATCCGGAATATGTGCCCGCCCGAGTCGTTCTGTGGTTACAACTCTATTTTTCATTTTGGTGATGGATGTGTCAATAATCAGGGTAAGATAAATTCCCTCTTCTTTTTCTAAAGATCATCTGTTATACTTTTTCGGGGACCACAAAAGGTTCCCTGTATTTTCGTGTAATCAGCTCATTAGCGGCTGAAGCAAATTCCCCAATAAACATCTCTTTATCAGAATCAAAATTAAGCATTGGCCCCAGATTCACATCCTCCTTTTTCCAATCGATCCGGTTGGCAAAAAGATGGTTTCTAAACCGGTCGAATGACTCTTCCAGGGATGCCTTGCCTTTGATTCTTTCATAAATTTCATCAGGGTTCGAATTTTTCCCAATCCGGTAAGAGGCATTTCCCAAATGGACAAGTGCTGCAGACAGATGCCCTTGTTCAACATCAGCATACAGCCAGTCAGGATCATTCTTCTTAACCGCATTGATAAAATTTTCTTTGTCATTTTCATGCGTAGATTCAAATGCCTTCAGGAGCCTTCCCTTGTTGTCGAATGCCTGATTATTGGCGATATAGCCCTCCTCGCAATGAACCACAACACCAATTTTAACTCCAAGACAACTATCCATGCTTATCCGGCTTCTTGCCTCCCAATCGCTTTTCATGAAATGCGCATTCATGGGCAAGCCCCTTACTTCAAAAATAATGGGGGCCTCTTCATACTCCAGGTAAATGATCTGGGTATTTGGTGTTTGTCCGTCGTCGTCATATCCCAGTCTGCCTCCAAGGCTCATTACCTTGCCGGGCAAATGGTTTACACCCAAAGCCATCCTGCATCCATCCATATAATGGATCCCGTTATTCCCCAGGTCGCCATTCCCGGTATCCCAGTCCCAGTGCCAATCGTAATGAAAATACTTCCGGCAAACAGGTTTCATGGGAGCCGGCCCGGCCCACAGGTTATAATCGATCGATTTGGGAACAGGAACCGGTGCTGGCACCTTTCCTATACTCATCCGCGATCTGTAATTGAGTCCATGCACATACTCTATTTTTCCAAGGTTTCCACTCCTGGCATATTCAAACGCCTCTTTATATCCATTCGGAGATCTGGGAACATGGGGTACCTGTACAATCCGGTTATACTTTCTTGCCGCTTCCACCATTTTGCGACCTTCATAAATATTATGGGATGCAGGTTTCTGACAATACACATGTTTCCCTGCCTGGCAAGCCATTATTGTAATCAATGCATGTGTATGATTGGGTGTGGTGATCGAAACCGCATCTACATCCTTGTCTTCAAGTAATTTTCTAAAATCCTTGTAGGCTTTTACGTTGATATTCTCTTTTTTTAATTTCGCTGCCTCTTCCCTGAGAATCTCTTCATCACAATCACAAACGGCTACAATATTTACACCCGGGATTTTGGCAAAACCCCTTAAATCCATTTTCCCCTTTCCTCCAATTTTAACCTTGGACCCCAACCCGATGACAGCCAGATTTATCTGCTCATTGCTGCCTAAAACAGTTCCGCTAAAAGGAACTGATAAAGCCACTCCGGCCATTGATGTACGTTTAATAAAATCTCTTCTTTCCATAACAATTCATTTAAATTTCATCCTGA
>SDBV01004987.1_pt1 | contig 18871 bp, 15 predicted proteins | sample 2277081 | NCBI WGS metagenome assembly SDBV01 (sample SAMN10402039, study PRJNA504765) | marine sediment metagenome | isolation source: marine sediment core GS10_PC15, 223 cmbsf | place: Arctic Ocean: Southern Knipovich Ridge | collected 2010
GGAGGAACAGGAAATATGAAATCCCTGAGGATTTTTCTTGCAGTTCTGCTTGCCGCTGGATTCTACAGTGTTACGGCTGTCCTTGCTCAGGACAACGATGATGTTATAGTAAACGCGGGACAGAGGATGGGACGCGGATTGGCCCGGGGCGGCGGCCTCGGTTTTATCGATGAAGATGCAAACGGGATCAACGACCGTTTTCAGGACTCTGACGGCGATGGTGTGATCAACGTGCTTGACCCTGACAGCGACCTTTACCGTGATCCGGCTACGGCGGTCCATGGCCTGGGTTTTGTGGATGCGGACGGCGATGGGATCAACGACCGGCTTCAGGACGCGGACGGCGATGGCGTGATCAACATGCTTGACCCTGACAGCGACCTTTACCGTGATCCGGCTACCAGCACGGGTTTTGGCCGTGGAATGGGCCGTGGCCTGGGTTTTGTGGATGCGGATGGCGATGGGATCAACGACCGGCTTCAGGACTCGGACGGCGATGGCGTGATCAACATGCTTGACCCCGACAGCGACGTTTACCGTGATCCGGCTACCAGCACGGGTTTTGGCCGTGGCATGGGCCGTGGTTTTGGCTTTGTGGATGCGGATGGCGATGGGATCAACGACCGGCTTCAGGACGCGGACGGCGATGGTGTGATCAACATGCTTGACCCCGACAGCGACTTTTACCGTAATCCGGCTACCAGCACGGGTTTTGGCCGTGGAATGGGCCGTGGCCTCGGTTTTGTGGATGAGGATGGTGATGGGATCAACGACGGTTTTCAGGACTCCGACGGCGATGGCGTGATCAACATGCTTGACCCCGACAGCGACCTTTACCGTGATCCGGCTACCCGCACGGGTTTTGGCCGTGGCATGGGCCATGGTTTTGGTTTTGTGGATGAGGACGGTGATGGGATCAACGACGGTTTTCAGGACTCCGACGGCGATGGTGTGATCAACATGCTTGACCCCGACAGCGACCTTTACCGTAATTCGGCTACCCGTACGGGTTTTGGCCGTGGCATGGGCCATGGCGTCGGTTTTGTGGATGAGGATGGCGATGGGATCAGCGACCGGCTTCAGGACTCCGACGGCGATGGTGTGATCAACCATCTGGACCCCGACAGTAATCTTTACCGCAACCCCGCAACTCAAAGAGGCGCCGGAAGGCGTGGTGGCGGAATGCGTGGCGGAGGCCGCCGGTAAACAGGCAGCCTGGCAATTGCCGGAGTCCCTGGTTTACGGGGACTCCGGCAATGATGATTGTTGGTTAATCCGGAATTGGATGGACAAAATGAGCAGCGGACGAATATACGGATTCTTGATAATTGCCCTGAGCCTGGCACTGGGTGCTTCGTCCGCTTACGCCCAGCAGGAGAGTAAAGAACAACCGGCCGGCTCACAAAGGCCGGAGCGCAAGGAACCTGGGCAGGCAAGGAGTGGAAGGCCCGCCGGGGAAGGGGAGAAACAAAAAGTGGAGCGGAAGGTCCGGCTGGCCTCCGAGGATCAGGAGCCGCTGGTTGTGGTTCCGTATGGTTTTGTGGACAAGGACAAGAACGGGATCAACGATTTATTTGCCGATGCAAACGGTGACGGAATAAACGATGTCACGGAGAAGCCCTACGCTCACAAGTTTAAATTTGCGGATAAGGATAAAAATAAGATCAACGACCTGTTTGTCGATGCCGACGGCGATGGGGTGAACGACCTGAAAATCAGGTTTGTAGATACTGATGGTGACGGGATTAACGATAATGTGATCGATACCGATGGAAACAGGATCAACGATATCACCGGGTTGAAATACAGCCGTAAGAGCCTGCGAGGCTACAAGTTCGGCTTTATTAAGGAAGAACGGGTATTGATGCGGGGTTTTATCGACGAGGACGGTGATGGCCTGCCGGATTTTCGTCAGATGAGAATGCGGGGGGCGGGTTTTCCGCCACCGGGACACGATCAGTTTATCGACAGGGATGGCGATGGGATCGATGACCGGAGGCAATCACAGAGAAGGCACATGCGAGGAAAAAATGAATAGAGCGTTTGCTTTATTGTTGGCGCTGCTGCTGGTGTTGTCCACCGGTGTGCTTGCGAAAACCGATTTCAAGGTCGGCAACTGGATGCTGGCCGACGATAATATATTCCGTAACTACAGTGGTCAGGGCGACATGGTGTTCATGCCATATGCCCAGTTGGGATACGGGTCCGCTATCTCTGATTTTTCGAGTCTGAGGTTCGGTTACAGCGGTGACTTTTACTTTTTCAACGAGATGAGCCACCGGGATTTTTCGGTTCACGCCGGAGATTTCAGCTACAGCCGTCTCTGGCCGGAATCCAACACGCTGCTCTCCCTGGGCGCCAGCGTGGAATCCCGGCTTAACCCGTCCGACTACAGCTACTACAACTACACAACCGGCGGTGTGTTCGGCAGCTTCAAGTATTACCTTCGCGATGACCTGATGCTGCTGGCCCGCTACAACCTGATCGGTAAAAAGTTCAAGGAGTTCGAGGAGTTTAATTTCGCCGAGCAGGTGTTCGATTTGCGGATCAGGCATTTTCTGCCCTCGCGGACCACCTTGAGCGTCAATGCGGCCTACTACAACAAGTCCTATACATCCGATGTGGAAACTCTCGATTCAACCTTTGTAAGCGCTGATGATATTACATCGGGCGGTTTTCCAGGACCAATGGGCCAGAGGGGACGTGGATGGGGGATGGCAAACCGCCTGGAGCAGTTTTTACCCGAAGACTTCGAGGGATTTTACCGCTACGGCGTTAGTTCCGAGCGGTTCGAGGGCACCAGCCAGCTTAAGCTGGGAGCCAGTGTGGCGCAGAATATCGCCGAGGGCACCGGTCTGATGCTCGCTTATACGGCCCGGATCAACCCCCATAGCCGCAACCGTTATCTGACCAATCTGGGCGAGTCCGTGCTCAATAACGAGGAACTGTTCGACGATCATTACAGCTACAACGGGCACGAGGCCAAAGTGCAACTGCGCCAGATGCTGCCCGGCCAGAGTATGCTGACCCTGCTGTTCACCGTGCGCAGCCGCAAATACAGCGGCCGTCCGGCTTACGATCTGTTGGGTAGTCCGCTCACCTCCGGAGCGAGCCGGCTGGATGAGGCGTTGCTGTTCACCGCGCAGTATTCCAAGTCTATTACCGCGGGTTGGCTGGGCGCGCTGGAAAGCCTGGACGTGGTGTTTCAGGGCGGCGCCGGCCGCAACAGTTCCAACGATGAATACTACAACTATAAAAGCGTGTGGTTCTCCATGGGCGTGGAAAAAGGGTTCTGAGCAGAGCGGGATTGTGGGGGCGCGGAATTCCAGTTGTGCCCTCTTCTGTATTTTTTATAGTAGTGTTTTCATATCATTAGCCGTTTATAAAAAAAATGCCCGAGGCAACACGCATTGGGCATTTTCGCTTCTGGCGCCTTACTGTAATAATATTTGTTTGCTTGATCGGGCCGATTGCTGCAAATTCATCACATGGCAATAATTCAAGTGAACACTCCACAAGAGGTGGCTGATGCAGCAGCAGATGATTGGCATTCTGGAGCTATTCGAGCAAATCAACGCCATTCCGCGGGCATCGAAGAGCGAGCAGGCAATTTCCGGCTGGCTTAAGCAGTGGGGAGAACAGCGTGGTTTTGTAACCCGCTCCGACAAGTGGGGCAACGTTGTGATCGAGGTGCCGGCCTCGCCCGGTTACGAGGCCTCCCCGGCAATAGTGCTCCAGGGCCACATGGACATGGTCTGTGAGAAAACTCCTGATTCAAAGCACGATTTTACAAAAGACCCGATAAAGCCCCTGATGGATGGCGACTGGCTCACAGCGGACAGGACCACCCTGGGAGCGGATAACGGGATCGCGATAGCGATGAGCCTGGCGCTGGCGGAAAGCAAAACCGCTGCCCATCCAGCGCTTGAGTTGCTGTTTACAGTGGATGAGGAGCAGGGGATGACAGGCGCGGCCAATATGGACGCGAGCTTTGTCAGCGGCCGGGTGATGCTCAATCTGGACTCGGAGGACGAGGGTGTGTTCACTATCGGCTGCTCAGGCGGACGGGAAACTGTGATCGGGTTGCCGCTGGCCATGCAGCCCCTGCCTGACGATATGGAAATCTGCTCAATTAAGGTGAGCGGCCTGATGGGCGGTCACTCCGGAGTGGATATCGGCAAGCACAGGGCCTGCGCCAATAAACTGCTGGCCAGAACGCTCTACCGCCTGCAACAAACCTGCCCGCTGCGGCTGGTCAGTCTACAGGGTGGTACGGCGCACAACGCCATCCCGCGTGAGGCCGCCGGCGAGATAGCTGTGGAAAAGGGACGGTTCGATTCCCTGAAACAGATCGTGAAGGATTTCGAGAGCGAGTTGGCAACTGAATTCGCGGCCAGTGAAAGTTCCTTATCGCTTACGTTTGAGCGGCTGGATAGCAGTACCGGGCAAGTTGCTGCCCAGAGCGACAGCAGCCGGGCCGTGCTGCTGATGAACGCCGTGCCCCACGGGGTAATCTCGATGTCCGCCGATGTGGAGGGCAAAGTAGAGACCTCCACCAGTTTCGCCGTACTGAGCCTGAGTGACGGTAAGCTGGAAGTGCTCACCAGCCAGCGCAGCTCGGTGATGTCCAAGCTGGACGCCCTCTCCTCGGAGATAGCATCTATCGCAGCTCTGGCGGGGGCGGAAAGCAAGTTCGGCAGCGAGTACCCGTCCTGGCCCGCCAACATGAAATCACCGTTGATTACAAGGTGCGGCGAGGCTTATAACAGAATGTATGGCCGCAAGCCGGTGTTCGAGATTATCCACGCCGGCCTGGAGTGCGCGGTGATCGGCAGGACATACCCGGAGATGGACATGATCTCGCTGGGCCCCACAATCGAGAACCCGCATTCGCCCGATGAGCGGATGAACGTGCCCTCGCTGGAGAAAGTGTGGGATTTTCTGCTGGAGTTGCTGAAGACTTTTAAAGTGTAATCGTGCTTTTTCAAATGCAACTGTTGGGTTATCCTGAAAACAGCGTAGGGGCGACGCATGCGTCGCCCTTACATATCTAACCTTATCCGTATTGTGCTCAGGTTTGATTAAATAAAAAGGCTGCCATTTATTGGCAGCCCCCTTTTTGCATTAATATCAGCAAGATGCAAGATCAGCAAAATCAGCCGAACCAGGGCCTGTCCCGGGTGATTTCCTTGGAGAGCATGCTCTTGGTTATGATAACGTCCTCGCGCACCTGGAAATCGAACATACCGGCGCAGAGGAAATCGGCCCCTTTCTCAAATGCATAACGGAAGCCCTCGCGCGGATGGATAGCTCCGGCGGCCAGCACCTTATAGGCGATCCACGGTTTCTTGATAGTCTTCATGTACTCGGCGGTTTCCTCGGGAGTGTTGGCCCACAGGTTGTCGTGCTGCTCCTCGGGGATAGCCGACCAGTAACCGTGATGGTGCAGGGTCTTCATGAAGAAATCGACATCGATTCCGGCCTTGGTTATCTCTATCGGCACTTCCAGCGCGTGCCCGGCGCAACCGGCTATCAGGCCGTTGCCCTTGATAAAATCAACGATCTCTCCCAGCACGTCCACCTTGCCGTCTTCCACCAGCTTGTCGGCGATCCCGCCCATGATAAAAGCGCCCACCGCTCCGTTGTCGATAGCGAGCTGGATGTTGCTGGTCAGGTCTCCCAGCTTGGGATAAGTCTGGGCCAGCCACTGAATCTTGCCGCCACGCTCTTTTTTGTACTTGTTCAGCAGACGGACAATCTGCTCATCGCAACGGAAAACAACGGTATTGATCCCGTTTTCCTCGCACAATTGAACCGTGTCGAGCACTTTCTCGTCGGAGTGGTAGGCCTTGATCAGGCTGGAGGCGTAAATCAGGTCCCGTGCGTGGGCGAACCCGCTGACCAGGTTACCGCCGCACATCAGCCGGCTCAAGGTAACGTTGCCGATCTTGCCGGTCTGCAGACCCTTGACCGGTGGTTCCTTGGGCGTGCCGTCACTTTTCCCGGCCAGGTTTTTTTCCTCACAACTGAGCATCACACTGGCGCCGGTGGCCCCCAGTGCGGCCTTGGTAAAGAAATTTCTACGGCTTAGCTTGTCCGCCATCTTTAGCCTCCGGATTTATTTGCAAGTACTGCTGTGATATCTCTGAAAATTGTCTTCTGATAACATTATAGCAAAAATGCCGCACAGATGAAAGCGTTAAAGTGTGATTCGGTTCCGGCGGTTAATTGGCCGTTTCTCCGCTGCCGGGGACCCGCACCACACGGAAACCCACATCCATGCAGTCCGAGTACCACCACTTGCTCTTGGGCTTGTGCGGGTCGGTGAGCAGCCAGGCGTCGTGGTGGGTGCTGCCCCTGCTTGCCGAGCGGAAATCCGCCGGGTCGCTGAGGAACGAGCCTCCGCGCACCACGTACTCCCCTCCGCTGGCTGGGCCAACCGGGTCGGGTACGGCCCGGGCTGTAAGCCCCTCGCCGCCGTCATGGACCCTGTAATAGGCATCCGGCGCGTAGAAATCGATGCAGAACTCCTTGACATTACCCAGCATGTTGTACAGGCCCCACGGGTTAGGCTCGTTGGTGTAGGGGTTCCGCACCTGGCCACCGCTGTTACGCGCGAACAACACAAACCTTGCCACCTCACCGTCCTCGGTTCCAAACAGGCGGTTGAGCAGGGGACGGGAACTTAGCTTTTGCGGGTCGCCCTCGAAAAAGTAGGGGGTGCCTGTTCCGGCCCTGGCGCAGTATTCCCACTCAGCCTCGGTGGGCAGACGATATGTTTTGCCGGTTTTCTCCGAGAGCCACTTGCAGTATTCCGTGGCTGCATGATGGGTCATCGAGTAGGCTGATTCCCAGCCGCCGATATCCGAGGAACCGTACTTGGGAGTGGGGCCGGTGCGGGTGTCAACTTCGCTGGTATCGGGTTCATAACCGGAGAGCGTGTCCTTGCGCGCCGGTTGCGAGGTCTCGGCAAAATAGGCGCGGAACTCGTTCCAGGTCACTTCGGTCTCACCGATCCAGAACGGACTGAGCGCCACCTCGTGTTGCGGCCCCTCATCCTGGCTGCGCAAGGGCTCATCATCCGGGCTGCCGATCTTAAAAGCTCCGCCGGGGATCGCCACCATCTCGAAAGTGACATCGGTTCCGGGGATCGTTTCCGTGTAGCTCTTGAACCCTCCCGCTGTCTCCGGGCGGTTGACAGGCTGCTGCCGACGGGGAGCTTCCGTGGCATCGGCCACCAGAACTTCCTCCTGGTAGTGCCCCACGTCCTTGTGGCAGTTGATACAACGTAGCTTGTCCTCCTGGGCCTGGTAGTGCTTGTGCGCCTCCACGCCCTTGTCAGTGAGTCCTACGCTGTATAATTCGGCGTGGCAACGGCGGCAGGAGTTGTCGTATGTGTAGTGATGAGCGTTGTAAAGCGCCGAGCGCTCCACCCAGTCAATCTTGTCCGTGTCCTTGAACAGCGTGCTGAACGCGTCGCGAACCCCCATCCGGGCTTTTTCTGTCAGGTGGTACAGGCCCGCGGGCGGGAGATGGCACTCGTAACAGTGGACCACCACGCCGCTCTCGTTCTTGTAGTGGGTAGAGAGGGTCCAGCTGGAATCGGCCATCGGATGAACATGGCAGGATACGCAGAACTGATCCGATGAAGTGTAGCGCAGCCCGGCCAGGGCCAGCAGCATGATAGCTACACCCACAACTACTCCTGCAAGCTGTTGGCGCCGGCCACTGAAAAATGCGGCCAGTGCTGAAGCCAGGCGTGAAAACAACGCCATCGATTACTCCTCATTAATTATATCGAAAGTTATTGCTGCCCGGCAAGCTCAATCTGGTGCCATCTCGGCTTACGACGAAGGGCTGGAAACAAGATAGAAGTACAAACTCGCCAATGATAAAAGCAATCCGCTGATAATTCAAGAATGAAATATGATAATCGTTTGCGGAACGGCAAACGATCAGGCATAATATATTAACGGTCTGAGCGGAAAAAAGTCACAGCGAGTTTGTCCGCATAAATTAGCCATCTGATTAGAGGGTGCAGATTTACAGGACAGGATGGCTGCCGATATGCAATTTGATATAACCGCCTTGTGAAGTTTATTCGAAAAGAATTTCTCGCGGCTTGCCGCGGGGGAAGCAGTTGCTTTTGCAGGATGAGAAGCTTAAATCCCCCCTGGCCCCCCTTTGGAAAAGGGGGGGGGGGACATAGCCGTAGAAAAGGATGAGAGGTAAAATTCCCCCTTAGAAAAGGGGGTGTCCACGATGAAATCGGGACGGGGGATGTTGCCTCCCCCTTTGGAAAGGGGGATTGAGGGGGATTTTTCAGATACCTCGCAGCTCTGCTGCGGGGTAGTTCATTCGATTCAGAATAATCAGATGCATGTTATTGCGGTCTTATTCAGCAGAGGAGGAGGCGATGTTGAGGCGAACCATTGAACTGTTGTGCGCCGCACTATTGATCTGTGGCGTGCATGCGCTGGCAGCGGAACCGTTCGAGAAGGATACCGTGGGTACTGGTGAGGATATGCTGGTGATCACGTTTATCGGCCACGGGACATTGATGTTCGAGTTTGATGGAGCGGTAATTCATCTGGACCCCACTCTCAGGGAATCGGACTACGGGAGCCTGCCGGTAGCCGATCTGATCCTGATCACCCACGAGCATGGCGACCATCTTGACCCCGAGGCCGTGGATAAGCTCCGTAAGCCGGAGACCGGGATAATAGTCAACGGCAGCTCGGCCGGCAAGCTGGAGGGAGCCACGGTGATGAAAAACGGCGAAACCATCACCGCCAAAGGAATTAAGATAGAGGCGGTTCCAGCCTATAACATCATCAGCAAGCGAACTGACGGCCAGCCATACCACCCCAGGGGCAACGGTAACGGTTACGTCGTTTCGTTCGGCGCCACCCGGGTGTACGTGGCCGGGGACACGGAGTACGTGCCGGAGATGAACGATCTGGACGGGATCGATATCGCTTTCCTGCCGATGAACCTGCCGTACACGATGACAGTGGAGATGTGCGCACAGGCGGCTGCGGCTATCAAACCCCGCATTTTTTATCCCTACCACTACGGCAATTCCGACGTTGGCAAATTGAATGGCTTACTGAAAGATGCGGAGGGGATTGAGTTGAGGATCAGGGATTTGCGGTAGCTGGAACTCTTTGGAGCAAAAAAAGCGCCCGGACTTTGCGTCCGGGCGCTTTTTTATGTGGAAAATTCAGACTAGAAAGACCAGTTGATAATCGGAAATACCGGGAACGCGCCGTTCTGGGTAATAATATTCACCAGCCCGATCTGAATGCCATAGGTGGTTTCAGCGTAATTGACCAGCCCTAGCTGCAGGCCGTGCATGTCTTTTGCATAATTGAAAGGGCCGATCTGCAAACCTTCGCAGCTCCCCTTTACCACATTGATTACATTGTCCTGAAGTCCCAGGAAATCGTTGTCAACAACGCCGACAAGCCCAGATTGCCAGCCCTTGGTCATCCCGCTGGTGGTATGGTTGATCAGGCCGAAATCCAATCCCTTGACTGATACGTTGCGGCCATAGATCAGATTCAGGCGAATCCCCACGATAGCGTCGTCTTCCGAGAAAATCTGGGCGGGTGTAATCAAAGCTACCTGGATTGGCCGGATTCTCTGCGCCCGGGCATCTCCATTTATGAACAACATAAAAAGGACTGCGAATCCGATAACGATAAAAAATCTGGACATCGCCTGCTCCTTGTTAAGTTGAATCGCTCCGCCAGTGTTGCCGTAGCATCCTTCAAAATGAAGCGGTACTCATTTTTGTAAGCTGGTTACGGCCCGGATGCTCCTTTCATTATCAACCGCCGGAACCGGGTGATTCCCCTTCGCCTCTTGAACTGCCAGACAGGTACAACTGAATATAACGAACCTGACCAATCAGGCAACATCATCGTTTGAGCGTGTCGATTCCAGGAAGAAATCGAAGCAATTATCCTTAAGCTTTTTGGATGCGCGTAATTTCATCGCCTGGCGCGGGTGTTGATTCAGGTGACCGCTGATGCCGTAGATATCGTTGAATCCCCATTCGATTGATTTGCGAAGCGGAACGAATTCATCCTGGATTAATTTGTAAATCGGCCTGACATCGAATTTGGGATTTTTAAGGAAATTGAGCAGCAATTCCAGATTGCAGTTTCCAGCACCACGGCCGATACCGTTCACGGTAGCATCCAGCAAATTGACATCTTCGATAATTGCCTGCTGAGTATTGGAAAAGGCAAGTTGCTGGTTGTTGTGAGCATGGAATCCGAGTTCTTTTTTTGGAGCGTGCTTGCGGTAAAGGTCCAGGTAATAGGAGATTTGTTCGGAGAAGAACGCCCCAAAACTGTCGACCAGGTAAAGGTAGTCAACCTCCGGGGAGTCATTCACCTGCTCCAGGGCCTCGATCAAATCACTCTCGATAGCCGCGGAGACCGCCATGATATTTATCGTGGTCTGATAGCCGAGGTCTTTGCAGCGCTTTGCCAGCTCGATTCCCTTATCGATATCCAATACGTAGCTGGCCACACGGATCATGTCCACCGGGCCATCGTCGGCTTTAACCAGCGACGAAAGATCGACCCGGCCGACATCGTACATAACAGCTACGAGCGGACGATGATCGCCATCATATGAATCGATAACTTCTTTCAGGTCGTCATCATCGCAAAAGTTCCACCTGCCGTACTTTTCCCGGGTATATTCATCGCTCACGGCCAGTTTTTTACCCAACTCGATAATGTCCGCCCCGGAATCGCAAACGGACCCGTAGACCGCCTTGACAAAGTCCATGGAAAACTGGTAGTTGTTGATCAAGCCGCCATCACGGATAGTGCAGTCCAGTACCTTGATTTTTTCCCTAAACATCTGGTAGTCTCCTTGTATAATGTCATCCAGTTCAATTGTTTTCTCAGTCCACCACCGTGGGGACCGGATAAAGCGCTGTGTTATTTACGGGCCATCGAGTTTTCATCATGGTAGTCGGCCCTGGAGTGTCCTTTCATCTGATTGCCCTGTGCCGTAAGTGAACTGTTCCCTTCAGCGATATAAATCCCGTAGCGCTGGGTGGCCTCGCTGCCGGTGCGGGTCTCGGCAATCAGGTTGTTCTCGAATACCTCTCCAAGGTTCTCCGCTTCGGCGTAGACCCCGTAGCCCTGCTCCGCACTCCCGTTGTCCGTAATTTTGTTGTTGCGGAATACATTACGGTGCCCGCCCACGCGCTCAGGGTTCTTGCGGAAGTAAACCCCGCTGAAACCGTTGTTGCGCATCACGTTGTTTTCGAACAGGTTGTCCGAGTCCTTGTGGCCGATAGATACTCCGAAACGGCCGTTATGCTCGAACACGTTGTCTTTGATCTGCCCGAATCGGACCCGGTAGCAGAGGAACAGGCCCACATCTCCGTTGTGGTGGGAATGGTTGCCGGTGATAACCGAATTGCTGCTTCCGGTACCTGGGTGCAGTCCCAGACCGGTGTTGCCCGTTGCCTCGCAATCCACCACGGTTATCCGGTCGGTGATCTGCCACGAGATCCCATCGCCGTTATAGTTGCGGGCCACGCAGTTGCGGATCGTGGAGTTGGTGCAGTCGAACAGGTAAATAGCCCCGCCCCGGCAACCATCGAGCTTAAACGGGTTGCCCCTCTTGTTGCCGTCGGCCGTAATGCCCTCGATCACCACATCGCTCAGCTCGTAACCGGCCAGCAGCGGGAAAATGCTTTCTATTCTGGCGTTACCGTCCACGTAATTCAGGTCGTTGACAGAGCGCTCGGAAGTGAACACGGTATCGCCCCGGATTTCCTCCACAGTGGCCGTAACCACGCTGTAGCCGCGGGAATTTCGGTCATCCTTGATGGCCACGCCCATGCCGGGCTTAAACTTTTCCGGCTCACTGACAATAAATACGTCCTCGCCCCAGTCGCCGCCCTCCACAATCAGGCTGGAGACCGCGTTGTTTTTCTTCAGCACTGTCTGCCCCGGAATTCCGCGGATTGTTACGCCGGAGACCGGGATAACCAGTGCGTTGTCCATCAGGTACTCGCCGGGGCCTATGTGGAGCGTGTCGCCGGGGGAGAGCATATCGGCGGCGCGCTGAAGAGCCGAGCTGCCGGAGCCTGTCACATCGGCCTCGCCCTGTTGGGCAACAGTAATAGTTCGGGGTGTTTTACTGTCGGCGGTGTTGCTTTGCGGCCCGCAACCAGCCAGGAGAGCTGACGTAAGAAGCAGTGCAATAAGTTTGAATTTCATCGGATTATCCTGTCAAAGTTTAAATTATTTTTAACACTTTACAGCAGGAGCGTCAATAAAACAAGCTTCTGAAAAAATCATTCACTGCCGGTGCTTGACAGGAATGCAGCAATACAGGCAGATTGATACTGAGAACAAGAAGCAATAAAATAATCGATGTAGCAGATGGAAGGAGCAAAAATGGCGGGATTAAGCAAAGACGCCGTGGATCAATATATGGAGAATGGATATTATCTGAACCGGCAGCCGCTGTTGCCGGATGAAAAATTCGGCAAGCTTAAGGATATTTTTGAGCAACTGCTGGAGCAACGCGGCGCGGATGATCTGGACGTGCCGCATTTTTATGAGCCACGGTTGCTGGAGTTCCTGCTCGATGATGCCGTGCTGGATATTGCCGAGTCGATTGTGGGGCCGGATTTCGGCTTGTGGTCCAGCCATTTTATCTCCAAGCCGCCCCGGACAGGCAAAAGAACTCCCTGGCACGAGGACTCAGCCTACTGGGAGGGAAGGTTCGACCGCTTTGAAGATATCGTCACCGTGTGGCTGGCAATTGATCCCTCGGCACGGGACAACGGCTGCATGAGGGTTATTCCCGGCTCGCACCTCCAGGGCGGTTTCAGCCGGTATGTGGATCTGGACGCGCCCACTGACAGGATTTTTACCCGTGAGATAGCAGGGGTCGATGAAAGCGCGGCAGTCTATTTTGAACTGGCGCCCAACCAGTGCTCCATGCACGATTCGCGGATAATACACGGGGCAAGGGCCAACACCAGCGAAACCCGGCGGACCGGCTATACGATGCGATATTTCTCTCAGCACCAGAAGTTGAACAAGGATCATCCGCATAATAAGGCCCACAGGGTCTGGCACTGCCGGGGCAGGAACGTTCACAATAACCCGGTTGTGAACTGAGTTAAGAAAATGATCCGGATTTGCAGCTTCCGGGCGTTTCTCCTAAGGAGCGCCCGGCTTTTCATTAGGCTTGAATTCAGTTAAGAATGGCTTAAATTGATTCGAGATAGCAAATGACAATAAAACGCAATATCATGCAGGGGGTAGGAAAGGACCATGAGAATCGGCAGCGGAGAGCATACCTACGACTGGATTGAAAACTGGGCCAGAATCCCGAATACCCGTAGCGGAAAGCAAAACGGCAGGACCCACGCAGTGGCGGTCAACCGTGCGGGAGAGGTGATTGTGTTTAACCAGGCTGATCCCGCCGTGCTTTTTTTCGGACGCGGCGGCAACCTTCTTCGCTCCTGGGGTGACAGATTCCCCGGAGCGCATGGCCTGACTCTGGTGGAGGAAAACGGCGAGGAATTTCTCTGGCTCACGGACCACGATACCGGGGAGGTGGTAAAAACCACGCCCGATGGCCGCGCGTTGCTCAATCTCCTCAAGCCGGAGCATCCAGTGTACCGGAGCGCCAGGTACGCTCCCACCTGGGTGGCGGTTAACGAGGAACGTTTCGGCGGCAACGGGGATATCTGGGTTGCCGACGGTTACGGCTCCAACTACATCCACCGCTACGGCAAAGCGGGTAAGTATATCGCCAGCATTAACGGCGAGCAGGGCCAGGCCGGTGCGTTCGACTGCCCGCACGCGGTCTTTACGGATACCAGAAGCGATACTGCTGAACTCTATATCGCCGACCGGGGCAACCATCGGATTCAGGTTTACGATTTCGAGGGAAACTTCAAACGCTCCAGTGGCAGTGATATTCTCTCCAGCCCCTGCGGGTTCAAAACTGATGGCGGCACCCTGCTGGTTCCTGAACTGTTTGCCCGCCTGGCCTTGCTTGATGAAAATGACGAGTTGGTCTGTTACCTGGGCGCCAATGCGGAAACAGTGGATCGGGACGGATGGCCCAACCTGCCTCCACACCAGATCGAACAGGGCAAGTTTAACAGCCCGCACGACATGGCTGCCGACAGCGACGGCAACCTGTATCTAGTTGAATGGATTGTGGGGGGGAGAATTACCAAGCTGGCTAAATGCTGAAGCTGAATATTAATGAGGTAGCGCCAAAACGCCCGAGCCACTGGCTGCGGGCGTTTTTTTTGTTCCAGTGTAATAATTATGTTGCAATCTCCGTTCAACTAGTAAGTTGTTGAACTATCCACGGAAATTTTCAATTGCATACGTGCTTACCTTAAGATGGAGGCTGCGTTGACAACCAGGCGGAATTTTATCAAGCGAGCCGGGATGGGGAGCATGGCTCTGGCCCTGGGTGGCGCTCTGCCGGAGCTTAGGGCCCAAAGAGGCGGCAGGCCCAACGTGCTGTTTATCGCTGTCGATGATCTGAATGACTGGATTGGTTGCCTGGGAGGACATCCGGGCGCCAAAACTCCCAATCTCGACCGCCTGGCGTCTTCGGGTGTGCTATTTACCAACGCGCATTGCGCGGCTCCGCTCTGCAACCCCTCGCGCGCGGCCCTGATGACAGGTATCCGGCCATCCACTTCCGGAATCTATTCCAACCAGGAGCCGTTTAACAGCAGCCCTGTGCTGGCCGGCTCAACCACTATCCCCGCCCATTTCAAGGCCCAGGGTTACAGCACACTGGCCAGCGGGAAAATCTATCACGGAGCCTGCCCGGACCCCGAATCATGGGACGATTACTGGCCCTCCTGCAAGCAGATCAGGCCCGAGGACCCGTTGCCCGATGGCCGTCCGCTGAACGGCATCCCCGATACCCGCCATTTCGACTGGGGGCCTGTGGATGTGCCAACCGAACGGATGGGCGACTCGCAGGTGGCAGACAGGATTTCAGGCCATCTGGAAAGCCGCCACGATGATCCGTTTTTTCTGGCCTGTGGTTTTTTCCGTCCCCACCTTCCCTGGTTTGTGCCGGGCGAGTATTTCGACCGTCATCCGCTGGAAAGTATCGTGCTGCCCCAGGTGCGGGCCGATGACCTGGAAGACGTGCCGGATTTTGCGCGGCGGATTGCCCGCCCCGGTCGTGATCACGCGCGGGTGACCGGCTATGGCCAGTGGCGTGAGGCCGTGCGGGGCTACCTGGCCTGTATCAGTTTTATGGACGATTGCCTGGGCCGGGTGATAGATACCCTGGAGAGCAGTGCGTACAGTGATAACACGGTAGTTGTTCTCTGGTCGGACCACGGCTGGCACCTGGGTGAAAAACTGCACTGGCGCAAGTTCTCCCTCTGGGAGGAAGCCACCCGCAATGTTCTGACAATCCGTACACCTGGCATGAGTAGCAACGGTAAATCATGCGGCGCGCCGGTAAACCTGATCGATATCTATCCGACCCTTAACGAACTCTGCGGCCTGCCGGCTATCCCGTCCCACGAGGGACGCAGCCTGGTCCCGTTGCTCAATGACCCGGCCGCTGAGTGGGAACGGCCCTCGCTGACCACCTACGGCCGCGGCAACCACTCTCTTCGCACCAGGCGCTGGCGCTACACGCGCTACCACGACAGTAGCGAGGAACTTTTCGACCACGCCGATGACCCGAACGAATGGACCAACCTGGCCGAGGACTCGCAATATGCACGGATAAAAGCCGATCTGGCCCGCTGGCTGCCGGAGACTGATGCCCCGGCGGTATCCGACATAATCGGCGGGAACTCGATCAATACATCCGTAGGGAGCAGGGAACCCTGAGCAGCCGTGCCCGCCAATAAATCTAGGCTTGCAATATCGCGGAATCGGGTAGCTTGCGCAGGGGCGTGTAGCATGGGTGCTCGATCTCCATGTACGGGTCGTTGCGAGCGGCGTTGTAGCAGCAGATAAGTGTCCAGCGCGGCTTGTCGGAGTCGTTGGCCGCCGAGCCGTGCAGAAGGTTGCAGTGGAAAATCACCGCATCGCCCGGCTTGAGCTCCACGTACACCTGTTCGTGACGGGCTTTGGCCTGTTCCACCCGCTCCGGGTCCGCCCCTGTCTGGCCGCCCACACTGCCGTGCTCTATTCTGCCCAGTTGATGAGACCCCTTGAGCACTGACAGGCAGCCGTTTTCCCGCGTAGCCTCATCCACTGCTATCATGCAACTTGCCAGCAGGGGATAGAGCACCGCATTGTTGTACCAGTAGCCATAGTCCTGGTGCCACTCCCAGGCTCCGCTGATTCTCGGCTCCTTGATGATCATCTTGGTGTGGTAGTGATATACCTCGCCGCCCAGAAGCTGCTCCATGCTTCCCACCAGACGCTCGCAGCGGGCAAACGCGCCGTAGATGCTGTCCGGCGGATGGTTCCACAGCTTGAGCCGGATAGATTTGCCGCTGGCGTCCTTGCGCTCCCAATGGGATTTCAATTCCGGGTCGCTCCTGGCCCTGCTGCTGAGCAGGCTTATCTCGTCTTTGCTGAACATCTCCCTGACAATAACAAATCCGTCCTGATGGTATGCCGCTAGCTGCTCAGTGCTGAGTTTGCAAAAAGCCATAACTCCTCCACCTGTATTGTGCTGGTAATGCAAATGATAATCATTCATGATGTGTCTGATATAACAATAATTCCAAAAGAAGATAATGCAAGGGCGGATTGAAATATTTTTCTGGTTTGTATAATATCATTGCGAAATACTCTCAAACAAGCTAATGTGAGCGGAAAGGGGATAAAAAAGTACACTATTGGGGGGCTGAAAATGATTTTCGACAGGGATAAGCTGGATAAGGCTACCGAATATGTCTCACGCATCAGAGCTGGCAGTAGTGACTCTGAAGATGAGGAAAAAATTCTGCAACAGGCGTGGGAGACTGAGCAGAGTATGATGTATCAGGACTCCGAGGAAGCATCCGCTAGCATGGGCAGGGCGGAGTTGGTGCTGCTTTTCAGGAACCATGTGGCGGCCAGTCTCAGCGGCGAGGTGGAGAAAAACCTGCGCTTTCTGCTGGGGCCGGAAAAGCTCTGGCAGCCGGGCAACCGTAGCGATGGCCCGGCCCGGGGATTGCCGGATTTCGGCCATCCCGGCTGGGAGGGAAAGATTCACAAGCTTCAGGAGTATGCGGCCGGAGTGCCATCATCGTTCTTTATCGTGCTGATCGGCAACATGATAACCGAGGAGGCCCTGCCCAATTACAAGACCGCGCTGGACAAGATTGCGGCCACGGGCAACCTCAGCGGCGCGGACGGTACTCCCTGGGCGCAGTGGTCCTGCGGCTGGACCGCCGAGGAGGACCGTCACGGCAGCGTTCTGCGCGACTACCTTTCCTACACCGGCCGGGCGGACATGGTGGCGGTGGACAAGAGCATTTTCTCCCTGCTGCTCAGCGGGTTCGATCCGCGGGTCGGGATGGACCCCTACAAACTTTTCGTCTATACCAGTTTCCAGGAGCGCGCCACCAAGATCAGCCACCAGAACACGGGCAGGGTGGCCGAAAAGTACGGCGACCCGGTGCTGGAGCAAATCTGCGAGGCGATCAGTGGCGATGAGAGCCGTCACGAGGCGTTCTACAAAAACATGATGCATCAGGTGTTCAACAGCGATCCCCACGGGGCGATGCTGGCGTTCGAGCAACTGCTTCGCAGCCAGGTGGTGATGCCCGCCGAGTTGATGGAGGACGGGGAGCCGGACCTTTACAAGCATTTTTCGCTGGTGGCCCAGAAAGAGGGAGTCTATACAATTCTGGATTATGTGAGCATAATCGAGCACCTTATCGGCTTCTGGGATGTGGCTTCACGCTCGGTATCAGGAGCGGCGGACCGGGCGCAGGAATTTATCTGCTCTCTGCCGGAGCGTTATGGCAAAACCCTGGTGCCGCGCATGGACCGTCTGCTGAAAAAGATAGAGCGGCGGCCCTACGCCTGGCTTCACGGCGATCTGGTCTGAGCCGGTAACAATTGCTTATCAAAAGTTTGGCTAAGGGGGCGGCCTTAAGGGCCGCCTTGTTTGTTTCCGGTGAGTGCACTCGAACAAAGAGAACAAAGAAACTTGTTTGTCCTTATAGAAATAGTTTTATACATTGTAATAGTAGTGTCCCAACGTTTGAAGAAGAAAGCGCTGTAACTATTATAAATACAAAGCAATAGGCGGTTAAACAGCCTGCATCGACTTGAAATTGGTTTTACATTATGGCCGATCCTATTGGGGAAGCACTTTGTAAGAGTGATGACGTATATATTAGCAATCGTAAAAAAGGAACTACGATTGGAATTACCGCTCTACACAATTCTACAGATTTTGAGTTTGTCACTTTTTGAAAAAAATGCCCATTTTACAAGCGTTTGCAGAAGGATAATTCCTAAACTGAAAAATAAACTCTGCTATCCAATTGTTAATACTATAATTACGTTGGGACACTAGTGGCATTGTAATCTGGAAAATAATTCATTCAAATTTTAATGGAGTTACAGACATGCTTGAAAACGCGGGAAGAAACCTGATTTTCCGGGTGATGGCTCTGATTATTGTTTCGCTTTCTGTCACTGCCCGCTGGGCTCCCTGTGCGGATATCGATCCAGCCACCGCCAGCTTGGATACCGTGCAGATAAGGAAATACTACCAGGCCCAGGCCGACCGTCTGGGCCAGAGGGCCTGGCAGCGCGTGGACAGCAAGGCCAAGCTGGAGGCCGAACGGGAGAAAATGCATAAGGAGTTCATGTTCATGATCGGGCTGGACCCGCTGCCCGAGCGCACGGACCTTAAAGCCACCTCG
>SDBV01004988.1_pt1 | contig 18869 bp, 37 predicted proteins | sample 2277081 | NCBI WGS metagenome assembly SDBV01 (sample SAMN10402039, study PRJNA504765) | marine sediment metagenome | isolation source: marine sediment core GS10_PC15, 223 cmbsf | place: Arctic Ocean: Southern Knipovich Ridge | collected 2010
CTTAGACATCACAAGGCTGACGGGTGGACATATAATATAGGAGCATCGCCCGACCCTCCCGCAGAGGTAGCTTCGATGGCTACTGATCACGATACAGAAATCTTTATTAAGGTTGCCGAAGAAGGGGCATGGAAAAGGGACAATCTAAATGTAAATATCCGGGGTGGTGACGGAGAGGGAACGATTGTCGAGTTGGCCACAACAACAAACAGAACTTATGCAATTGGCAATTTTATGATTCGTATAACGCCATTCGGTGAGAATACAATGATTTATGAAGACGGTAATACAATGATTTATGAAGACGGTAATACAATGATTTATGATTAGGTGATTTATGAAGAAATTAAAAATACTGTTGATAGTCTTGGTACTCGTTACAGTAACATACGCAGCCGACGTGAAGTGGACAGCAATAACCGAATTGACTGCTATCAACGACGCCGATATCCTATTGGTGGTGGATGATGTGTCGGGGACTCCGACATCGAAGAAAATCACAGTTCTGAATTTCTTCGATACTATAGATACGTCGGCAAAACTTGCCGCTATCGTGACGGACGAAACGGGTTCGGGATTATTAGTCTTCGGAACGTCTCCGACTTTTATAACTCCCGCCCTTGGAACTCCCGCCTCCGGCGTGGCTACTAACCTAACAGGATTGCCGCTAACAACGGGCGTGACGGGAACGCTGCCCGTAGGTAACGGCGGCACGGGCGCTGCATCGTTTACTGACGGATTCGTTCTGTTAGGTTCCGGTGCAGGGGCGTTGACAGCCCTCGATACGACGGCGGACGGTGCGATTATGATCGGTGACGGAACGACCGATCCGGTGGCGCTCGACGTAGGCTCGTCAACGGCCATTACAATATTGGGCACTGTCGCTACGGGTGTGTGGAACGCAGGCGCTGTAACGTCAAGCGGGGCTATTGTGGCGACCAGTGGAGTGAATCTGGGGACGTCACAGGCCCTTGTTGGCACAACTGCAATGACGATAGGCAACAATGCCCAGACGGTAGTAATCAATTCGTCAGATTGGGATATAGGTGCAACCGGCATAGCGACCGGGATGGGCAATATCACTTCCGATGGAACTATAGAAGGTGCGACCCTTACCGAAGGTGGCAATGGCGTGGCGAACTTGGTTGAGGGTGGAACCTTTACAGGTAATATCATTGCCAATGCAAATCTATCGGTTGGAAACACTACAACGACAGCGGGGGTGTTGACTATATTGGAAGACGACGACGACGGCTCGAACTTCGCATCATTTACAGTCCCCGCACTTGCTGCCAATACTGTTTACATCCTCCCCCCGAACGATGGTGATAATACTGAGGTATTGCAGACTAATGGCACGGGCACGTTGACGTGGGTGGCAAATGCCGGGGGAGCTACGGCATGGGATGATATTGGTGATCCTGACAATAGCGGGCTGACCACAATTACATTCGACAATGCAGAACTATCTCTTTTGACCGGCAACAATGACGCCGCCGCTTCGTTCTTTACTATCCAGAACACCGATGCAGATCATACCGTGGGACAGTTGTACTTGCTCCACTTGGATTATAGCGCCGACGATGGAGATGCAGAGGCGGACTTTATCAAGTTTGAAGACAGCGGTAGCATAGTAATGACAATCCAACAGAACGGCGTGATAGACACTGACGGAGCTATTACGTCAGGTGGGATATTGACGGGGACCGGACTCACGGCAGGGGCGGCGGTACTGACTGAAGCGGAACTTGAAACTCTCGATGGTATCACGCCCGGCACGGCGGCGGCCTCCAAAGCCCTTGTTTTGGATGCAAGCTCCGATATAGCCACAATCAATAACATGACAGCTACGGAATTCATAGGCGGTGGCGGAAGTGTCACGGGCGTTACGGCAGTAGACTTTGCCCTCACTGCCGACGCCGATGCAGGGGACTTCGATATAGATTCTCTGGACCGGCTGGAGTTCTTCGATGCAGGATTGTTCATCGACGGTGGGACGGATGCTACGTTACTCATTAGCTCGGATGGCACGTTGGAAATAGCCACAACGAATTGGGATGTTTCCAGCGCGGGTGTATTCAGTGGAGTTACGGGACTAACTTCAACGGGAGTTATTGATGTTGGCGGAGCAACGTCATTTGAAATAGTCAATGCGACCGACCCCGACGCGACGGTTGTGGGTCAACTGCACATGGATACCGATGGAGCGAACGAGGCCAACGATATAACATTGAGAACGTTCGAGGGCGCGGGAACGCAATACGCCATTGCCAGCACGCTCAAACGAATTCAGGCAACGATAATGAAGCCTAACGACTTAGCCAACGCCCAGAGGGATCAGACGGCTATCTGGCACAACAACACCGGGATGGTCTTTACCATTACGGAAATATGGGCATGGAGTGACGTCGATAATACGACTGTCAATGTCGAGGTCGTGACCGCAACTGATTGGGGCACGCCCGGCACGGTGGACTTGCTGGAAATTGCAACGGATGGAACAAGTATATTTTACGTCACCGAGACGACCATTACCGATGCTACGATTGCTCATGATGAAGTTATCGTGCTGGACTTTGACGACACCGACGATCCGGGTTTTGTTAAGATCAATATCGTGGGCTGGTTCAATGCCGACATAGATTAAAGGAGAAACCATGAGCCGCTTTCACAAATTCTTCATACCTGTTATTTGTATCTTGTCGGGCTTTTACGCCATAGTGAGTTCGCAGCCTGTCGATGACGGAGTGGAGTTTTTGGTCTATAATAAGGATCACTGGATGGACGCACTTACGGTCCAGGACCGTAAGGACCGAAACATTCCAGATGCCATATTCAACTATCGTTATCAGCGGGGCGATATTGTCGAAGTTAGGCCGAAAGGCTTTTGGGTTGGCGCGTCCGCCAGAGGCTATAATACCAAGGCGTTCAGGGTTGTGTCTGTGCCCGGAATAACAATGGAGCAAGCCAATAAGTACCAGGATTCAAACGACGTGCGAAAGCGAAGATACACCGTCCTGTCGGGAGCGACAATTGTAGATAAGGTGACGCAATGAACAAAATCTTTAGCATATTGTTGGTATGTCTAATGTCGTGTAGCCTCTTTGCGGCCACGACCGTACAGTGGTATGTTGACCCGGACGCAACCGGCCTGGGAAATGGAACAAGCTTCACAGATGCCTACACTTCCTTGAACGCATTCGATGCTGCGGAAGAAAAAGATCTCACATTAGCTACTGGCTCAGACGAAATCTTTATAGTGAATTGTCGATCGTCGGGTGGAACGAGCGATCAATTAGTATGCGATCTTGCCGCGTGGGTCATGTCGAGCGGAAATTATATGGAATTTCTGGGAACCGACTTCCCTACTGATGGCATTCGTGATTTTACAAAATACGTTCTGCACAACAATGACGATCAGACCCAAGCGCTCCGCATACAAAGTGGATCGGAATATCTGAGACTCACCAACATGCAGATACTCACGACCAATTCGGCAAGTGTTCGATATGGCATTGAGTTTGAAACCAATCTCGGGGCCACTGACATCAGGATCGAAAGTTGTATTTTCATAGGCGACTGTTCCGGTACTGGTAGCAGCACGTCGATGATTATTCAAGACACTGATATTGTTTTGAGCGTCAAGAATACGATCATTGACGGATTCATAAGCGCATCCACTCCGGCAGATACGGCTTTCATCGGAATCTTCATAGTGAATTCCAACACGGTGGCCATTTATAACTGCACTGTTTATCGGAATCATTTTGGTATCAGGAGAGCGACGAGCGGGACCGTGACGATCAAGAATACTATCTCGGGCAACAATACCGACGACTTTGACGGCACTCTCACAATCGACTATTGCGCCAGCGACGACGGGAATGGAACTAACTCGGTGGCTCCACTAAGTGGCGCATGGACGAACGAATTCACAGATCCGGCCAACTTGGATTTCACAGTCAAGAACACCAGCGCCAACATATACCTGGGCTCGGAGATAACCCAGGCCGATGATGCAGTAGTCCCGGACGATGACATTATAGGCACGGCTCGCAATACCGGGGCGGGCCAGCAGACGAGTATAGGCGCATTCGAGTTTGTTCCGGCTCCTGCGGTTGGCGGCCAGGTAATAATCACAACAAGTGCAGTTCCGTTGGTAATGTTGATAATAGCTTTTGGCGCATGGTATTCAGAGAGGAAGGCAGCATGAAAGAAAACACCGCATGGATTAGGCTTGGGTTGTGCGTAGCGACCGTAGTGGCAGCAATGGCTCTGGCGTGGGGTAGGTTCGGCCACGAAGTGGAGGATAACACAGAGTTCCGTAAAGAGGACGGTGCAAAAAACACAGAACACCGCCATCGCTTTGAAGAGAAGGTCAACACTATGGCGATTTCGATTGAAGCGATTCGCAAAGTAGTGGAAAAATGAGCCATGAAGATAATTTCAAAATTATCAAGAATTGTGTTGACAAGATCGCCAAAGACTGTAAATTAGAAGGAACGATCCAGCATGTCAACGTGCTGGATGCGGTTTATGAATTACAACATGAAGTAAACCGAGTAGCTCTCTTGAAGGAGAATGAAAAATGAAGTGGTTCTGGCCAGTCGTAGCAATCCTTGTATTTTCTATGTTGATAATCATTGTTTGCGATATGACCCATGAGGGCCGTATTCCAGCCAAATCTACCAGCACAGAATACTCAGGAGGCTTTATCGACAGGGTGGATGAGACGATCTATATAGAGTCTGATGCCTACGATGAGGGCATAGAGGTTGTGAGCGTCGAGATTGCCGAGGTCAATGAGCTAAGCGATTCGATTGTGTGGGTTGAGCATGATGTTGACGATTTCCTACTGCAAATATCGGAAGCTGACTACGACATCGTGATAGACCTGAACGATATTCATATCGAGATAGATTACGATCCAAATGAGAATGTATTCGTCTGCACAGGAGCCTACAATGCCAATGCAGCCCGGCAAGCCATAACCGAAGTCTTGACTACAGAGGGATTACATACTGAGTATACGCTACGTGTTTTAGTCGTGGGATTATGTCGGGCTTTTTGTGATTACGATGATGAAACCATTTCGGATATGCTGACGGCTTCGTTTGTGTTTGACGACCCTAATCAATAAGAAGGAGAAAGCATGGGAATCATAAGCGTGTTTTTAGCAATATGGAAAGTTCTGCCATTACTGGCACGAGAACGAAAGAAGTACGAAAAACAGGGCGTAGACTACTTTAGCGTGAGTAAGGGTCTGAGGCTCCGCCTATGGCTCGAGAAGGTCTCACACCGTCTGGAGACTGGAAACCTCGAAGGATTACCGTCCATAGTGAAATGGTTCTTCGCCAGAACCGGCGTAGATAACCAGATAGGCAAGTGCTTGCAGGCAGTGCTCAAGAGCGACAAACTTGAAACGGGCGACGAAGCCCTTAACCAGCCTTTGTATCAAACACATTAGAGTAAAGGAAAAGCCATGAAAAGAGAAGAATTGCTAGGTGCAATTGCACGGGGTTGGTGTACGCTCGAAAATGAGAATAAACAAATGGACCCAAAGTTGGCAGAAGCTATCGCCGACCAAATTCAATCTGTATCCATAGACGAACGCACTTGCATGGAGGATCTTCGCCAGAATTCCATAAAGAAATCGCAAACAGTTGTTTCGGCCATGTGGAAACGAGCATATCTGAATTTGGCGGACGCTGCTGATCGTATCGCGGCAATGGACGCGAGAACACAAGTATCTAACTAAGTATAAGGAGAAAGACTAAGTATAAGGAGAAAGAACATGGACGAAAACCAAATAGGAATAGCACAAGCCGAACTGCCTGAATACCAATGCCACAAAAAGGTTCATGCTCTAAAGATCATATCTATAACACTCGATGCAGATTTAGCAAAGAGTGAAGGAAGGGAGACAGACGGTACGGCCACAATCTTTCCAGAAAATGGGAGATATGGTTTGATCCGTCTAAGTGCTGAATATGTCGCCAAGCACAATCCACAACCGGGTGGCTATTATGTCGTCTACGCAGACGGATACAAGAGTTATTCGCCTGCCAGCGCATTTGAAGCGGGTTACACGTTAATAGAGTAAAAGGAGAAGAACAATGAAAACGATTATGACAGTTGTAGCATGTGTGCTGCTCATGACGGCAGCGGCGAACGCGATAGATTTTGATGTGAACGAAGTCGGCATTGAGTATCAAGACCGAACGGCATGGCGGGGCTTTGCCCTGTTTGGGGGCCAAAGTTCAACCAAGTCGCTCTTGCGAGCCGATATTGGCAATTTCTTCCTGGACGCTGGCCTTCGCAGATCGAACGATAGCGGGAATGAAAAAGATGAGCAGTGGGATTTTGCGCTCAGCTACGCCGCCGACCTTCTCGGCATGGATTACGAAATAGGCTATGGATACTACCTGTACCCTGAATTTGACGGCGACCACGACATATCAGAGATATGGACGACCTTCAGTAAGCCCGTGGGCGACTTTCGCCCAAGATACACCTTAGTACAGGCATGGAATACCGACGGCATCGACAGCGGCTCTGGGGCCTTGCACATATTCGGCGTGGATTACGACATTGATTACGCCGACAGGGTTATATCCAACCCCAAAGCCTTTGTGGAGATTACGTACAACGCCGGTCTTGACCTGTGGTCTGACGGCGACGTAGATAGCGAGTGGTCACACGTCCTGGTTGGGGTCAATGCCGATATGCAGATCAGGGGCCAGACCATACGGCCCGGACTGTATTGGCAGCATACCTTTGAAGAGTCGGTCAACTCCAAGAGCGACCAAATATGGTTCACGTTAGGGATTGTGAGACGGTTCTGATGAGCGGCTTCCGCCTCAATCCATTCCAACTCGCATGGGGCCTCATCAGGAGCTTCGCGGGAGACTTCTTCTCATGGCTCAGGGGCCTGATTAAGTAGCTCATCCTCCTTCAAGACACAGCCGGCCTCCTCAGCGGGGCTGGCTGTTGTTTTTAGGTGCATAGGACGTGGATATGAAAGTACTAATTGCATGTGAATTCAGCGGCATTGTGCGAGACGCCTTTATTGCCAAAGGGCATGATGCTGTCAGTTGCGACCTCCTGCCGACAGAGAGGCCGGGGCCGCATATCCAGGGGGATGTGCTGGAAATTCTGGATGATGGTTGGGACTTGATGATTGCGCATCCACCCTGTACTAGGTTGTGCAACTCAGGCGTTCGGTGGCTGGCCGAAAGGAATCTTTGGAATGAGTTGGTCAAGGGAGCGACCTTTTTCAAAAAACTACTCAACGCACCTATTAACAAAATAGCCATTGAAAACCCCATTCCCCATAAATATGCCGTGAATTTCATCGGCAGGAAATACGACCAACTTTTTCAACCGTGGCACTTCGGGCATGGAGAAATTAAAGCGACTTGCCTTTGGCTCAAGAACCTGCCAAAACTACAGCCTACAAATGTTGTAGAAGGTAGAAAGCCAAGATGCGCTAATATGCCAAAAACGCCGGAACGTGGGAAGTTGCGGAGTATCACATTTCAAGGCATAGCAGACGCAATGGCAGATCAATGGGGATAATGGGGGAATCCATTCCCCCAACTCCCATCCTTAGTCGCTATCCCGTGGCGGGATTTGCTGCTGAACATCCCTGCACAGTCTACCGAAGTCGGCCGCCACCCCACGGGTAGTCTGGCAGCCTGAATTCGTAAATGCCACCACGGCCAATATTCCGATGGCTATCCCGATAACGATCCACTGAATTGCTCTACATTTTGTCTGCATAATTCATCCTTTCATACCTAATTTACGTTCTACCAATCGGCGTCGAGCCTTGACGAACCTGTAGGCCCACGCCACATCTTCTCTGCACTCATGGATTTGCTTTCGTGCGAGCGAGTTCCGCAAGTTGACTTCCGAGCCTTTGAGTTCTGCTAATGTCACTGCCATAACGGTTCCTTTCAAAATAACAAACTGTATTTCGGCAATCGAAGGCAGGGACTTTAGCACCAAATAAAATAAAATATAATCCGCGTTTTGTAATCCAGAATCCCGATGTCACTGCAATTTTCAGAATGGCGTAATTTTGTACTGGACAAATAGGAGGATGTTGTCGATAATGAAACTATGATGCTTGGTAAGCTACTCAAATTCGGATTGAAACTTAACGACAGGGATGTTCTTTTTGCCCTTCCAGTGCTGCTTACCAAGCTCACTTCGCACTGGTCGGGCTTACCCACAATCATCTTGCCCCTCACTCCTCCTAAGTCACTTCCGGGCAGGATGTTTTTCAACCGTCCAGGTCGGGGCCACCGTCTCACACCTCTCTCTCTCGTCTCCGACCTGGGCCACTTTTTTGAACCCTTTATTGAAAGGACTGCCAGATGATTAAGAAAGTATTGCACAAGGTAATAGTATGTTGGTGTCTCTACGGCTTATACTTGGTTCTGGTAACTGCGCATCCGTGGTTATTTTGGGTGGCCGCGAGGATAAAGCCATATTTTGATGCGAACGAGAATTGGGATCGCCTTGATCCAGTTCCTTGGAATCCAAACAGTTGGGGGCAGTCTATGCTTGTATGGTTCTGTGCCATAGTTATTTGTAGTGCGGTAGTCGCTGCCTACGTTGGCTTGACATCTTTATGCGAACACGTTTTTGTCCTAAGAGAAAGTACAGAAGAAGAGTAAGTCTGGGCCACTTTTTTGAAAGGATAGAAAGATGAGTGTAAGTCGCACAGACTACGTAATGCTGGGTATTAAATACAACAATAGCGAGCAGTTCTGGAAATCTGTGAAGCAGCACGATTTCATGGACAAAGATGAGTTTTTTGATGATTGCTACGATGATAGGTTTGAGGGCATAACTATCGTAGAGGATGGCATGAACGGCGAATACGTTGTCGTTGGCAAGGTATTGGCACAGGGTGAAGATGGAGAAGGAATCCAGATGACGCCGTGCCTAAAGATGCGGTCAGATGAATACGTTTTACAAAAAGCCCTAGATAAAGCGTTTGGCATATCGGGCAATATTCAAATATGGGCATTTACGCACTGGCATTGAGGACTAACCCCATGAAAACCGCAAAAGGAATGCAAGTAGCGACAGTCTGGAAGCTTCAATTGCAGATGGCAGATTGGATTGCAGGACAACTCAAAATATGCCAAGCCACCGTAGGCCATCTCAAGCGGCAATGGCTCGACGAACATAGTTATTTTCTTCATGAGAATTGTTTCTTTTGTGATTCTGCTATGTATAAAACGGGGTCACGAGATTCTGGGGTGTACTGTGAAGAATGCCCCGGCAGGCGTGTGTATAAGAACTTCCACTGTTGTCAACATGCTGGCTACCATTGGAGCGAAAACCCCTTTGAATTCATCGCCAAGCTCCACCGCATGGACAAGAAACGCCTTCAGATGCTCAGAGAGAAGAGGACTGCACAATGAAGATCAGAGCCTACGACAAAGACGGTAACGAAGTGGTGGGGTGGTATTTTAGAAGTAGAACTACAGAGCATTATATGGTTCGAGAAGATGCAGCAGTTTACGACCCCGACGATGCGTGCGGCCATATCACCATTGACCATGCGTCACTTCTCAAAATAGACATCTCCACCGCCGCCGAAGACACCGGCAAGGACGCCAGCAACGGTAGAATCTTCGGCTCGCGCGGAGAGATGAAGGGCGGGGACAGGGTGAGACTTTGTAATCAAGGAGGCGGAGTGCCTGTGGTATGGAATAGAGATAAATTGCTTTGGGGATTTCCGCAAGGAGGAGAACTAGGCTGTTGGCTTTCCGACGAACTCGAAATCATCCCAAAGGAGGAGAAGTGATGAGTGCAAAGGCAGCAAGGCAGTACAGATACGAACAGGCAAAGAATTTAGCAGCCTCATTAGAGCGTATCTTGAATCGTCTAAATTACAGGTATTCACCTAATTGGCTTTGGGATGAACTCGAAGAAGACTTGCGTAAGGCACAGAGTATTCAAGCAGAATGCAGACGAGTAATGGAAGGTTTTGGCGACACGCCGCTATGTGAATTAGATTCCGACGAACTCGAAATCATCCCAAAGGAGGGCGAATGATGACAATTCTTGCAATGATGTTTTTCACCATGATCGTGATCGTCAATGTAACGGCCTGTACGATAATTATAGGTCGAAAGCTTGACGACATACACAAGGACATTAAAGAGTCTACCCCGCCCGTAGAGGACCCAAACTGAGTAGGCGATAAAGCAACGATCTTTTCCAAGTGAATAATCACATAGAAGGATAGGCGGCGGATTAGTTCCGTATCCGTGGCAGCGGAGAGACAGGGCGAGTGTAGCTTAAGTGGTAAAGCGCCGGGCCGAGAATTCCGGGGATGTGGGTTCGACTCCCACCACACGCACATCCTGCCCGCCAACCCCTTCTATTCTTAATCATCAGGTGCAGAGGTATACGGATGTATGGACAGCAAGTAGTGATCGAGCCACTCCCCCTCTGCACCTGGATTGTACCCCCGTGGCGAACGGTTGCGCGGCGGGGTTTAGGGACGGCTTCTTCGGAAGTGGGCATGGGAGCAGAGATTGTGTGGTTTCAGATTCTAAACGGAGCGATTCGACAGACGAAGAGCCCCTGCCCGTCCCTATTTTGAACTCATGTGCTGGTGGAGTCCGCAGCGAAGAGTCCTACCGGAGATAGGGTTGTACTGTGGATAGGTGCAATCCTGCCCACCAGCACATTTTATGCAATCACCCTCCTCCGAAATCGGGTACGCCCGCAAGGACACGGCCCGGCTTTTATCGCGGCGTAGAGTAATTGGTAGCTCGCCTGGTTCATAACCAGGAAGTTGGGGGTTCAAATCCCTCCGCCGCTATTATGGGCTCGACAGTTTTACCCACGGCCCCGGTGGTTATCAGGGGCAGCTAACAACAACGCGAGCGAATACGTCACGGAGGCTACATGGGGCATGAGGCCCGGCTCGTTTTAATATTGACAAGGAGAATGATTATGGATAACAAAACCATTTACAACCTCAAGCTCCATGAGCAGATAAGGGTGGCTAAGGAATTATGGTATCGTCGCGTTCCGGGCGGGTGGCTTGTGGCGGATTATGCTCACTTCGATGATATACCCCCTGTCTTCGTACCATTCCATAACGAGTTTAATGGCTAAACCACTGGCCCGGCCCGTACAAGGACGAGAGGGCGTGATATAGACGCTACGGCAGGAGGGCCAGGTCGGGCCAATAGTTGAAAGGAGTAAGCCATGCAAACCTTAGACACAATCATAGTCGTCCTCTGGTCGCTTGTGTTCGCTGCTTGCGACTGGTTGGATAGGGAGGTCAAGCAATGAACATGACAGATCCTACCATACTGAAAACCGAACAGCAGGGTATGCCCGAACCCATGCCGGAGAAGTTTGAATGCGAACTTTGTGGCAAGGCCATTAACGAGGACGACAAGTGGGAATGCGCACAATGCGAAACACAAATATGTCCCAGGTGTGCGCATGAAATAGCTGGCTTCTCCGAGAAGATTTGCACTGAGATAATCACCGATGCCGTAACGTTTGAGAATAAGTATTTCGCTACAGACTGTTTGGGCTTGTGGTATGCACAGAAACTCGCCGAGGCCGAAGACAGACTGTTTGAACTAACGCGGCAACGCTACAAGGAACAACTCGCCGAGGCCGAAGCAAAAGTATACGATCAGGGGAAGCTAATAAAAGAACTGCAATCCGATTTGAACGAGAGGATAACATGACAAGCATACTAGACATCCTAAAAATGGAATTGGATCAGGGTACTGGCGGTTACGAGCTTACAGTCAAGACCGTGAAGAAACGTACCCAAGTTGAACAATATTGGTTCCAGGAAGTGATATTCACCGATGGCGAACATGAGATTCTTGGGGATATGAAGTTCACGGCAAATGTCGGACTGACAAGAAATACCCGCATCCGCATTATTGTGGCTTGCCGGGCCGAACGCGAGAAAGCCAACAAGACAGTGCCTTGTCTTTATGTAGATCAATGGGACGACGCCAGCCCGATAATGAGCGAGCCAGGACTTGATAGCGAGGCCGAACAATGGTATGCTGCTCGACGGGAAGAGATTAAGGGCAAGTGTCGATACGGCATTGTGTGTGCGATGATACAATCAGGAAAACATGAAGCAGTCGAATTCACTGTAGATACTCCGGATGCAAGAGGTAGAAAAATAGCAGTGAATTTGCTCGTTGACTTCATAATGACAGGGGCTTAGTAATATGAGTGACGATAGAAATGAAGTGAGAGATAATGGAGATCGTATTTGTGACTTGGAAGAGAAAATTAGGGAGTTTGAAGATAGAATATCACAACTAGAAACAGGCAAGTAAAATGAACGTAACCCAAGCACAAATCCGAAAACTCTCAAAACCAGACAAGAAGCGGATGAAGCGTTTCGTCCGCAAACTACTTGAAAGGACATATCGTGAGCCTTACAGCAAAGCAAGGACCAGGAAGTGAACAAGTTGAGCAAGGCAATCATCACGGCGTTTGTGTGGCGGTGATTGATCTTGGTACGCAATTTAATGCGGTGTTCAATAAGGCACAACCCAAGATTATGATTACGTGGGAATTGCCGGATTTCCCATTTGAAAGCGACCAGTCAGATTTACAGTACAGACTCATATCTAAAGAGTACACAGTAAGCCTACATGAGAAGGCGAATCTGTGTATCGACTTGGTATCGTGGCGAGGCCGAAGCTTTACAGAGCAAGAGCTGGAAGGATTCAATATCAAGAATATCTTGGGTGCTAATTGTCTTGTGAATGTGGTACACAACCAAAAAGGTTACGCCAACGTAGCGGCAGTCGCCAAGCTCCCGAAATCCATGACAAGCAAGGTCGGGACATACCAGTTGATATACGATATGGACGAAGGAATAGCCCATATTCCCGAAGGCGTGCCGGATTGGATCAAGAAAAAGATTGAAGCCAGCGAGGAATACATTGCGGAAATGAGCGGCCAGGCACAACCACCAACAGGCGGGGAGCCGCCAGTAGGGGACGATGATATTCCGTTCTGAAATGGGCCTTTTCGGCTATGAAGGAGTAAAGAAAGATGGACAAGTTTTCACATTGTGCGATTCACGACACGTTTCCTCAAAACGGCGATCCTTGCTGGAGTTGTGTTAATCAGTTCGGCGACAGGAAACTCCAAGCCGAGAACAAGAAGTTGAAGGAAGAAATAAATAGTCTTAGACACGCCACTGGTATGCTGAACAGTATGGTACTGGGACGAGAACAACATTCGCCCACTTCGCGGAAGGTTGTCAAAGACGCTATGACTGGAAAGAAAACGGAATGCCAACCAATAGGGTAATTCACCGCACAGAAAAAGGCCCAGGCTTTGAATTCGACTTGATAGAGTGGGTGCAGGATATGGAGCCGGGCCAGAGCCTCAAGTTGTTGTCGGCTATCGAGACTATCACGGACGCCCAGAGGCGCTGGTATCGTGGGCCATGCTTACATGGCTTGGCAGATTGGAATGGCGACACAGTGGATGAATGGGACTTGAGGCTAAAGGCTGAATGTAATGGTGTGGAATTGCTCAAGACGGAGACTATCTATCTGGGTGTCGGTATGACTTGTACGAGATTATCTATCAGGGATGTTGGCATAAGAAATATGACACAGTACATAGAAAACGTCATATCAAAGGGAATCGAGAAAGAGTGGCCCATTACCGCACCAGACTCAAGCTTAAGGAAATAACTCATGGCAGAACACGACTTACCCGACATGCCGAAAAAAGACCGAGCAACCCGCGACCGCGAATTTTTGGAGAAAGCCCTGAAAGGGAAACCTTGGGAACGGGATGGCGAGAACAAGGGTACTGAATGCTTGAGGTGCGGCAAGTTTTGCGGCCCCGACTCGTATCCGCATTACTGTAACTCGGATGCTATTTATGTTCATACCAGAGAGAAGTTGCGAGCCGCTGCCGAGAAGGCGAACGTGGAGGGCGAGAAGGCGAGGGTGGGACATCCTGTCAGAGCAACATCAGGCATTACATATTCCGGCGATGAACCTCGAATGATGCACAGACCGGGTTGCAATTGGTATCCCGGCGATTGTACATGTGGTGCTGACAAACTGAATGCTTTTATCGACCGACAGACAGAAAAGCACGAAGCCTTACGAGAGAAATTCGACTCGACCAAGTATCCATATCAGATACACATCAGTAAGGCAACCAGAGAGGAATTTCTCAAAACCCTCTGGGCTTCATTGCCGGATGAGATTATTGAACAAATCAAGGCCAAAGATGAGTACATAGAAGGGTTTGTACGGGCGGCACAACCAATAACTGAGGTTAAAGAGTGGGCTGGAACAATGGAGGATAAATATAGGTATTATACAACTACCTTGGATGAACGCATTGGAGCACTTGAGCAAGCACTGAAAGGGGAATGATGTCAACCGGAATACCTCTGAAAGTGAGGGTGGTAAAAAAGTGGTGTTGGTATTGTTTTCATCGTGGCGAACGGTTTCGGTTGAGCAACAATGAAGGCCACTGTCATTGCGAACATCCAACACAAGCGGAAGATAGAACAGGATGGGGTACGTTGCGCCGATGTTGGGATAACTGTAAGCTATGGAAACTAGGGATACCGAAATGAAAGACAAAGGAATCCTATTCACCCCCGACATGGCGAAGGCTGCTGATGAGGGTCGGAAAACTCAGACGCGCCGGATCATAAAGAATCCCGGACGGTTAAATGGATTGATGCTTGAAGGTGAAGAGTCTGAATGGTGTCCATACAAAGTTGGCCAGAAGCTCTATTTGAAAGAGACTCACTATCGGTACGGCCAGTGGGTTAAGAACGGTCTGACCAAGACTGGAAAGCAGGCGTGGAGATTCAAGGGGCTGGATATTATAACGAAGCCATTATTTTTCGAGGATACGTTACCAGATCGGATTAGATACGCAGTGCATTCAGACACTTGCCACATTCCAGCTTGGTATAAACGCACCCCCCTCTTCATGCCCAAGAAGTTCGCGCGCAAGTGGTTCGTGGTGACGGCAGTGGAGTGCGAGAGGGTGCAGGATATAAGTGTGGATGCGATTGCGGAGGGGGCGCGGTATCATGTATATTCAGAGGCGGAGGTTATACACAGTCAGCAACCGCGCGGGTACTGGTACTTTGAGGCACGCCAGAAAAAGGGATTAGGATTTGGTTCACCGATGGCAGCATTCGCCGACCTTTGGACTTCCATCCACGGGATAGGTACTCCGAAATCATGGGAAGCAAATCCGTGGGTCTGGAAGGTGACGTTCAAGAAACTTGACAAGGACTGATTATGAGCAAGGAAGCAGTCAAATGGAAATGCCAACGTTGTGGCCGATGCTGCCTACACATGCACTCAGACGATACTGGAATGCCGTGCAAGTCCCTCCTCGTCAAAGATGGAATAGCGACTTGCCTAATAGAACATAATAAGCCGGAAGTATGTGTGCAGTATCCAGACCACTTTGATTTTGGCGGGGAGCCGTGTTTCTTTCAAAAGGACAAGCATTAATGATCTTCTACCCCCAACAGGTAGAGCAAGCATTCAGGGAGTTAGGTATATGAACTTAAGTAATATAGTGACAAGTCTCAAGGGCATGGTGTCTGAGTGCGAATGTGACGTAAAGGCTAAGGAAACTGAGATATGCCGATGCCGTCTAATGGCAATTAGGCAATTTCTGATTGCTTCACTTAAGACTTACGATGAGCAGGAAGAAAAGTAACAGTCGCATTCAGGGAGTTGATATGAAAGATAAACAAGAAGAATTTGAATGGGCGAAGCGGGGCAAGGATCTTGAAAACATCCATAAAATTATAGAATCCCACAAGACTCAATTGCTTGTAAGTCCTGGCACAGAATTGTGTTATCTTCAAATAAGAGTCATCCTGGACCAATATATGGACCGCTGCACGCCCGCGTTCACAAGAAGAGACCGAAGAAAATATCAAGAAAATAAAAATAAGTTGTTGACAGCCGAAGGGGTTGAGTTAGAATAGTGATCGTATGATACTCACAATGATTATATTTTGTTTGGCTAAATGCCCGGCGCGCAGAGTACCATACTGCCGTCGGGCTTTTTCTTTAGCTGGTGGACACGGCGGACGCAGTAATGTCCGGCCCCAGAGACCCCGCCAGATGTGCGATCTGCGCGGGGTTTTCTTTTACACTAACAACTGACCTATGACTGATAGATTTTATAAAATAGCAATGTTGATGTTAATTATATGGTTTATCGCCCGACTATATGTAGAGATAGATTATCTATCATCAATATGGAAGTACACACATTAACCTGCTTTTCACCGACAATATTGCCGGGGCTTTTCCTTTTGGAGTGAATAATGGGCACACCTGACACGTACGAAAACATCCAATTAAAGATTGGCAATCCCATGATGAATGTTTATAAGCTAGGGGACAAAGTTTCAATACCTGATGGCGTTTATCTTGCCCCTGAGGGTGCTGTTGTCATACGAGATGGGAAATTACTATTCACAACTAGTAATATTCAGGATAAGTGGGGCGGAGAAGTAGATATTAAAAATCGTAGCCCACTACTAGGTTACATGCAAGCTATAACAATTGAAAGCCTCGAAGCCGAACTCGCCAAATACCGCTGGATACCCGTAGGGGAGAGGTTGCCAAAAGAGACAGAAGAAGACTTGCGGCCCAAGCATTTGATATACAACACCGATGGCATGTCAGTCCAAGAATGGCGGCATTATGACTTTGGGTGGTGTTTCGATGAAAACACTGGCCCGCCTACCCACTGGATGGAAGAAATAATCCTACCGGAGTGAATAATGAGCAAAAAAAAGAAACGTAACAAGCCACCAAAACCATTTGGGGCAGAAGGGTGGATTTGTCCGGTATGCGGAGGTGGCAATTCACCCTTTAATCCAACGTGTCCATGTAATAAGGGTTCACGGAGATTTCCCCGGCGGTCCGAGCTGATACCAACGGAAACATGGGAAGAATACATGCGCGGGCCAAAATGCGTAATATATTGACAACTGAATACCGAGAGGGCCGCTTGCGTTAAAAGCGCCATGTTCTTGCAAGGAAGGTGGCCCTCTTTTTGACAACTGATTCATGGCTGAGCGCCACAGCCGGGCCGAGAAAATAATTATCAGAATAATCTTGCAATGTACGAAGTGGTAGATTAAGGTAGCCAACATGGACAGAATCAAAAAGACAAATTTAGTTGAAAAATGCTCCCAGGGAGATTTGCCCAAAGCGATTCTGTCCAACCCTGGGGGCTTATTTTTTATCCACATAGCGGCAAATGCCAAAACGCCGTGTTATTTAGGGTAGCGATCGAATAGACTATGACTTCCACACGACGACAACGGGGACGCAAAGCATCGGTTTTTGGTACTGATAACTCCCAGCCAACTCAGTGGACGATCGAGGCTTGGTCGGTGGCGCTAGTCAGAACATGTGCAGGTTGATAAGGCGTAAAGCTTCCTGATTGCTATGTAGTCTCTATTCCTGTAAAGAAGTAGGAACTGAGAAAAGGTTGCGGTGTAAACTCAGGAGTACTCGAGGACAAAAGCGGAAGTCTAAGGACTAACATGGAATACTCACGAGAATTTGAAGTCTTCTGGAAGTGCTATCCGAAACGCTGGGACCGTAGTGGCCACAAGCTAATCAAGCGCAAGAAGTTCCCAGCTTGGCAGTCATGGGAAAAACTCGATAAAGATATCCAGCACGAGATTCTTACTAAGGCCAAGTATATCAAAGACTTCGAAGGTGGCGCCGTGAGAGACGCGGTAACGTGGCTGAACCAGCGGGGCTGGGATGATATTGAATTCCTGGAGAAGTGGGTCCCGGTCTTGCCCAAAGAACTTACCGAAAACGTCTTGAAAGATGGCCGTACAATCCCGATAGACGTGAATGATGAGCGGAATAGACAGAGAAAGGCGTTAGGGATAAAATGAACTTACCCTCTTATGGCGGAAAACTCAAAATAATGCGGCATGACAGATCGTGGACCCTAGACATAGTCCGTCAGAAATTAGGTATATCAGAAGCTATGGTGTCTTTCTTTGAGAACGATAAACAATTACCATCTCCCGATATGGCTCGCAAAATAGCTCTCTTGTACGGGTATGACGTGAGGCGATTCGTAGTAGAGACAGGAAGCCGTGTAGCCCAACGCTCGGCGGCGAGGATTAACAACAAGTACGCGGCAATACTAAAATGAGAAGAGAAACGCTGGACGCAATTGACCCACGAAAGGGATTGGGAATATGAAGATGGCTAATGTACTTGGGGCGTTAATGTTAATCAGTTTATTTGCTGCTATATTTGTGTTTATAAGTATTACCTCTAATGTTAAAGTAGCTATCTATGTTTATGGTCTAATAATATTGATAACTCTCTACATTGTTGCAGCGGCATGGTTGCTCGTGAAATGAAAGGCATAGTCTCACACACCGAAGAAAAGGAGAAAGAAATGAATGACAAGAGAGTGTGTACGGGATGTGACCACCGCTGCGAAAAGAAAGATGTCTTGCGGGGACAAAACCCATTTAAGCCGTCGATAACCGTGGGCGGTTGCCCTACTTGTTTCGCTGTAGATTCAATGCGATATACGTGTGACGAAAAGGATTGCTGGCTTTCCGTGACGGCGGGTACGCCGACGGCAGAAGGATATAAGTCTACTTGCAATGAACATATTCCCAGGAGAAAGACAGGAGAAAGAAATGAGAGCATGGGTAATTAAAAAGGGCAAGAAGTATTTGTCTTCGGATGGCCAGGACTACGGCAGACTATCAAAGGCGCAACTCTTCCCAAAACGTGCCGATACGTGGGCTCTCACAAAAGGCGAAGAGG
>SDBV01004989.1_pt1 | contig 18868 bp, 27 predicted proteins | sample 2277081 | NCBI WGS metagenome assembly SDBV01 (sample SAMN10402039, study PRJNA504765) | marine sediment metagenome | isolation source: marine sediment core GS10_PC15, 223 cmbsf | place: Arctic Ocean: Southern Knipovich Ridge | collected 2010
TTATTTATTTCCTATAAATATCTGCTGCATCCTCAAATTCTTTTAAAGTGTAAGTGGTCATTGGATGGTTAATTGAATTACCAGACATAATTTCTTTTTTTATAGTTCTTTTAAGGTTTTTTATTTTTTCTATATCTTTTAATTCTTTAACTATCTTTGTTGGAATTGTTATAACTTGTGGTTTAGCCGAAGCTATTTTATAAATATCATCAGCACTTCTTATGCTTCCAATTATTAACTCACAATCTGTTCCATCTATTCTTTTTGCCACATAAGCAATTTCTTTTAGTGTAGTCTCCCAGGCCTTATCAAAATATTTCTCTTTGTGTTGTTTTGCTATTTCTTTCCAGTCAGGTCTCTTAAGTATTTCTTCAAGGTTATACCCAGCCATTTTAAGGATATGACTATCTAACATTCTATTTGCAAACATACTTACATACCCTTTTCCATATTTTGTAGCCTCCATGGCTTGATAAGGAGTCATACATGCAGTTATGTTTGTTCTGATTCCTTTTTCTGCAAGTTCCTTTGCTGCTAATAAACCCCCCATACAAATGGGTATCTTAATAACCACATTTTCCCCAAGGTTTGATAGTTCATAAGCTTGCTTTAGAAGAATCTCTTTTATAACCACATCATCTTGGTTTTCAAAATCTTCCATATCTATTCCCCTTAAATCTGTCTCTAGACTTACTGGAGAAGAACTATATTTAATAACTAAATCCCTACATGCTTCGATAAACCCTTTTGAGAGATCTCCAGTGGCTTTCATAATTCCTGGATTAGTAGTTATGCCATCATCCACTTTTCTAGAAAAACTATACCTTATTTCATCAAGGCTAGCTGTATCCGCAAAAAATTTCATTGTATTTTACCTCCCTTATAATTCTCTATTAATTCTTTAAGTCTAAATATAATACAATGTTGTAATACTCCATGAAAACCTTCAACATGAGGGGTAGAGTCTTTAGGAACAACAATACATGAATCCCCAAGTTCTTTCATTTTACCTCCATCAAAACCCGCCAACCCTAATATTTTTGCATTTTTCTTTTTAGCTAGTTCCATTGCCTTTACAATATTTCCAGACCAGCCACTTCCACCATGAACTGAAACAAGGAGAATAACATCTTCTTCCTCCAAAAGAGTATTTAACAAACCAGCATATGCGTTCTCCCATCCGGAATCATTTATCCATGCTGTTAAAGCAGGCTGATTGTCATTCAAGCAGATTGACTTGAATCCTTTAACATTTCTAATCTCTTTTTGACTGCTATCATTTGCCACAGTCTTTAGTAAATCTCCTGTAAAATGTGAAGCAGTACTTGCACTTCCACCATTTCCCATAGTTATAACTTGCTTCCCATTTTTCCATGCATTAAAAAGAATTTCTATAAACTTGTTAATTTCATCTCTATCTATATCTTGAATTATCTCATTAGTTTCTTCCATATATTTATCAATAAATTCTTTATTCATTTTTATTATCATTCTCCATAACTTTTAAATTATTATCCTCCTTCTTATAAAAATAAAGGAGGTTTACATACACATCATTGATAGGATCATAAAATCCTTTTTCAAACTTCTGTTGAACAATGTTCTCTATTTCCTCTTCCTCATTTAATATTTTAAAGGGTTTGTTAACTGGGTAAAAGAAAAAGTAATAGTTCTCTTTTTTCAAATAACCTAAAAAATTTAATAAAACTTCTGTTTGTTTAAGATTATCTTTATTGAAATGCCATTCTATTATTCCTTTTTTAAATTTAAAGTCTGTAGGGTTCTCTAAAAAATATTTTATGACCTCAAATTCCCCTCCTTCAATATCACATTTTAAACCATCAAACTCAGCCATATTCATAACGTCTTTTATATTAATACATTTAACTATTTCTATTTGATCTAGTGATTTATTTTTGATTATTGATGATCCAGGACTAAAATCTCCAAGTTTATTAAATTTCATTTCCTTACTATCTCCAAAAATAACTGCATAATTAAAAGCCCTAACCTTTTCATCAAGACCATTTAGTCTAATATTTTTCATAATCCATTTAAATTTTTCTTTCTCTGGTTCAAATACAAATACTTTTCCTTTACTATTTCTAGCAGATAATTTTATAGCACTATCACCAACAAATCCTCCCAAATCAAGAATATTGTTAAGTCCAACCATCCTCTCAAAACCACTTTCTTCGCCAAGAGTCACCAATCCTTTATTGTAAAACTTAAGACCCGCATAATCCACAATAAGTTCCTTTCCAGTTAATTCATAAAAATCCATCTTTGTTTTTTGAAAAAAACCTATTGGACCAAACATATATTTGGGATTAATAAACAACCCTCTATAAAAAATCCTGGCAACCTTATAAATTAAACTTCTTTTTGTCATCTTCCTTGGTATATTATTTTACAGCCATCCTTATCAAAACGAAAAGGCATTTCCTTTAGTCCAACCCCCTTCATGGCATTTCTTAATTTATCTTTATTATGCTCACAATAAAACAGCAGGAAACCTCCCCCACCAGCTCCAACTAACTTTCCCCCGAGAGCCCCATTCTTTATTCCTAATTCATAAAAAGAATCTATTTCATCAGAAGTCATTTTCTTAGAAAATTTTCTTTTAGATTTCCAATGAGCATTCAACAACTTACCTACTTTTGAAGTATTTCCTTTTTCTAGTGCTACCCTTATTTCAGTTCCGATATCTTTTATCATATGCATTTGATTCATTTTATCTTCGTCTGCTTCCAAATTCTTTTTCTGGTCTGAAATAACCTCCAATGAAGAATGCTTTATTCCTGTGCTAAAGAGAAGAAGATTATTTTCCAATTCTTCTATGGTAGAATAAGACGCATCAATGGTGCTTACCAGAACCTTACCATTCTTTTCTATTTCTAAATTCATTACATCACCAAAGGCAGCTAAATATTGATCTTGCTTACCTATTGGTTCTTTTAAAATATTCATTTCTATATATGATGCTTCTTCAGCCAATCTTTTAACAGAGATGTCTTCTTTTTTATAAGTATGTAGGGCTTTCAAGAGGGCAACTAAGAAAGAACCAGAAGAGCCTAGACCGGTTCCTGCTGGAACATCGGCCAAGGAGGTTATTTCTAAGGGGTCTTTAATATCAAGATATTTAAGTGCTTCTCTAATTCTAGTATGTTTAATATCCTTAATGTCTTTTACTATTTCAGTTTTTGAATAACGAATGCAAAACTCATCATAAAAATCCCTTTTTTCAATAATGATATAGATATATTTATCAATTGCTGCTGAAATTAATGAACCTCCAAATTTTGAAGAATAGAAAGGCAAATCTGTTCCTCCCCCTCCCAGGGAGATTCGTAATGGGGCTCTAACAATAATCATAACATCTGTAAGGGAACTAATCTTTATAAACTTTTATAACCACTCCAGAGTGACACTGATATATTTATGCTAATTCTATTTCACCAATTTTTTCTGCAACCTCTATTAAATTTGAACAAGTAAAGTCAGGGAAGATTCCTCCCTTATGTTGTAATTCTAAAATATCTGATCTTACAGTACCAATCCTAAAAGTTTTCTTAACCTTGGCATTTTTCCCTGTTTGAATATCACTTAAACTATCACCAACAAAATAAGAATTTTCAACATCAATGTTAAAATCTTTTTCGGCCTTTTTAACCAATCCTATTTTTGGTTTCCTACAATCACATTCTCCAGTAATTTTAGGGTGATGCGGACAATAATAAACTTCATCAATATCTAATTCCTTTTTTAAATATTCATTAATCTTTTTTAATTCTTTTTCATCTATGTAATTGAGTGCTACCCCTGGTTGGTTACTTATCACTAACACTTCCAACCCCATATCTTTAAATTTTTTAATACCTTCCCTAACCCCTCCAATTATTCTTACTTGATTAAGTTTTGCAGGAGACATAATTTTCCCATCAACTTCATATATAATTTCATTAATTACCCCATCTCTATCTAAAAAGATGGCTTTATTTTTATCAAAACTTAATTTAACTAATCCAGATTCTATATCCTCTTTTACTTTTAGAAATCTTTTTACTTGTCCAATTTCCCCAAAATAATAATTACTCATATCAAAACCGAAGATTTTTTCTTTCCCTTTAATCAATTCTGGGAAAATATTTCTCCCAAAATCTGAGAACCCTTGAGGGATATGTTTTAAAATTTTCGGTTCAAGCACATAAATTCCTAAATTTTCCCAAGAAGATTGATTTTTAAAATATGCCCTTTCTTTATTAGATGGTTTTTCAATAAAGTTTTGTATTTGTGAATGAGAATCAAGAATAACATACCCCGAAGAGGGGTCCTCGGGCTTTTTCCTTAGTGCAAGGGTCGCCATACCTTTTTTTGATTTATGGTAATCAACCATCTTCTCTAAATCTATATCTGTAAGATTATCACCATAAATAACAACAAAGGTATCCTTAAAAAAATCACTAAAATTATTCAATGCACCAGCAGTGCCTAAAAGTTCTGATTCATAGGAGTATCTTAATCTAACCCCCAGCCCAGAACCGTCACCAAAATATTCTTTTATCTTCTTTGGAAGATAAGAAGTATTTATTGCTATGTCTTCTATACCATATTTTTTACACAGTTTTATGTTATATTCAAGAATAGGTTTATTCTTAATTCTAACCATTGGTTTTGGAGTATCTTCTGTTAAAGGCCTTAATCTTGTTCCTTCCCCCGCACATAAAATTAATGCCTTCATTTTGATTTAACCCCCAATTCTTTTACAAACCAAATTAACTTATTTGGAACAAAACTTAAGATATAAATAACCAGAAGACTTTTATCTAATCCTTTCTTCTTCATTAAATCTTCTATATCCTTACGAACTTGCCTTCCATATCCAGCCTGAAACCCGGCAGTGATACGTGCTTGAAGTAAATCTACATAAGAATCTCTATAAACTCTTTGATCTAGGAATTTCGTAATATCGAAAGTTTCATATTCATCTTTCCCATGTAACTCTCTTTGAAGATAAAATTCTTTAATCTTATCGGTAAAAAATGAGTTATCAAATTTCTTTTGGAGGCTTGTAGAACCTTGGTATAGTCGATACTTTATAAGAAAGTCAGGCATATTTGTTATCTTCTTACCTTTTGATAACATACGTAAATATACATCATATTCATCAGCATCAGTAAATTTCTCCCTATAAAGAAACCTATCAATATTTCTATGTATAACAGATGGATGTATAATTGGATTCCCTTTTAAAAGCTTATCTTTAATTTTCTCAACATCATTAACCTTTTTTAAGATTCCTATTTTATCTCCCTTTTCATCTATCACAATTGCAGAAGTTCCACAAAGATAAATTTCCTTATTCCTTTCCATAAAAGCGTATTGCAATTCAAGGCGATTTTTTAAACAAACATCGTCAGCATCAAAAACTATAATATATTTCCCCTTAGCAATTTTCAGCCCTTTACTTCTCGAAGAAGCAACGCCAATATTTTGTCTATTGTTTATTAAAACAATCCTTTTATCTTTCTTCATATGCTCTTTAATTATGTTTAGAGAACCATCTATTGAACAATCATTCACAATTATAAATTCAAAATCATTAAGTGTTTGGTTTAAAACAGAAAGAACGCTTTCATCTAAAAACTTTTCTGCATTATAAACAGGCATGATAACTGATATCTTTGGTTTCCTAATTTTACTTCCCATTAATTATCTTTTCCTTTAATTTATAACCAATTGTTTGTTCAACAGCATGCGCGATAAAACCAGAATCATTAACTCTTTCATTCGCCTGGTCCCTTATTTCCTCCAATCTTTGAGGATGAACAAGTGTATTCTTCATCACTGCTCTCTTCCAATTCATAAGATCAGGATCAAAATCCTTATTTAAATGACCTCCAGCAATGGCAATATCATAAAGTTTAGAGCCTGGAAATGGGATTGATATAAAAAAACTAACATAAGGGGCGCCACTTTGTTTTAATCTTTCTCCCATTTCTATACTTTGCTGAATTTCTCCCTCTGTCTCATCTGGAAATCCAATAATCATGTTTACTGGGGCTTTAATTCCAACACCAGTCACCGTTTTCATAAGGGCAGGCAAATTCATTTTGTTTAATTTTACTTTTCCAGAAGCATATTTATCCAAAATTCTTTGAGAACCTGATTCTACTGGAAAGACTAATTGACTACATCCAGCTTCTCTTAGAATTCCAAGATATTCCTCATCAATCTCCCAGTTCTTTTTATTATAAAGATCAATTAAATTAACACCATTAACATTTGCTATTGAAAATTCTTTCCCTCTAGCCCTAGTAAAGATTTCCTTGACTCTCTTTTTCCTCGCCAAAAGCGTATTGTCTTCAAAAAAAAGCTTTTCTATTCCTAAAGATTTTAAATTGTCCATTTCTTCAACTACTCTTTCAATTGAATGTGTTCTTAATTTTCCTATGTCTTTATCTTCAGTAGACACATGACAATAAGAACAACTCCACACGCATCCTCTAGAAGTCATTATGGGGGAATATCTTTGGCTTTTTTTCTCAGTAACATCAACACCATGGGGGGAAGTAATCTCACCATATTTATCAAGAGGTAATTTTTCCCAAGCCGGCATTGATAAATCATCTAAATGTTTTGGAAAACAAGTTTCATCTACAGGGTTAATTTTTGTATTCCCCCTCTCATCTACATAAGCAAAACCAGAAACATTCTCTACCCCATCTATAATTGCTTTAGGAAAAATTAATTCTCCTTCTGTTAAGCAAATTGCATCAACATGACCAGTTCCCAAAAATCCTTCTTTTAATGCCCTTGCACTTATCCCTCCAGCATAAATCTTAATTTGAGGATTTGCTTGCCTAATTGCTTTTGCTGTTTCAAAAGCCATTCTTGTTTGAGGGGTGAGGTTAGAATGAATCCCGACAAAGTTATATTCCCCATTTAAAACATAGTCTGCTATTTCATTAAAATCCATTCCAATTCTCACAAGACCATTCTCTTGCTTTACATATTTATAAAAAGTATCATTTAAACTATGTCCATAAGAACCAACTGAAGCATCTAGGATATCTGTTTCTATTCCTTTCTGTTCAAGAGCCGATGCCAAATAAGGCAAGCCAAGAGAACCATCTGGTCTTGGTCTTTCTTCTTCCATCAATTGAACTGGAGGATAGATAAGCAATCCTTTTTGACTTTTTGTTTTCATTTTAATTTTTGCCTTCATTAATTTTGATATAATCTTAAGATCCCTTCCCAATCAGCACACCCTTCTTTATTAAAGTTTTTATTAGGGGTTCTCCAGGTTTCTCCATATTTACTTTTTAAATAATCTTCTCCATTAGAAGGAACATTAAAATCAAGCCCATAAAACTTTATGCGTTCTAACTTTTCAAAGTAATGGCCAGGAACAATTACTAAACTAAGATTATAAAATCTTTTTAAAGTTTTCATTATTTTGTTAGAAAGAAATCTTTTCAATTTAAGCGGTATAAAAAATAAACAAGGTTTAATTCTTACTGTAATTTTCCATAAAGTAGATGTTTGATTCATTCTTAGTTTATCTGAAAACAAATAATGTAAAACATTTAACCCTCTTGAAACAAAATTAATCATAGGTAACATTGTATGAAAATAGGTTTCATTTTTGAGTTGATAAAAATAAAGATCTACATCATATCCAAAACGTTCAAGAATTATAGACTCATGATAAAACCCTTTATCAAACTTTATTCTTGAAATATTTATAACCTTAAATTCTTTTTGTTCAAATTCAGGTAAAATTGAATTGACCTTTTCCCAATTATAACTAAAGGTTGATAAATCTAAGTCATCATCAAATTCTATTATTTTTTTATCTCGTATAGCCCCAAGCAAGGTTCCCCAATCAAGCCAATAGGTAATCTTATGCTTATCAAAAATCTCTTTAGTATCTTTAAGATTTTTTAATAATAATTCTTCTTTCTTTTGAATGTCTTTATGTTTCATTTTTTATTTCTTCTTTGATTCTTGTAGAACTTTGGTCTGGAAAATAAGGCATTTTAATAATCTTACAATTTATTGATTCAGTAGCTTTTTTTGTTTCTAATAAATCTTCATCTGTATGGCTATCACTTTCTGCTAATATATCCGGCTTAATTGCTAACACATTTTTTATTGGAGAGTATGTATCTTGTACAACAGCACAATCAACACACTTAAGTGCTTTTATTAATTTTATTCTTTCATCAAAAGGGATTATTGGTCTTGGTTTTTTCTCCATAGTTGCTTTATCATCCAATACTCCTACAATTAATTTATCACCTAATGCTTTTGCATTTTCTAGATGTATGATGTGACCAATGTGAAGAAGGTCAGCCACAACATATGCATAAACTATTTTACTCATCTTTCCCCCAAGAAATTCTTGTCCATACTTTATCATATATAAAATACATTATTAACTTTATTATTGTGTAAGTTATTGTTATAACTGTTACAGCTTTCCAACTTCCTGTTAACATTAATACAATTAATCCTCCTAAGCCCATACCCAATATTATCTCATAAGTAAATGGTTTTAACCAATGATTATTTCTTTTTAGTTTTATCCAAAATCGTTCATGTAAATAGAATACAACTAAAAATGTGCTGTGATGTATTAAAGTTCCTGCTATTGTAATTCCCCATTGTCTTGTGTATAAATAAAATATTGTTGCATAAACAAATACTCCCATTACTCTCCAAATTGCACTTTTAGTTATTGACCTTTTGTGTGTTTCTTTAATTTTTTGTTCTGTCATTTTTAATTATCCTTTTTAAGTAAATACTATTTATAAATCTTCTTCATCACCTAAGAGTAGTAAATTAATTCCCCCTGATATATTTCGCATATAACCTTGTTAACAAATATTTAATTATGTTTGGAATAAGTTTATATTGTGCTTTAAAACCCCTTATCGTGTTTAATTTATAATACGAAATATTCTCTGCAAGTATCTCTCCAAATTCTCTTAACTCCTCGATAGAATGTTCTCCTGTATAAAAAGGAATCTCCTTATCATAAAGCCAGAAGTTATCATTAACTATACCTTTTGATTTTGCTATTTCATACACTTCTGTTCCAGGGTATATCACCAAAATATTTGAAGATGGAGGAAAGGAGATATATTTTATTTTTTGTAATTTTTGTATGAATTCACCAGCTTCCTTAATCGTTTCCTTAGTTTCCCCAGGTAATCCAACTATTAAAAATGTTTTAAGATTCAATTTAGAATTAGCAAACAATTTAAATGTCCTTACTATATCTTTTTTTGTTATCCCTTTATGCGCTCTATCCAACATTTTATCATTACAAGTTTCTATTCCAAGCATTACGGTCCTAAAGTTAGCTTGTTCTAATTTCTTAATCATCTCTTTACTAACGGGGATGATCCTTCCACTACAAATAAAACTCATCTTTATCTTCCTCCTAATAATTTCATCACAAATTTCTATAACTCTTTCATTATTGGCAAAAAAAGAATCATCCTGTATAATTATTTCCTTTATCTGTGGAAAAGTATTTGTAATATACTCAATCTCATCTACCACATTCTTTGGAGACCTAAATCTCACCATCCTTTTTGTTTCCGGGTTAAGGCAACAAAAACTACATGAAAAATAACACCCACGGGTAGTCAGTAAACTGGCAGATTTTCTTTTACTATTCCCTTTAAAATATAACTCGTGTTTTGGAAAGGGCAAGATATCTAAATCCTCTATGACCTTTCTTGGGCGGGTTCTTTGAACCCCTTCCTTATAAAATGCAAGACCATCTATTTTATCTAACCTAGGAGTTCTTTTACTTAATTCCCTTATTAATTCTTCAAAAGTTATCTCCCCTTCCCCGAGAACAACTATGATAAATGGAAACTTTTCAATAAGTTGTTTATACATTATTGTTGAATGAATACCTCCAAGAACAATTTGTATCTTAGGAAATTTCTCATGTATGGCTTCAATTAATTGATAACTACTTACCCTATTTGATGTCAAGAGATTTAGTCCAATAACATTTGGAGAATATGTTTTTATCTTTTTCACTACCTTACCAAGGCACTCTTTATAACTTACATAATTTAATGGTAAGGTCTCAACACCAATACCTTTAGATTCAAGATAAGAATGCAAATATGCTAAGCCGAGAGGATAATACGTTGTCTCACTAGACTCCACAGTAAGTTTTCCTCCCACATTTCCAAATACAATATCTTCAAAACTGCTTGCTACCAATAATATTTTCTTCTTCATTTATCTTTATCCAACCCAAATTTAAGTTTTTCAGAAGGCATTCTTTGCATCATTATTTCATCTTGCCCCCATAAGTTCCTAAGCCAGTCTATAAATATTTGCTTTAATGTTTTTTCAGTCATTTTACAACCGTTGTGAAATTTATTTTACAACCTCCAGCTCAAATTTAATTTCTGCTGCAGGAAGTATCCATGCAAATACTTTACAATAAAATCGGTGGCTTAAATTCAACAAAGGGTTAATCAAAAAGTTTAATTTCTTCGCCGTACCTATACCATAATTAAGTTTTACTTCCCTTATTTTAAATAAACTTTTTTTAACCCCAATCTCATACGAAAATTCATTATTTGTAAAATAATTGAATGTGAATGGAGAGAAAAATCTCGCATGCGTGGGATCATCAAATGCTCCTAGAGATGCATAAAAAGGGACAACAAACTTTAGTATTGCGCCCTCTTTACAAATACGATGTAACTCATGCATTAAAGGTATAAAATGAAGAACATGTTCGAGTATATGGCTTCCTACAACTTCATCAATTGAATTATCTTTGAAGGGTAACTTTTTTTCTAAATTAACTATCTTATCTGGATTTACCTCCTTTGATCTATCACAATTAATATATCCACTAATCTTTTTTTTACCACACCCTAAATTCAATTTCATTCAACCCACCTCTCAACAATAAACCCTTCAGCATGTTCACAATTTGATTGTGCGCCCCGAATCTTTGCGATTGCTTTGATTAATTCTTTTGACCTCATCTTCCTAACTTGTGATTTCTGAAAACCATATGCTTTAAGTTTCTTATTAATATCTATTGGCACAAGATAATTTGCTTTAAATGATTTCTCATTCCAAAGGATTACATGCGGTTGTTCATATACTAAGACCTTTTTCACAAAGTGGTTCTTATCATGAGGGCGCAAGGCAATTCTGGCTGCATTATAAATTACTCTATGGTCTTGATTATAACTTGGGTAAGGAATGAAAATTCTTTCTGGCTTTAAGTCATTAATCAAATCCTCAAATACTTTAATAAACTCAATCTCAGTATAATGATTTACTTTAGAATTTGCATTCCAATCCCACCTAAATCCCAGATAATTTTCTACATCTTTAATCTCTTGTAATCTTTTTTCCATACCAATTCGATGTTTTTTATCCTTTTGAATATCTTCTGGGAGCAATGATTCATCTAATCCACAGTAATATACAAATGAATTCTTGTTTAGAATCCCCCCACACCCTAACACTTCATCATCCGCATGTGGCGAAATAATTAGATCTTTTACTTTATTTTTCATTTTTTACCTTTTCCTCTTTAAATATATAATCTTTCGGAATACTTCCGAATAATACTGAAACCGTTCCAATAAAAATTGCTACATTAAAAATAAATTCTCCGATTGAGGCATCTAAAATATAACTAACAATTTGCATAAGGGCAAATAGCTTTATTAAAAAGAAACTTAAACCAAATAAACTGAGTACTTTCAAGATACTTACTTTTCTTTTCTCTTTCATTTTAAATACCCACTCCTTTTGTCCACCCTTCTTTCTTAAAGAAGTTAAAGATGTAATCCTTATTCTTAGCTAATATATCTTTACTAAGTTCTTTTTTATCAAGCCAATTTTCATTATCCAACATCTCTTTTATTTCCTTAGAGTTCAAACGATATGTGTTCTTTGAAGTAAATTCTAATGGAAGGATCTTTATCAATTTATTGAGATATTCAGAGTTATATTTTTTACTTATATTTTTTATTTCTATCATTGGTAATATCATAAAATATTCTCCAACCGTGTATGTTCTTTTACTTTCATCCTCGGACACGAGTGCTTCATGTACTTTCTCCCCAGGCCGTTCCCCAATTATTACTTTCTTGGTATTTTTATCACCAATTTCCTTAATCATAACATTAGCCAAATCATCTATTTTCATAGCAGGCATATTCATTACAAAAATCTCTCCACCAACAGAATCTATTGATGCCTTGAATAATAGAGATATTGCCTGGTGTAAATTAAAGAAGAACCTAGTCATCTCCCCATTTGTAATAGTAACCTTATTTGCTTCTAAAATCTGCTTTCTAAAAACAGGAACAACGCTCCCGGAACTTCCGAGAGCATTACCTGCCCGAATGCAAACAAAAGTTGTCTTGTTAGTCAAGTTATTTGCTGCAATAATTAACTTCTCCGCGACAGATTTTGATGTCCCATAAAAGTTTAGAGGATTTACACATTTATCTGTAGATACATGTATAACCTTCTTAACCCTATTTTTTATTGCAGCCCTTATGACATTTTGAGTACCAATGATGTTGGTCTTAACTACTTCTTCTACATTTTGCTCACAAACTGGAACATGCTTAAGAGCGGCCAAATGAAAAACATAATCTACATTCTGGCTTGCCCCCTCCAACTTCTCTAAATCCCTCACATCCCCAATCACAAATCTTAATTTCTTATTATTATCAAAATTTCTTCGCATCTCTACTTGCTTTTTTTCCCCACGAGAATAAATTATTATTTCCTTTGGGGAATACTTCTTTAATAATTGTACAGTTAATTCATTTCCCCATGAACCCGTCCCTCCGGTTAAAAATAGAACTTTATTATTGAACATTTTTCTCTCCAAACTCTTTTAATTCTTTAAGCATCTCTTCATGTGTTGGCACGATATAATTCACATCTTTTCTTACACTCTTCATACTTCTATCACAATCAATTTTATCATCCCATTTAATTATTGTTTTTAGACCATAAACTTTCTTTATCAAACATAACAAATCATACTTACTTATTGGTTTTGATATGATATTAATTAATCCAGTAACCTCTTTGTCATACATTTCTATTATCTTTTTTGCAAGCTCTAAGGTTGTTACCCCAGACCATATTACACCGGTATAACCTCCTACCTCCTTATTTTTTTGACTTAAAAACCATTCCATAAGTCCGTTCTTTGAATTATTAAGTTCAGGTCCAATGATAGATGTTCGTATGGTTAAGTGATAATCATCATTCACCTCCCCAGTGGCCTTAGTTAGTCCGTAGAAGTCTGTAGGAGTGAGATTAGACTCTTCTGTATAATTACCCTCCTCTCCTGAAAAAACACAGTCTGTACTAATATGGAACAATTTTGCACCACTAAGTCTACAGACCGTTGCTAATCTATATGGTAAATATGAATTAAGGAATACAACCATGCCTTTATTAGATTTATTTATAAAAGAAGGTACTACCCCAATACAATTTATCACCAAATCTGGTTTTACTTTATCTAAGATGGGAATAATCTTATCAAAATCCTGATAAGCGTCAAAGTAAATTCCTTTTTTTTCATTCCTTGTAGTAAAAGACACTTCAAATTCTGGCAAAGCCTTTATATATTTTACAATCATATGCCCCAACATTCCTTCTCCACCAAGTACTAAACATTTTGTTATTTTATCTTTCATTCTTTGCCCCCTATGTCTTCTGCGTCTTCTTTCTTTTCCAATTCCATAAATAATAATCCAAATACCAATCCCATAAAAATACTTCCAAATTTTGGATAACTTTTTGTAACCATTTCTATTAAAAAACTCCCACCAGCAAATCCCACAAAAAAAGTTAAAAACCTTCTCATGATTTCACCTCGCTATTTTGTGATAAGACGTAATCATCATATTTTCCACATTCTGTTTCATACCACGTAGTATTATAAAAACTGCCATGCATTATAGTCTTGGTTTCAATATCAAATATTTTATCATGCCCTAAAACTCTTTGAAAACATTTTGTCTCAACTACTTTATTGTCCTCTTCTAATTCTTCTTTCTCAACTAAAATCCAAAAAAAGCTAAATAGAAGGACCGTTATCATCAAACACCCCACAATTTCTTTCAAATCCAATTTCATCTTCATCTACCTTTCCCCCCTACTTCTTTTTGTGAATCCACAAACTCTTTTTTAATTAAACTCTTGAACATAATCGCTGTCTTCTTACTAATAAAAGTTCTCACCTTGCCAGATTCAACAATCTCTCCTTTTGCTTCTCTATAAATATCTTCAACCATATTTTTTATAACCAATCCAGTTTGAGTAATATCATTTTCTCCCTCCATCTTATCCAAGACATGGTTTAATCTTTCAGCAGTAACCCATTCATCTGCTATTTTCTCAGCTTCTTTTAAAACCTTTAACTCTTCGTCACTAACAACTCTTGGAGTTTTTGTTTCCCTAAAATCATCTCCTTTATGTTTGGCAATAACCCTTGAACCATTATTTTTAGTTAATTCAATTAAAGGTCTTAATACTATTCCTTCTCTTTTCTTATCACTACCACAACCATTTCTAATTGCTTGTGTTGAAAATCTATCTCTCTCAGAATCAATATTCTTCAAAGTAGTATTAATTAACTTATAATCAACAAACTCTAAATCTAATTTCTTAACAACATCTTCTGCATTTACAACATCCAACCAATTGTCTCCTATCTTAACATCAAAAGCAACAAACTTCAATTCCTTCCCATATGTCTCACTCATCTTTTGACACTTCCCACCATATGCTTCTCCATAGATTATAACCTTATCTACAAATAAGTCTTCAAACTTAGAAGTTAAAAGCTCTTCGTCAAATAATTTTAAAAACTTCTCATGCTTTTCCCCTCCACTATTAAATCCTATCCCTTTTTCAGGACACCATCTAATATGTGCAGATGTTCCATGTATCTTTTCTAAAGCATAACACTTTTTAAACAACATTATATCCTTCTCTTTATACAAATTACTTATATGTAAATATCCCATTATTTTTTACCTCTCTTTTTTGTGATTTGGCGAACAACTCATCACACTTCCAACACCTATTCTTTCCTTTCCAATAAATATGCGTTCCTTGAATCTCCTTTTTACAATCATCACATTCCATCATTCACTTCCTCCGCTTTTCACACACCAGATCTCAACTTGGTCTCCAATTTTAAATATGTTAACCATCCATGTCAAAGGCAGAAATCCTACTTCTAAAACTCTATTCAAAATGCCTCCACGTTTATTTATACCCAATTTAAAAAAGATAGACATAACAAATTGATTGGGTCTTGAGTCATGCCTATTCTTTATCACCTTGAATCCATTTCCCTCCAGGAATCGTATTAATATTTTATCTGAGAGATTGAATAAGTGTCTTGGAACATCTAATTGAAACCAATCTTCTTTAAACAAAGCATGCGCCAAAGAACGCAAATTAGATATACTCACAATAAATAACCCATCCTGTTTTAGTATTCTATGAATATCCTTTATCATTTCTTTAGGATTATCTACATGTTGCAAGACGTGATTCATCGTAACCAAATCAAAACTTTCCTTTTTATGCTTTGCCTTAATCAAATCTGGTTTTATATTAAAGTCACTTTTAAATATCTTACCTGGTTCTATACCATAAACATCCATCCCACATATTTCCATTTCATATAAAAACTGTCCAGAACCACAGCCGACATCTAATAACTTTTTTCCAGGATGAACTTTTGTTCCACGTACTAAGAATTTAATTGGAAGAAAGAGGTATTTAAATAATGGATTATGAAGCAAATCATGATAATAAACACTATAGAGTAAGATCATTAATCTTGTTTTTCTTGATTCGACCGCAGTTCTAATCTTATCAAATGCATAATAGTCTTCTGGGTAATATCTCTTAAGTTCTTTAGGGGATAATTGCGGATTTGTAAATAATGCCCTACATCTTTCACATTGATATAAAAAGAAAGCCCCAGGAACATAAAAGTTTTTATCTCTTTGTTCACCTAAATTTTTAAAGTTTTTTCCCCCACAAAATTTACATTCTTTTATTCGTTCCATATTTTATCCTCCTTAACTTTATTTTCTTGTATAACTTCCATTATTTCACAATCCGTTGAACCACATTTATTACAAATTGCTTTAGGGGGTAATATCTTTCTCATGCTAAATTGTGTCCCTCTTTTCTCAAGTATCGGAGTTGTTTGTTTCACTTTATACCTCTATCCCCCCTCTAAGTAAAACATCTTTATAAAGGTTTCTATTAAACGCTATAAGATAATAATAAATATTCTTTAGGAAATCTGTCCTCAATTTAAAATTCTTAAACTTTAATTCGTCCTCATCACGTTTCTTTTTTAATATGGCAACCATTGGCAGAAAGATAAACATTCTGAATAGTTTGTCTTTGCCCTTAAGGTGCCTTCTTGAAAATATCAAATCATTCTTAAACCGAATAAGCATATTAAACTTATTATCCATTCCATGAATTGTCTGACTCTTTTTGTGAATTACTTTAACACTTGTATCAAGTTTAATGGACCATCCATTCTCCTTTGCCCTTAAACAAAAATCTGTATCTTCAAGAAGATAAGGAGTAAAGCCTTCATCAAAACCAACAAGATAATCCATTACTTCTCTTTTAACCAATACACAAACTACATCAAGATGGTCTACATCTAAAAGATCTCCCTCTTTAAATTCTAACGTCATGGCTATCACATAACCTTTAATATGCCCTCCAGAACTTTGGAAGTCTCCATTAGGGTAGATCGACTGGCTCCCGACTATCCCAATCTGTCTATCACTTTCTGCTACCTTCATCATCTTCTTTAACCAATTTCTATTAGTTATTTCTATATCATCATTTAATAATACAAAGTAATCTGGATCATATACATTATATGCTCTCTTAATCCCTATATTATTTCCCTTACTATATCCTAAATTCTTTTCGTTTCTAATCACCTCCACTTTTGGGAATCTCTTCTTTACCATTAGATCATGCCGGTCTTTACTCCCATTATCTACTAGGAAAATCTTATAATTCTTATAATCTGTTTTTTTAACTATAGACTCTAATGTTTCTTCCAACATCTTCTTTTGATTACAAGTCAAAAGAATCATAGCAACCTTTTTTTGTTTCATTTTTTCTCCTCTTTATGTCCTCTACTACTCCATAACACAGCAAATAATACTCCCAACAGCATTATTAAAAAGTAACGATATGCCCATGCAAATTTCCAAGGCCACTCAGCTATATCTAAACACCTCATATTCTCTTCAGTATCATATCCTTCTGGACAACTATCATCAAAAAATGAGCAAGTTTTACAACCAGCATTATCTAAAATCTCATTTGTTGCTGTTAATCCATCCTTAATAATTAACCCAAACATCACTATTGCAACTATTATTAAAGTTATTTTGAATAGTAAAGATACTAATTTATTCCTCATTTTTTCTTCTCTCTCTTTTCTTCTCTCTCTTTTTTGTTTCATTTTGATTTTCTCGCAATTATTATTAAGTGAGGTTTAAAGAAGTAAAATATCTTATAGAATAATTTTAAAATGGAACTCATTAATGGATGATTTCTAAATTTATAATGTCCATAATATACAAAATCTATGCTTTTAATATTAAATCCTATATTTTTTAAAAATATTTTTAATTCTCTGACAGAATATTCTCTTATATGCCCATGATGTCCTGTTAAAATGCATTCGTTAAATCCTTCAAAGGGATCTGGCCCAAGTCCTCTGCCTAATAAAAAGTAGATGATTCTCTTCAAAGAGTATCCATTTGGGGTCGCTAAAATAAGTTTGCCATTCTTTTTTAAGACTCGTTTAATTTCTTTTAATGCATGAATAGGATCTGTATATAGATGTTCAAAAACTTCAGTAAAGAGAATTTTATCAAATGTTCCGCTTTTAAAAGGCAAGTCTTCTTTTTCTATGTCACACTTTTTAATTTTTAAAGACTTATGTGAGATAAATTTAAAATTCCTTTTTGGGTTTTTATCTATCCCAACAATATTATATCCAATTTCCTTCAAGCATAGAGTAAAATGCCCCGGATAACATCCAACATCCAATATTTTATTTTTTTTATCTAATATTCTTTTTAAGATATCATATAACTTTTTATACCGGTGTTCTTGTTGCAAAAAATAACCTTTTTCCTCGACAGTATATCCTTCATGAGAATACTCCTGTTCAATTTTTTTTAACACATTTAAAAATTCTTTTTCCATTATTCCTTTTCACCACCAAGACCATCATTGTCAACATTATCAGGAGAGGCTTTCGACTCCGAGAAGTTATCATCTTCACGTGGAACTTGTTTTACCTGCTTTTGTTGACCATCATTTTTCATTTCTTTTATCCATTCCTCAATCTTTTTAATCCTTTCATTAATCTCCCTTACCCTATTATAAATCTCTTTCTGGGGTAAATTTAGTTCGAGCATCTTCATGCTTTCAAGATGTGGCGCCCTTACTTTATTTACTTCTACCCACCCGAGCACCACCAAAAAAATAAACCACACAACCATAACCGTAATTATAGAATTTCCTAAATCACCTTTAATAACCCCCAAACTATTTAACTTTTCAATAACCAAGAAAAGTATCCCAAGATTAGTTACTAAACTAATCCAACTTACGGTCCTTGAGATATAAATCTTTATGTCTGTCACAATACTAAGCACTGATTTTAATAAGGGTTTTATTTTCATTTTTTTGATTCTATTATTTCTTTTAATTTATTTACAATTCTTTTATTACTAGCAAAATAATGCTG
>SDBV01004990.1_pt1 | contig 18866 bp, 15 predicted proteins | sample 2277081 | NCBI WGS metagenome assembly SDBV01 (sample SAMN10402039, study PRJNA504765) | marine sediment metagenome | isolation source: marine sediment core GS10_PC15, 223 cmbsf | place: Arctic Ocean: Southern Knipovich Ridge | collected 2010
AAATGGTTCTCCAAATTTTCTAGAAATTAAAGGAGACCCAACTACGTCAGGATTTACACTTTATGAGATAGTTGTATCAGGACAGATAACAAAGGGTCCTAATGCCAACCCTGGCGATATACTATCCCCAGATGGAACAACCATTAATGGACATATAGTGCCAACGGGGCTAGATGATTACACCTTCACAGGAACCATTGTTTCAATAACTGCTACCAAGCATGTTTTTTCATTAGTTAATGGAGTAGACGTACCAAATGGTTCTCCACCTCCATAATCTTTGTTATTTCTGAACCACTGTTTATGGTAGCTTCAATGTAGCTTCAGGTGGAGTATATGATACTGCGGCAAGTTGTTTTACTTTTTAATAAGATCATTCCTTAGAAGATAATAAATTCTATAAAAAGAAAAAAATGACGATGATAATGAAATTTGGCTTTACTTTAGCATTCCTTTTGATTTTACAAATTTTTTCTCTATCAAATATTTCCGGCGAAATTCAAAATGATTCTACAAAAATGGAGCATGATCCAAGTAAAGATTTATCAAATCTTTTAAAAAACGAAGATGAATCGAAGTTTTTTACTAATCAAGAAAGTGGGGATTTTCAAAAAAATTTTGTACGCAAGGAAACCCAAGGCCCTCCAAAAAGTATTCTAATAAAAGAAGGAACTTTAATCGAACTATCTAGAACAATAGATAGGTCATTTTCAACCATTCTAGTTGAGGGAGATTTAAGAATAGTCGATACGGGTGATTCTCCTTTACGAGCACAAAAAATCATTGTTGCGCCAAGTGGAAGTTTAACAATTGGTGATAATCAAAGTCCTATTAAATCGGATAAAAAAGTAGAGATAGTTTTTCTTAGCAATAATGAAGGAGAAGTTGGCATTTTTGTATTTGGAAAACTTTGGATTCATGGTAAAGAGGTAAATCCCACTTTTGTCGGACTAGAAAACTATGCCAAAAAATGGGATAAAAGGCTAGTTGTAGACACAGAATTAACTAATTGGGAAAGAGACGATTTAGTTGTAATTACTTCTCTAGGAGATGACAAATGTAATGAAATTTCTAAAATATCAAAAACAGTTAATCAAAATGTCTATCTCCAAACTGTATTAACATGTTCTCACTTAGGAATTAGCAATACAGAAAATTCCATAACATCCCATGTAGCAATACTTTCTAGAAATGTAGTAATTTCAAGCGAAGATGAAGATAACCGAGGAAGTGTAACTTTCTTTCATGGGAGTTATGGATACATAAAATATGCCCAGTTTGACAAATTAGGCCCAAAAGATGTTCTAGGAAGATACCCAATTCATTTTCATCATTTGAAGGATTCCTCAAGAGGTATTGAAGTAATAGGAAATTCAATTACAAATTCTGATAATCGTTGGATTACTATTCATGATAGCAATGGAATACTCGTAAAAAATAATGTTGGTTATATTTCCATAGGCCATGGATTTTTTCTAGAAGATGGTAATGAATTTGATAATGTATTTGAAAAAAACATTGGAATAATTACAAAAAACGAAATTATCTTACATGGAGGTTCTTCAGTTTTTTGGACTCAAAATCCAATGAATGTATATCGTGAAAATGTTGCAGTAAACGCACCCTATTGGGGATTTTTCTTCCAAATTCCTAATGCAGAAGTTTACGTACCTTCTGCAAACAAACAATTTAACTTACGATCACTTCCCTCTATGGAATTTGAAGGAAATGTTGCTTACAATAATAAACATGGCGGGATGAGTGTTTTAAGACCATTAATACAAAATGAAGAAATTTCATCTGAAATAATAATATCTAATTTTCAGGCTTTGGCTTCTCAAATAAAAATAGAAAATAATTTTGGAATCATACTTAGAGGAAGCGAAATAACTATTTCTAATTCTTCTCTTTTGAATCATAAAATTGGAATTTACCTCATTGGTCAAAGCAATCAAGTACTTGACACAGACATTACAATGGAGAGTAGTAATTTACCAGATATGGATATTTCTGGAATTCTAATCGCCGGCCCAAATAACTGGATAGAAAATTCTAAAATAAATGGTTATGTTTCTAAAAATAACAATGACGCATCAGATATCTCTATTTTAAATAATATGAATGATAAGCGATTAATATCTGCAAAAATTATCAATACCACCCTCCTAGATCCTAAACCATTTTATTTTGGAAATCCAGGAAATGAGGATTCCTTCTTAGAAATTTATAATTATAATGCACCTTTTGCTCAAACAGAGAATTTGCCTCAAAACTTTATTCTAAAAAAAATTGGTTCTGATATAATAGAGCAAAGAGGAGAATATAATAATCTAGACTTTGAAGCAATGATAAAAATTCTACATGATACCAATCCAGAAAACCAAATTAGTTTAGGTAATACACAACTTGACAGTTATGCAAAAACTAAATCTGAAATCCTAAAAAATTTTAAAAACAAAACTTTTGATTGGGGAAAAAATAAACTTACAGATGAAGAATTTCTAGACGAAATAGAAATCCTATTTGAATCTAGTTTTATAGAAATTAAAGGTGTAGAACAAGGCTCCTTCAAAGAAACCCAATTTTTTATTCCCCAATGGGTAAAAAAAATAGCATCATTTTGGCATGAGAATTCTATAACTGATCAGGAATTTCATAATGCTTTGAAATACATTTTGGAAATCGAACTTGACAGAAATTACGATCGTTATTAGGTTCAAAGTAAATAGAAAGATTCTTTTCAAACCAAAATTGTTAGATTTTTATAATGATTCTTAAGTAACAAAATTTCCTCTGTCTTTTGTGGTAGCGTCTGATGAAGAAAATTATTGGGAAAGAACACTTGAAAAGAATTATAATCTTAGAGGAACAGGATGTCTGAGTCTTGGAAAAAATTATAACAAATGGCTTTACAAAATAAAACTAAAGTCATTCTTACGAATAATAAAAAAACTAAATCAGGATATTAAAAATAAAGATGTCCTAGATGTGGGTTCAGGAACTGGATTCTATATTGAAGCATGGAATAACTTAGGAGCAAAAACAATTCTTGGAACTGATATAACATATACTGCCATAAAAAATCTAAAAAAGAAATTCTTAACAAATGAATTTTTTCAATTAGATATTGGTGATGAACAAATAATTCCAGAACTAAAACAATACGACATTATTTCTGCAATAGATGTTCTGTTTCATATAGTAGATGATGCAAGGTATGAAAGGGCTATAAAAAACATCTATAATTTACTTCGATCCGACGGTATTTTTATTTTTTCAGAAAACTTCCTTGAAAAAAAAACTATTCGAACACAATATCACGTTAGTAGAACTGCAAGATATAGTGAACAAATATTGAATTCTATTGGCTTTAAAATTATTCATCGAACGCCTCAAACTATTTTGATGAATTACCCAAGCAAAGAATCTGGGATTATGCTTAAATCATTTTGGCATGTAATAGGACGGCTTATTAGGAGAAATGAAATTTTTGGATATATTGTCGGTTTAATTTTGTATCCTTTTGAATTAACATCAATCCGGTTTTCAAAATATGGCCCATCATCAAAAATAATTGCTTGTAAGAAAATTTAATTTAATTTTAAAGAAATTTTCGTTAAATTACCTCAATTAATGTTAAATAATTTTTTTGATAATAATCTATATTTACATGGTTTTTATGGATTTAAAGATTTAAAATTAAACATATTTTTTGAATAAAATCAACCAAATAATAAATACAAACTCAAAATTGTAATATTTGTAATGAGATGGAAAAAATCTATAATGATATAGTTATATGTGAAATAAAAAAAAGAGGCTAAGGTTTATTGAAAATTTGTTTAATAACTTCAATTTTTAATACCATGGAATCAGGCGGTGCGGCAATTTATGTTAGAAGACTTATTCAAGAATTGGCTAAAAATCATGAAGTTTTTGTTATTACAGCTTTAGGCGGAAGATCAATTTCTAATAAAAATGAAACAAATCCAAAATTGATTCAACTCGATCCTCAAACTCAAATTCGTGTATATGAGCTTCTTAATAAAAAATCAACAATTTTAGATAAATCTAAAAAAATACTATGGATTTCCATGAGTATTTGGAATTTTTTTGCTTATTTACAAATAAAAAAAATATTGGAAAAGGAGAAACCCGATATTGTACATACCAATACCATTAAAAGATTCTCGACCTCAATTTTTTCTGCTATTACAAAATTAAAAATTCCTCATGTTCACACTATACATGACTTTGAATTAATTTCTCCTTGGTATTTTCTTTTTAGAAATGGAAAACCGATTACACACTTTAATTTTTCAGAACGTATGTATATTAAATTCAAGAAAAAAACATCGTTAAATATAGATTCCGTGATTTGTCCAACGCAAAAAACTCTTGATCTACATGTAAAAGAGGGATTTTTTAATAAATCTGAAAAATTTGTTGTTCCACATGGTCTTAGATTAGAAAAAAAATCCAATCCTAAGAAATTTCTAAAAAAAGAATTTGTTTTCATTGGAGGATTAATTGATTATAAAGGACCCCAAATTGCAATTCAGGCTTTTAAGAAAGTGAAAGACAACGATGCTCTTTTACATATAGTTGGAAAGGGAAAAAACCTTGATAATCTTAAAAAAATGGCTGATGGCGATAAAAGAATAATTTTTCATGGGTTCGTCAAAGATAAAGCAGAAAAAAACCAAATTCTAGAAAATTCCTCATTTCTTATTTTTTCCTCTTTATGTTATGAAACTTTTGGTTTGACTATGATAGAAGCAATGAGTATGGGTCTTCCAGTAATAGGAAGTAACATTGGTTCTGTCCCCGAATTAGTAAAACACGATTACAATGGATTCCTTTTTGAAGCAGGAAATGTAGATTCATTGTATTCAACAATTGAAAAAATTTTGAAAGGAGATGTGGAATTTTCCAATTTGAGCAAAAATGCCATAGACGAATTTTTAGAAAAGTACTCTATGCAGAAACATATGAAAAATATTTTTGAAATTTATGATATTACATGCAGAAATCATAACTCTTCAAAACCACATTTTAAAAATTAAAGAGAAATTTAATTAAAGATTTTTTTTTAATTTTTTTTATAAAATAATTTAAAAACACTTAAAAACTAAATCCAGATAGTTAGATACAACTTATGACACTGGATTGGAAATTTTTTCACATATTATAGTACCGCCTGGCCATGTCCCATTATTTTCTGTAGGAAAAACATGCACAAATCTTTCTACTTCTTGCAAACTTTCATCAAACTTAATACAATTCCTTATAGGAAAATAATTCTTACTATACAAATCAACCCAGTCTAGTACGATATACTTTAGATGTTGATCAGATTTGATATATTCTCTTAAATGATTTCGAGCTTCTATAATTTCTCCTTCTGTGGTGTTTGCTTGAAGTATTATACCTGATAATTTCCATACATCCCCATAATGTTTTGTGCTATTTTTCAAAGAAGCATCATAGCTCCAAAATACATGGAAATTAGGAATCAATGCAGTTTCACCTTCTTTAAGATTCTCTGAAAGCCATTTAGCTGCATTAAAATGAGTTCCGTGAAGCAAGGATTTTCGTTCAGAATAATCCACCGAAAAGTTCCACATTGCACTAATAATAATGACAACAAAGATGGAAATCATCACAAATCCCGGTACATTCCGTTTAAATCTAAAGTACAAATTCTATACTCCTTTGGCTTCGTTTATCACGTATCTTGTTAAACAGATTTTGTGAGGCTGAGAATAGTGAGGCAACAAGAGTAAATCCGAACAAAATGAGAATTTGGATCAATATAACATACCTATCAGTAATTCTTTCTTTAATGATGAGAAGATCTTTTTCTTCATCTATTGTATATCCTACATGTAAAGTAGCGGCGCTAATTAATGATATAAAGAAAACTATAGTTAAATAAAGGACTGCAATTTTACATGAATTAAAATTATCTCCTCCAGAATTGAAAAATTTTATAATTTTTTTCCTATAGTTTACAAGGAAAACTATTGAACATACAAAAAGTACGCTAGAAAAAAAGTGATTCAATAATTCGTTTTGTGTAATATTTGACGCTGTGTTCCATACAGTATAGATTGTATCAAAATTTAGAAATAAAATTAGTCTATCAAATCCTGAAAACCTTGATGAATAAATGTCAGGATTCTGTGATAAAAAAATCCCGCCGGCAAATAAAACTGTCATCAATAAAATTAAAAAATAAAAAAATCTGACATGAATCTTTTTACTTGCAAAATAAGAAATACTGATTATAAATGGTACAAAAAATACTAATGCAGTATCTGCTCTAGTTAATCCTGTTACTAAAAGAAATATTGCTGCAATAATCAAATTAATTGATTTAGGTTTAATCATAAAGAATAGCGCTGCAAAACCCATGGAAATAGCAAAAATGTCATTATGTAAAGTTACAGAATATGAAGTAAGTAATGGCGAAAATGATACTAAAAGTGTTCCAACAGCTGCAAAAAAAGGATTGAAAATTTTTCTCCCAATTAAATAAATGAATAATACAAGCTGGACTACAAAAATAGTATTAATGATCCTAAGTAATAGAAGTTGATCTGTATTAGGTACAATCTCTTGCACTAGCGATAGAAATTTAACAAAAGGTAAGGAATCAACGAATAAATTATCTTTTTGGAATATAGACAGATAATAATATCCATAAGAATCTATATCATACATAATTTCAGCGTGGTATTGCAAAAGGAATACACTTGAAAAGATAGTAATAAAACCAAGAAAATTCATTATTATTAAATCAACTTTATTCTGAGATACAAAGCACACAATCTTGTTGATGTTGCTTGTAGAACGAAATTTTGTAGAAATCATAGTAATTTCAGATTTTCCCTGTTTTAATTGATTAATAAATAATAACTAATTATTCTTAACACCTTATTTGAGAACTTTATTCATCCATTGTTATATTTTTAATAATTTCCTTAACAAATCAAATATCTCAGTTACATCATTTTTTTCTTCTATTTCAATTTTTTTATTCATAAACAAGAAACTATCCTGTGATTTATCATCAGGAGTCCATCCATGCATACCTTTTCCTGCTCTTCCCAAAACGGAGTAAAAGTTTGGTAGAATTAATTTACCTGGTTCTGCCAGAAAAATTAAATCACCGTATTCTCTTGTGTTAAAATTTATTTTATATTTAACAAGTTCTGCATTGGTTAGAAGATGGCCACCACTAATTCCATTTAAGGTTTCAATTAAAAGTTCCTTAGCATTATTATTGCTTACAGAAAATCTTGCCATAGTAGAATCCAAAAAAGGAATAAAGTCTTTTTCCAGTTTTAGTCCGGTAGAATCAATAATTTGTTTTACATCTACCGTACCGTTTACATTTTTCATTCCATGATCAGAAAATATTGTAATACTAATATTTCCAATTTTTTGTATTCTTAAAAGAAAAGCAGAAAATAATTCATCAAATAATTTTAGATGTTGTTCAAATTCAGGCGAGTCAATGCCATAAACATGTCCATCATGATCAATAGCATCAATGTATGCCAATACAATTTGGTTAGATTCAATATGTTTTTCAGCAAGAGTTAAAATTTCATTAGTTCCCTTATTCCATGGATACCCAACATACTTGAATTTTAGATTATTTTTTTTTATAAGATCAAATAAAGTTTCGGTACCATCCATTGAACCAGATTCTATGATGTGTTTTTTCATTGAAATGTCAAAATTATGGAGAATTTTAATAGGAATGTTAGGCGGATCAAAATGTCTAGGAAGTAATCCTTGTTTTTTGCATTTATGTACTATCATTCTGTTAGCAAAATATCGTGAAATTAATGTTCGATCAAATAGAATGCTTGGATAAAATTTCGTTTGCCTAAATGGGGATGTTTTTGGTGATATTTTATAAAGTGCCCATATGTTGTGCTCATTTGGATATTTCCCTGAAAAAATGCTAGGGACTATCGCATTACTGTAACCCAAAAGTGTTTTAAGTGATTTAAAATAACCTTGCTGGAAAATTTCCAACACTTTGGGCATTCTCTTTTCTGTAATAATCGAATGCCCAAGGGCATCAATAACTATAATGAGATGTTTCATTGTAGGTTTTCATCCACAATTAAAAATAAGTCTATTTAGTACTTTCTTGATTAATAATTTCTATTTTAATAAAGAAATCATGCGAGTAATTAGTTGTAAATTAGTTTATGCATAATGAAAGAATAAAAGGCTAATTTTAGCCATAATTATAATAAATGCAATTTATGACAAAAATAAAAAAATTAAAAGATGGAATTATTTATAAAATTGGAAAATCGTTATTATTCCCTAAAGAATTACGCATTAACAAGAATGGCCAAAATTTTATTGTAAATTCTGAAAAAAACTATTTTTTTTGGAATTCACTACGGAAGGGAAAATGGGAACCTGAAACCTTTGCTATTTTTGATAAATTTTTAGATAAACAACATTCCTATATTGATTTAGGAGCTTGGAGAGGCCCGACTGTTCTATATGGTTCCCAATTAGCCAAGCATTGTTATGCTGTTGAACCGGATCCAATTGCGTTTCTAGAATTAAAAAGAAATGTAGAACTTAACAAAGATTTAATTTCAAGAATTACTTTATCCAATTCAGCTATAAATAATACGTCTGGAACTACTCGCCTTTATTTTGGTGGTGAAGGTGGTAATAGCGGTTCGAGTATTTTGTTCAACGAAATTAAATCTTCCACGGAAGTAAAATGCATTACTTTTCAAGAATTCATCAAAGATAATTCTATTACTGACTGTAACTTTATAAAAATGGATATAGAAGGAGGAGAATTTATTGTTTTACCAACTATGTTTGATTATTTGAAGATAAACAAACCCACCTTGTTTATTGAATTACATCCTATGTTTATTGAAGATATCGAACAAAAATTTAATGAAATAAAAAAAGTGATAAACATTTACGATTATGTTTACACCGATGATATGAAAGAAGTGAATTTGGACTCTATTCTGTTTTCCTTAAAAAATGAATCTGAAAAAACCTTACAAATTGTGTTGACAACTAAATCTTAAATTTAAGATAACTTAATATCTAAAAAATTGTGATTATTCAGCAAACGTGTGTATTACAAAATGAAGAAATATTCGTTCCCAAAAGAAAAAACTCAATTAATTTTGAAATTAGCTTCTTTTTAAATGAATTTAGAAATTATTTTAAGATGGGATAATAAGGGTTATGGTCACATAACTTAAAATATAACAATTTATCCGGCAACAAATCCTGTTTTAGTGAAGGTGAAATTAAATCGATTTAATTAATCATTATATTCAGCAAGTAAATTCACAAATTTTTGAAACACTTAACGAGAAAAATATAGTTTCTATTTATCTTACAGGAAGTATCGCTAGGAACCAAGCAAAATTTAGAGAAATTGAAGGTGAATTATATCTTGAAAGTGATCTTGATTTTTTGGTAGTATGCTCTCCAAAAATAATTATAAAATCTTTATTAAAAATCAAACTTTTATCAAAAAAAATTACTAAAACACTTCGAAAGCAAAAGTTACTCTCTCATGTTTCATTGTCAGTTACTACCAAAAATAGAATAAAAAAAACACTGCCAACAATTTTTTACCAGGATTTGACTAATAATGGTAAATTAGTTTATGGAGAAAATCTAAAGGAAGTATTTCCTAAATATGAAACAAAGGAAGTTTCATCTATTGATATTTTTCGACTTATTTTTAATAGAATGACTGAGCTTTTAGAAGCTTTGGTAAATAGTGGAATTTTTGAAAAAAAGATGGAAAGAATAGATTTTAATTTAATTGGAGATTATGCTGCCAAATTTATTTTCTCTCTCATACAATCAATTCTCATTAAAAATGAAGAAATTTTGATATTTAATGGAATAAACTTGAAAGATCTTAAATTCAATTCAATGAGAGGTAAAAATTATGAGTTCCTTAAAGACCTTATTGGATTCTATGAAACCTATTCAGAAGAAAGCAGAAAAAAAGAAATTAGTTCTATAACAATGATTGAAAATCTATTTGTTGATATTAATCAACAAACAAGATTGACTCTTAACATTCTTTCAAATACAAAAGACACATCCCCGATTTTTTTTAGACAGTTTTTTAAGGAAAATGGGAAATTTGGAGAAAGAATAAAGTTGTCTTTATTTGTTTTTTTACAATACATTAAAATATATAAAATATCGATTTTACTTCGAGCGATTATACAAAATATTAAATTTGGTACTGATCATGTTTATCCTCACTTGTTCAAATTATTCATAGAAGTTCCAACTGTAATTCATCATCGTAATGAACTCATTGAAAACATTGGATCTTCTGATGGAGATAGACAAAACAATTCACTACTAAAAAAAGAAATTTTAATTAGTGATTGGTTAGAAACTTTTCATAAATATTATGAATTATGGAGAATTAAAACAGGAATCTAATACAAGGTTTTCATATTGAGTCTAGCTACTGTTTAAAATGAATTGGGTTAAAAGAATTTTTAATTTATTGGGAATAGAGAAAGGTTTTCTCAGTATAGTTACTGGTAATACTATTTCTAGAATAGTTCTTGCTCTTTTCTGGTTGGGGTTAGCTGCCATTTTGACCGTAGAGGATTATGGGAATCTAAATTATCTTATATCTATTGCTTCGATTGCAACTCTAATATCATTATTAGGACTTACTAATGTTGTTAAAACCTATCTTCCAAAGGGTAAAGAAGAACTCCAGAAACAGGCATTTCTTTTAGTTCTAATTGTGGATGCCATTATTGTTATACCATTATTCATTTTAATCAATAACCCCTATGTCATAATTTTATTTTTATCAATGAGTTTTTTCAGGATGTACATCTCTGAAGTTTTGGCTAGACGAGAACACAAAAAATTCTTTCTTTTATCAATTGTACGAATCACTATATTTGTCCCATTATCAATATCACTATTTTACATCATGGGGTTAAATGGAATTATTTTAGGAATTGCACTGTCTAGAATTTTTCTTTCATACGGATTTTTCAAATCAATAAAGGGAATGAAATTTCAATTTACAGAACTTAGGAAAAAAACTCGTTTCATCATTTATAGTTTTTTTAATGAGTTCACTTCAGATAGTTCTAAACATTTAGACAAACTTTTGATTGCGCCCTTGTTAGGATTCCAATTATTAGGTTTATACCAAATAGGTTTTCAATTTCTAATGCTGTTATCAATTTTACCTCTAAGCATTACACAATTTCTTCATCCTCAAGAAGCAGCTGGGATAAGAGGGGGAAAAATAGTAAAAACAGGAATTGCACTCTCAATTAGTTTTGCAGGAATAGCATATTTTTCCATTCCAATAGTAATAAACAATTTATTTCCAAATTTTGTAGAAGGTATCCAAGCAGCTCAGATTACGATAATAAGCATAATCCCTATTACATTTACTTCAATTTTAAACTCAAAATTCTTAGGGCGGGAACATAGTAAACCGCCCTTAATTGGAAATGGCATTGGATTAGGTGTTTTTATAGTTTTATTGGTTTTTCTCGGAAGTGTTTTAGGATTAATCGGACTATCTTTTGCGGTGTTAATATCCTATTCCGTGCAAGCAATAATTCTAGTAATTATATATGCGAGCATGTTCAAAGAGTCAAATCAGCAAAAATAAATGGTGAAAATTGAAAAAACATTTGTTTAGTCTTTTTTATAACTATCTCAATGGAACGTTGGCCTAATTTTATCATTGTAGGTGCCCCTAAGGCTGGTACTACCGCATTATATCATTATCTTAACCAACATCCCAAAGTTTACCTGTCTAAAATAAAAGAACCAGGTTATTTTCGTAGTTTCATACCAGAAAATATAATCCCATTACCAATAACAAGTAAAGAAAAATACCTGGAACTTTTTAGTGACGTAAAAAAAGAAGTTGCAGTTGGGGAGGCATCAGCAGTTTACCTTAATGACCCTGGAACAGCAAAGATAATCCATGATGCCATTCCAGATTGTAAAATTATTATTATGTTGCGTGATCCAATAGAAAGAACGCATTCTTCATATTTTCAGGTTCGAAGAATTGAAAATGAACTCCAAAATTTTGGTGATGCTATACGACGTGATTATAAAGATATACAAGAAGGTAAGCCTGGTTCTGTTTTAATTAGATCAAGTTTTTATTCGGAACAAGTTCAACGATATTTAAACTCGTTTGGTCCTAACCAAGTTAAGATAATTATAAGTGAAGAGTTTTTCAAAGATGTAAAAAGAATTGTCAATGACGTATTAAATTTCTTAGACATTCATGAAATTCATGAATTTGATGATTCACCAAAAAATTTTTACCAAGAAGTCAAGTCTCCATTTGTTCAATCGCTACTTAGAAAAAAAATGCTCAGAAAAATAGGTTATAATTTAATTCCTTGGCGATATCGTGTAAAGATTGGAGAAAAAATTCTCTGGAAGGATGGAGTGAAACCTATCATGTCCAAAGAGGATGGAGATTTCCTAAAAGAAATTTTTGTTAATGATGTGCTAAAATTGCAAGAAATCTTGGGCAGAAAACTTCCTTGGTTTGTAAATAATGGTTCAAATTAGAAAAAAATTTTTAAAAACGTAAATGATATGTTTATGATGAAGAAACTATAATTGAAATAATAGTGGGTGTATAAAAATAAAATTAAGGTTTTTACGATGAAAATTTTAATCATAGCTCAATATTTTCCTCCAGATTTTGGGGGCGCTAGTACTAGAGCATTAAACATTGCAAAAGCATTGAAGTTGCAAGGATGCGAGATAGTAATTGTTTCGGCCTTTCCTCATTATCCTAAAGGGGATATTCCAAAAAAATATAGGAGAAAAATTGTGGTTAAAGAAGATTTTGAAGGAATGAAAAATTTCAGAACATGGGTGCCTAAACTTCCACATTCTTCAAATTTTAAAAGAGTGTTGATCCATTTCTCGTTTTTTTTATCCTCACTGTTTGCAATTCGACAAGTGGGTAAATCTGACTTGATTTTTGCTTCAAATGCTAGTTTTTTTGTTTCATTTCCTGCCTTGGCATACAAATTACTACTTAGGACGAATTTTATTCGAAATGTTGATGACTTGTGGCCTGAGGTTTGGTTTGACTTGGGTTATGTTAAATCTAAATTTTTTAAAAAAATTTTGGAATTTATTGCTAGGGATTCTTACCATAAATCTATTGCAGTCATACCTGTGAGTCATGGTTATGTTCCAACTCTTATTTCAAAATATAATCTAAATATAAAAAAAATAACAGTGATTGAACATGGTGTTGATACTTCAAAATTTTTCAAGATTAACTCAAATTCTGAAGAAAAAAAAATTAAGACTGTAATGTACTCAGGCTCACTTGGTCAAGGTTATGACTTTGATATTTTATTAAGCTGTGCAAAATTATTAGAAAAAGAACCAATACATTTTGTAATTAGAGGAAGGGGAGAATTAGATACAAAAATAAAGCAAATAATTAAAGAAAAAAATCTCTCAAATGTGGAATTAGATACTAAATTCTTATCTGAGGACGAATTAAATCGTACATTAAATGAAGCTGATCTATTTGTTTTACCAATGATAAATATCAAAGGCTTCGATCAAGGATTGCCCACAAAAATTTTAGAATACCAAGCAATTGGAAAACCAATAGTATGTGTTTCCAGCAATGAACCAGGAAAATATATCGAAAGAACAAAAAGTGGTTTAGTAACCTCTTCAAGAAATCCTGAAGAATTGGCTAAATTAATTTTAATACTTGTAAAAAACCAAAAATTGGCTGAAGAATATGGTAATAATGGATATAATTATGTCCAACAAAACCTAAAACTGGAAAAAATTGGGAAGAAATTAATGAATGTAATTAATTCTAAATTTGAAAATAAAAAGGTGAAATAGGAATTTTCAAACTCACATTACAAAATTTATTTTCATGTCAATAATTCTTCATATATTTTAGCTAAAGAGCTACAGACCCTTTGCCAATTATTATTTTCAGCAAAATTTCTAGCAGGAGCAACAAAGTTTTCTCGATTTTCGTAAACTTCTTGAATTTTTTTTACAAAATCATTTTTAGAAGACAGAGAAAATATTCTGCCAGCTCTTGAAAGATTTACAATTTCCTTATGACAAGGAATATCCGAAAGAACAACAGGTTTTCCACAGGCCATTGCTTCAACTGAAGGAAGGTCAAACGTGTCATACCTGCTAGATGAGACATAAATATCGCAGGAAGAATATCTCAAACGTTTTTCATCTTCTGAAATTCGTCCCACAAGTTCAACTCTGTTTTCTAATTTTTTTTTCTTTATTAACTGATACGCGTTTTGGTAATCTTTTCCATTACCGGCTATCTGAAGGTGGGCTTCTGGATATAATTCTAAAATTTTTGGCATCATTCCAATAATTTGTAAGATATTTTTTGTAGGATATAGATTACCAACAAAAAACATTTGCGGCTTACCTTTTTTGAATTTTGTTGGAAAATCTGGATGGAAAAATTTTGAGTCTACTGCATTATAAATGACTTCTGAGGAAATTTGTCTTATCATCTTACTGAGCTGATCAGAAGCTGCATGGGAAACAGAAACAATCTTAGAAATTCTATTTTTGCAAAATAAGAATGATAATTTAATGATGAGTTTCTGAATAAATCCATTGGTTCCATGATAATGAACTAGAAAGGGCTTATTCGTGAAAAAAGAATAATAAATCATTCTAGGTTGGTGACTGTGAATAATATCAAAATTATTTTTCTGAAAATTCAATCTCAAATTTCTATACTTGTGGAGTTTTATTTTTTTGATATTTTTTGGAGGATCATCGAAAAACGAAAAAGCTCCTATTGCCGTTTCATAACCCAGTTTGTCAAGACCTAAGCATAGGTTATTCATTACAGTTTCAACTCCCCCAAAAGCCCGATACTCTGAGGTAATCATAAGAATGGATGCTTTACTCATTTATGAAGTGCATCGGATATTTCTCATATTTATTAAAACTCTTTTTTAAGCTAGAATAATTCAGATTTTTGATCCTTGGTATTCTCGAATTAAAAAATTTCTTTGTGGTATTAAGGAAAAAACCCAAAATTAGAAGCGATAACTAGAAATTTTAATTGGGTTAAACAATAATATTAAATTCTATGAAATCAAAATATTCAAGAAGATTATTCAAATTACTAAATAAAATAGGTGGCAAATTCATCTTATCTTCATCTATTTCCCCTATAACTTACAAAATTGCTGATTTTTTAATTAAAGTAATGTTAGAAAAAGATGGAACATTTGAGATTAATGGCTTTAAAGTAAAAAGAGGACGGACCACCAGATTTGCAATTTTGACTGGCGAATTTGAACCTAGCACAATAAAATTAATAAAAACTGAAATTAAAAAAGGAATGAAGGTATTTGATTTGGGGGCAAATATTGGATTATTCACATTGCATTTTTCAAAATTAGTTGGAGAAGAAGGACATGTATATGCTTTTGAACCTGATCCTGAATTATTTAGGATATTAGAAACTAATGTAAGCATTAACAAATTAGATAATGTTTCCATTTTTCCACTTGCCGTTTCAAATAAATCGGGTATAGCAAATTTTAGTTTAAACGCTGTACAGGATGGGGATAATCGCTTAGATTCAACCACTCGAACGCAAAATAGAATAAAGATTGAAACCGTTTCGCTAGATGATTTCTGTGAACAAAAAAAGATTAAGGTTGATTTTTTAAAAATGGATGTCCAAGGTTCGGAACCTAAAGTCTTCGAAGGAATGAAAAAATCGATTTCATTAAACCCAAATCTTAAAATCATTACCGAATTTTACCCTGAAGCTATAATTGATTTAGGTACGTCTCCCAAAACTTTCCTAGATATGTTAGAAAATGCTGAATTTAATATTAGAGAGATACCTGATGATGTCAACAAACCATTAATGATTATGAATAAAAAAAGGTTGTTACGAATGAAAAATGAGTTCCCAAATCTTTATTGTTATAAAGAATTTTAGTCAAAACTTATCACCCCGGTTTCTTGTAATAGTTTATGAAAATTTGTATAATTTCTCCTCTTTATGATCCATCATCTCTTGGTGGAAGAGAACGTTATATTACAACATTAGTATCAGAACTTACAAAAAATTATGAAGTTGTAGTACTCACAACTAAGAGTTTTGTTAATGAAAAAAACAAAGAAAAATTCAAGGAAAAAATTATAGAGATAAACCCAAAAAATATAGGAACTCCTTATGAGATGTTAACGGAACCATCGACCAAAATCACCTTTAAAAAACTTCTCTGGCATTTATTTGATATATGGAATATAGCAACTTATTTTCAAATTAAAAAGGCAGTTATATCTGAAAAACCTGATTTAGTTTTTATCAATGGGATTAGAGGAATATCCTCTTCAGTATTTTCAGCAATAGAAAAATCAAAACTGCCTCACATATACATGATTCATGATTTTGAGATCATTTCTCGCTGGTCAGGTTTGTATAGGTCTGGAAAAATAATTGAGAAATTTAATTTTTTTGATAAATTATATCTTAATTATATGAGAAAAAAAACTTCAAAATTAAGTACCGTAATATCTCCATCAAAATTTTTAATGGACTATCATTTACAAAATAAATTTTTTAAAAATTGTAAACGATTCATTGTTCCAAATGGAACTATATTGAAAGATGATTCTAAAATTCGTGAAGGTCCAGCCACAGAATTTCTTTTTCTAGGGCAAATTGCAGAACATAAAGGACCACAAATTGCCATTGAAGCAATTAAAAAAATAAAATCTCGTGATGTTAAATTACATGTAATTGGAAGAGGATCATATCTTGATAAATTAAAAAAAATTATTGGACATGATGATCGAATAATTATTCATGGTTTTGTTAACGATGAAGATTTGCCAAAAATTTTTGACAGATGCTCATATGCAATATTTCCCTCAATTTGGTACGAAAATTATCCCCTTGTGATTTATGAAGTTATGAGTAAAGGTATTCCTGTAATAGCAAGTGACATAGGAGGGATTCCTGAGATGGTAAAAGATAATTTTAATGGCTTCCTATTTTCACCTGGTAATGTTAATTCATTGGCTGAAATAATAACAAAAGTAGTTGGTGATAAAACCATCCTTTTACAATTGAGTAAAAACTCAATTTCTACGTCTAAAAAATTCAATTTGGAATTCCAAATTAATTCTATTAGAGAAATTATTGATAAAACTGTTCAAGCTAGAACATAATCATATTAAATATAAATTTTAAAACATTTAGAAATTTTTGAGGAATCTAAAAATTATGATTTTTTAGATAATGTTCTGACCATTCAAATGTTTTTCTTAATCCCTCTTCCAAGGAAATCTTTGGTTTCCACCCAAGTATTTTTTTTGCCAAAGTGCAATCTGCTGCCCTACCAAAATCTCCTTCTGGTTTGGTAAGGTCAAATTCTTTGTGAATTTCTTTTTCCGAAATATCTATTATTGTATTTGCAAGCTCATCAATGGTAGTTTTTTCCTCGTTACCAATTTGAATTGGCCCTTTATTGATCCCTTTTTCAGCTCCCAATAATAGAGCATCAACTACGTCTGAAACATAAATGAAAGCTCGACTTTGTTTTCCACTTCCCCAAACTACAAATTTCTCATTAGGGTATCTAATTGCCTTACGAATTGTAGCAGGAATCACTTGTGATCTTTCAGGAGATAAATCACTGTTAGGGCCGTATACATTATGTAAGCGCAAAATTGCAGCATCTAATTTTCCTGATTTGCTGTACAAGTCACATTCGTATTCGCCCATTAATTTACCCCAACCATATGCCGATTCTGGGTGAGCCGGATACATGTCTTCTTCTTTAAAAAGAGGATAATTGGGATCATTTTGCTTTTCTAATGGATATGCACAGGCAGCTCCTACATAGACAAGTCGTTTCACATTGGCTTCTGTTGCTGCTTGAAATACATTGGAATTTATCATAACATTGCTTCTAAATACAAATGGTTGATTGTCAAAAACATATGTAATTCCAGCTACTACGTCTGCAAGATGAAAAACTGTATCGATATTTTCCATGGCTTTTTCACAATTTGGCAATTCCCGTAAATCAACTTCAAGAAAATCTTTTTCCAAATCTATTACTGACTTTCCATTACCATTTTCAAGAAGATATTCTTTTGAACCTCTCCATAAATTATCCGCAACTCTAACATGTGCTCCTTCCTTTACAAGCCTATGAACAAGAGCAGAACCAATATGCCCTGCTCCACCAGTAACTAGAACATTTTCTCCAGACCAGTTCATAATAAATATTTTTTTTTAGATTATAAAAAGATATGATACTTAATCTGATAAGGAATTTAGTATTTGCTTAGTTTTTACAATACTCGTTTTTCTAATTTAGAATTTCTTTACTTGTGTTCCATTAGAATATCTTTATCTAATTTCTCACTTGGACTATGTGTTTTTTTATACCACTCTATAGTTTCTTTGAGGCCTTCTTCTAAAGAATAGTGCGGCTCCCATCCCAATAATTGTTTGGCTCTTGAATTATCTAATGCTCTAGAAAGAGCTCCTACAGGTTTTGAAGTGTCAAAAAGAAATTTAGATGGACTCCATTCTAAAACTTTACAAATCATTTTGGCGACATCAATCATTTTGTATTTTTTTCCACTTCCTAAATTTATTGGTGTACCATCTAAAATTTTTTCTGCTGCTAATATAGTACCATCTACAATATCTTTAACAAAAGTAAAAGCTCGTTCTTGTTCTCCATTTCCCCAAATTTCAAATGGATCCATATGATGAAATGCTTTATAGATTA
>SDBV01004991.1_pt1 | contig 18866 bp, 16 predicted proteins | sample 2277081 | NCBI WGS metagenome assembly SDBV01 (sample SAMN10402039, study PRJNA504765) | marine sediment metagenome | isolation source: marine sediment core GS10_PC15, 223 cmbsf | place: Arctic Ocean: Southern Knipovich Ridge | collected 2010
GGTGCTGCGGCAGGATTATATCCGCACCGCCCGCGCCAAGGGACTCACCGAAAGCCGGGTCATCGTGCGGCACGGGTTTCGCAACGCCCTGATTCCGGTCGTGACGCTGTTCGGTCTTCTGCTGCCTGCGATCATCGGCGGCTCGGTCATCCTGGAGGTGATGTTCAACTGGCCCGGGATGGGCAGGCTGTTCTTCGAGAGCATGATGACCCGCGACTATGCGACGATTATGGCGCTTACTTTTGTTACGGCGTGTCTTGTCTTGTTGGGCACGCTGTTAGCCGACCTGAGCTATCCCCTGGTTGACCCGAGAATAACCTATGACTGAGGAAACGACAACCACACATTCGGATATGCAGGACAGCCGGCAGGGATACTGGCGGTCGGTGTGGCGAAGAGTATGTCGCAACCGCCGGGGTATGGCGGGACTGTCCTTCGTCGTGTTGATGTTCGTGGTATGGATTTTCAGTCCGTTGATTGCGACGAATCAGCCCGTCGTGTGCAAATACAAGGGTCGATGGTATTTCCCTGCGGTTGTCGAGATATTTCAATCTCGCGGCAGCGGACCGCACTGGATCAAGAAACCAAAACCATTCAACCTGCCGCAGTTTGACGCCGGAAAGGAACTCGGACCGGACGATTTTGCGATCTGGCCCCTGATTCCTTACCATGAGTACGATCAGATGCTGACCCCGCCTTTTGCCCCGCCGTCGAGTCGCCACTGGCTGGGTACAGATCAGTTGGGCCGCGATATTGCCGCAAGGATGGTCCACGGCACGGCCGTATCGGTCAAAGTGGGATTTGTCTCGATGGGGATCGCGGCGCTGGTAGGCGTTGTCATAGGCGGCATGGCCGGCTACTGGGGCGGTGTCGTCGATATGATCATCAGCCGCATAATCGAGATTGTGATTTGCTTTCCCGTATTTTTCCTGATCCTTGCGATAATGGTGTGGCTCGAACCGAACATAATCAACGTCATGATCGTCATCGGCCTGACCCGATGGACGAGCATTGCGCGCTATACGCGGGGAGAGTTCATGCGGATAAAGGGTCAGGATTATGTTATCGCCGCCCGTTCACTCGGTGTCGGGCACGGGCGGATCATGTTCAGACATATCCTGCCCAATTCATTAGCCCCGGTATTAGTGAGCATAACGTTTGGCATTGCCAGTGCCGTCCTGGTCGAGGCGGGCCTGAGCTGGCTGGGCTTCGGCGTGCAGGCGCCCAATCCTTCCTGGGGTAACATCCTGCGGATGGCGTATGATGCGCTGCGAGTCGCGCCGCACATGGTATATCCGCCGTGTATAGCAATTTTCTTAGCGGTGCTGGCCTACAATCTTGTCGGCGACGCGCTCCGCGATGCGATCGATCCGCGTTTGAGAGGCACGATGTGAAAGCAGAGGATATACTGGTTTCGATTCGCGATCTGTCGGTGAGCTTTGCCACCGAGGCGGGGCTTGTCCGCGCGGTCAACGACGTGAGTTTCGATATTCGCAAGGGGCGCACCCTTGCGCTCGTTGGTGAAAGCGGATGCGGCAAAAGCGTTACCGCGCTTTCGATATTAAGGTTGATTCCTCACCCGCCGGGCAGGATAACCGCCGGACAGATCATGTTCGGCAAGGCGGACTTGCTCGAGGTCGCCGAAAATCGGATGCGTGCGGTTCGCGGCAACCACATCGCGATGATCTTTCAGGAACCGATGACCAGCCTCAACCCCGTTTATACGGTGGGCGACCAGATTGTTGAAGTGATCCAACTGCATCAGAATAAGAAGGGGCAGGCGGCATGGGACCACGCCGCGGAAATGCTCAAAATGGTCGGTATCGCCGACCCCGCCCAGCGGGTGCGTGAATATGCCCATCAGATGAGCGGTGGCATGCGGCAGCGCATAATGATCGCGATGGCCCTTAGCTGCTGGCCCGAGCTGCTGATCGCCGATGAGCCGACGACGGCGCTGGACGTAACGATTCAGGCGCAGATTCTGGAACTGCTGCGAAAACTCCAGGAGCAAAAGAATATGGCGGTGCTGCTGATTACCCATGACCTGGGAGTCGTTGCAGAAAATGCCGACGAGGTGGTTGTGATGTACGCCTCCCGGGTGGTGGAAAAGGCCTCGGTCGAGGCGATTTTCGACGAGCCGCTGCACCCTTATACGCAGGGACTGCTGCGGTCGCTGCCCAGACTCGGCCGACATGCCGAACGACTGGACGCCATTGGCGGATCGGTGCCGGACCCACTGTACTTTCCCTCGGGCTGCAAGTTCCATCCGCGCTGCCCGATCGGCGCCGATGACAAGCGGTGCCAAACCCACGAGCCCGAACTCAGGGACGTGCGCCCGGGGCGATGTGCGGCGTGCTGGTATGCACCGGGCTATGAGACCGAAAGCGAACACAAAACTTACGAAGAAAAGTATGGACAACACAGACAAATATCTCATTGAGGTCGAGGACCTCAAGATGCATTTCCCCATTCGAAAGGGCCTGCTGCGGCATGTGGCCGGATGGGTAAAGGCCGTTGACGGAGTCAGTTTTCGCATCGAGCGGGGCAAGACATTGGGCCTTGTCGGTGAGAGCGGTTGCGGCAAGACCACCGTCGGGCGGACCATTCTGCGGCTGATATCCGCCACTGCCGGGCATGTGACATTCGACGGGTCGGATGTGTTCCAACTACCGGGTGCGGTGATGCGGCGCATGCGTCGCGATATGCAGCTTGTCTTCCAAGACCCGTACGGCTCGCTCAATCCGAGGATGACCGTTGACAACATCGTCGGCGAGGCACTGACCGTTCACGAGGGCATCAGAGGACGCAAACGCCGCGACAGGGTGATATCGCTCCTGGAGAAAGTGGGGCTTGCCGCCCATCATGCCGGGCGATATCCTCACGAGTTTTCCGGCGGTCAGCGGCAGCGAATAGGCATTGCACGCGCCCTTGCATTAGGACCGAAATTCATCGTATGTGACGAGCCCGTAAGCGCCCTGGACGTGTCGATTCAGTCGCAGATCGTCAATCTCCTGCAGGATTTGCAGGACGAACTCGGGCTGACCTATCTGTTCATTGCCCACGATCTGGCGGTCGTCGAGCACATAAGCGACCATGTGGCGGTGATGTATCTGGGCAGAATCGTCGAATACGCCGACCGCGACGAGCTTTTCGCAAACCCCCTGCATCCCTACACCCGGGCGTTGATGAGCGCCATTCCCCGGCCCGAGCCGCGACGGCGACGCGAACGGATCGTACTGCACGGTGAAGTGCCCAGCCCGTCAAATCCCCCCTCGGGCTGCCCGTTTCACCCAAGATGCCCGATAGCGGAAGAACGCTGCAGCCGGGACGTTCAGCGTCTGGAGCAGAAGGGAGAGGGTAAGGAGCATCTGGTCGCCTGCTGGAAGGCGACCAGCGGACAGGACGGGCATTGTGCGGACGCCCATGACATGGTATAATTGAGGGAGACGCCGGATAATGAGGCGATTTTCGGGAGATACGCGGAGATGGACAATAAAGCGGAATTGAATATAAGCATCGTCGACGATGTGGTTGTTGTATCGTTTGCCGGTGCATCTATCGGCATGCTGTCGGGCATCGATGAAATGGCCCAACAGCTTCGCGATTATATCGCCCAGGAGAGCCCGAAGAAAATGGTCGTGGATTTTGAAGGTGTGAAGTTCTTTTCTTCACAGGTGCTGGGCCTGCTCGTCGACGTCTGGCGAAAGCTCACCGAATACGGTGGAAAAGTGCTGATATGCCAAATCAATCCGCAGCTTAGTCGTGTCTTCAAGATTACGAATCTGGACCGGATTTTTGAGTTCTATCCCGACAGGGCGGCCGCGATTGAAGCGCTTAATCGTACCTGATGCCAAAGACCGAACACAAGTATATTGATTGAGGTGGCGGACAGATGCATATTGAGACGCAGTTTTCGATTTTCATGGTTAACAAACCCGGAGTGTTGGCGCAGGTTCTTAACGAATTTGCCGACGCAAAGATCAACATCATAGCGATCACGATGATGGACTCGGTCGAGCACGGCGTCATGCGTGTTGTCACCGGTTCGCTGGACAAGACCCGGCGCGTGCTTTCGAGCTTGAACATGCCGTCCAATGAAACGGAGGTCCTGTGTGTGAATCTGTCCAACAAGAGCGGGGCTCTTGCGGCGATAGCACAGAGGCTTGCCGAAGCCCACATCAATATTTCCTACGCCTACTGCACAGCCGGCGCACGCGGCGGCCGGACAACCGGCATAATAAAAATCGCCGACGTCAAGAAAGCCATGAAAGTCCTGAAAGACCCCCAGACAAAAACCGCCAAAAGCAAGAAAAACGTCAGACGCTCACCCGCCACAAGAAAATAGTCCTGCCCTTCGACAGCTTCACTCGACCGTGACGCTCTTGGCGAGATTCCTTGGTTTGTCGACGTCGTGGCCTCTCAGTACGGCGGCGTGATAGGCGAGCAACTGCAGCGGCACGACGGTTAACATGGGCTGGAGCTGCTCGGTGGCGTCGGGGATGGTGATGAGGTGGTCGGCGTATTCTGCAATGCGTTCGTCGCCTTCTGTTGCAACGATGATGGTCTTGCCGCCGCGTGCACGCACCTCTTCAATATTTCCGATGATCTTTTCGTATTGCGAACTTTTTGTGGCGATGAAGACGGTGGGCATCTGATCTGTAATGAGTGCGATGGGCCCGTGTTTCATTTCGGCGGCGGGCAGGCCTTCGGCGTGGATATAGCTGATTTCCTTGAGCTTGAGTGCCCCCTCCAGCGCGACGGGGTAGTTTACGCCGCGTCCGAGGAAGAGCCAGTTTTCCTTGTCGATATTGGCTTGTGCGATCTGCTTTATATGATCGGATTGGCTGAGAATGCTCTCGATCTTTTCGGGCAGGTTGTGAAGTTCCCCAAGCAGGGCGACGGCGTAATCGCTGCTCAAGTGTCTCCTTCTCCCTAACTCGATAGCGAGCATCGTGAGCACTGCTACCTGGGCGGTAAAGGCCTTGGTGCTGGCGACACCGATTTCCGGTCCGGCGCGAAGATATATGCCTGCATCCGTTGTTCGCGCGATGGTCGAGCCCACCACATTGACCAGCCCCAGAACCGTCGCGCCGCGCTCCTTGGCCTGCTCGACCGCGGCTAACGTATCGGCGGTTTCACCCGACTGGCTTATTGCGATGACGATAGTCCCGTCCTCTATGATCGGATTGCGATAACGGAATTCACTGGCGTACTCCACTTCAGCCGGGATCCGGGCAAGTTGTTCAAAGAGAAACTCGCCGACGAGGCACGCATGCCAGGCCGTGCCGCAAGCGGTCAGGATGATTCGTCTCGTCCGTGTCAGATCGCGAAGCTGTTCGCCGATGCCCCCGAGAATAACACGCGCGTTTGGCAGATCGATCCTGCCGCCCAGACACCTGGCAAGCGCTGTCGGCTGCTCGGCGATCTCCTTTTGCATGTAATGCTCATAGTCCGCAAGCTCGATCTGCTCGAGTGAGAATTCGATATCCTTCAGTTCCTTGCTGACAACCACGTTGTCAATTGTCTTTGTGTGAAAGCCTTCGGCGCTTATGGTCGCCATCTCATTATCGGAAAGATAAATTGCCTGCGTCGTATGCTCGACGATGGCGGCAGCGTCTGAGGCGATGATGTATTCGTTTTCGCCCACGCCGAGGATCAGCGGGCTGCCTTTCTTTGCCCCGATCAGCGTGTCGGGATAGTCTGCGCACAGAATCGCCAGTCCGTAGGTGCCGCAGAGTTCGTGCAGCGCCTGCTGAACGGCCCATTCGAATTTGTTCTCGCCTGCCGGGCGACCATTTCCGTCGCGGGCATTTTCAGTCGAATAGAAATACCCGATCAGGTTGGCGATGACCTCACTGTCGGTGTCGCTGGTGAATTGGCAGCCCTTGCTCAGCAGCCATTTCTTGAGGGTAGTGTAGTTCTCGATGATTCCGTTGTGGACGATGGTAATCTTGCCCGTGGCGTCGAGATGCGGATGGGCGTTGATCGTATTCGGCTTGCCGTGCGTTGCCCATCGCGTATGCCCTATCCCGATAACCTCATTCGCCCCCCTGGCCGGCAGGATATCTTCGAGCGCGCTGATGCGGCCCGCCGTCTTATAAATTTCAAACGCATCATCCACCAGCAGAGCGATCCCCGCCGAGTCATACCCCCGGTACTCCAGGCGCTTTAGCCCTTCCAGCAATATCGGACGTGCCGGTTTATGTCCTATGTAAGCTACTATGCCGCACATTTTACCTGCTAACTCCAAAACAAGGTAACGTAACCATCAACACCGCCGATTATACAGTATCGTCGGAATTTCTTGCAAGATGAAACGAAAACCCGCTCATACGTCCATTATAGCCACTCAGGCCGCTTATGTTCGATTTATGGCTGCTCTGGATTATTGTCTGTTCAACCCGTTTCCGGTAGAGATGAAGAAGTACCTCGCCCAAACGACGATGCGCGGAAACCAGGGTGTTTCACCGACACCTGTTTCTCAGGAACAGCGCACCGATGCAAAGAAGGGTCAACGTCGCCGGCTCGGGCAGAATGGTTATGTGTGCGTATGTGTCGTTGTGGTAAAACGGTGAATCGTACAAATCGATGACAAAGGCCCCGCCGTCGATCCAGTTGCCGGTGATTTGGCCGGTGTTCCACTGTCCTCCGGCCGGGTCATAGTTGACACCCTCTGCGTGGATGTAAATCTCGCTTTCGTCCAGCGCCACCAGTTCCTTAATCCAGCCGCCGAACAGATTGGCCGTACCCGAATTGCTCAGGCCCAGATAGTCGGCGATTCGCCCGTCGACAACATTGACGACGGCCGAGTCGCGAACTTTCATCTTTTCGACGACCCCGCCGGTCATGGTGACGGTTGTACCCTGCCCGGTGATGGTTACCTCGGCAAACTCTGTCCCGGCGTCGATCGTGGCGTCGGTGGAAAAGACTACCCCCCAGGCCGCAGAGGCACAACATGCCGACACAATAAGGCACGCGCAGATTAAAACTCCCATTCTCTTCATGATCCTCTCCTTTGCTTCCGGGCCATGAACTTCCGGATACATCTTGTCCCACATGCAGACGCGATGCAAGCGATTTCCGGGCAGCGGCCCAAACAGCCCTATACAGGGCAGCAGGGGCGAATCCGGAATTGGATTTTTAACAGAGTTCTGTTGGATTTACAGGTTTCAGTGGGCTCAGTAGCAGGCCAACCGGAGGGCGTCGGCAAAGACTGTCTCGGCGACCCCTCAGGGTCTTGTAGAAACCTGAATATAACCCCCATAGAAATAGCATCGCCGCAAGCGATCCATTCTAGGCGACGCACCACACAATGCGCCGACAAATTAACAAATTTTAAAAACTACAGCAGCGATTCACTAAACTACATATTATACCGGCCCTGCCCTCAAAAGTCAATGAAAAAATGCGAATAGTCAAAACTGGCTCCAACGGTATCCACAAACTCTACACTGTCAAAATCTTACTGTTTTCAAGGGCCTGTTTGCCAGATCCGGGATAAAGAATCCCCTGTTCTTACGGTTTGACCGGCCGGGACAATGACGAATGTTCCGGTCATTCAGAACAGTTACTCAACCAGTATATCGCTATAATACGCAGGTCTTTCAAATCGATGAGGCCGTCTCCGTTCACATCGGCGGCAAGATGGATGAGGGTTGGTCGCCGCCAGTCGCCCGCCAACACCACACGCCAGACCAATGTAGCAGTATACCACTAAACCTATGGGTGGGAAATCAAGGGGTTGCAAAAGTTTTTTGGACATTTTCCGAGTGGCTGCAGGGACGTGAATTACCATATCCCAAACATTCTGCCCCCCCTTGGGCTGTCCGTAAGGGGGGTTTACCCCACCAAAACCGCTGTTGGCAGGGTAAGAGAAAGAGGGAAGAAGCATCCCTTGACAAACGCAGGGCCTGTCGAAAATCGACAGGCCCTTTGGTTTCATTCCATGCAGCCGTCTCTGCGACGTGTCTTAATTATTTGCGGGTCTTGTTCTCGTTCTGCCGAATGTTCGAATGATCTTTTTGCCTGTAACCTTCCGGGTGCCCCTCGATGTTGTCAACTCTCCGGTGAGTTTGTCCTCTGCGATTTTTCCCTTGAAGCTCATCTCGAATTCGCGTTCACCGAATTTAAGGCTGATTTTGAAGCTGACCTGATCTCCTTCGAAAGTAATCTTCTCGACAGGCGTCGAACCATACATGCCGCTCATATCCGAGTTGACCGTCAGCCTCTGTTTGCGAGCGCCCTGCTCAGAAGCGATCTCAAGGTCCCATCTGCCGATAAGGGCGCTGCCGATCAGTTCGCCTGTGGTTTCGGCTTCGCCTCTTTCGGATTTGAAGACGCCCGTGAGATTACGCCTGATCGTGCCCTCGAAGGTGCTTTCCCACTGGTTATCACCGGTATCGATGGTTCTCTTGAAAGTCAGTCGGCCCCTTTCGTATTTGAGATCCCTTACTTCGGTTTCGCCACGGCTGCTCTTCCATTTTCCCGAAAGTTTCCTTTCCTTGTCCGCGGTAATGATTAGTGTGCCCGTATACTCACGCTCACCTACCTTGATCTTCATGGCCCAGCTTCCAACAGCCCGCGGAGCACGCCTGGCGCGTTCGCCGACCACATTACCTTCGCCTCGATCGCTTTTGAGCGTCCCTGTGAGCTTGCCTTCCTTTACTGTTCCGCTAAACTCGGATGTATACTCCTGGTCACCGAATCGCACCGTCTGTTTGAACGTGAGCTTGTTCTCCTCGAACTTGACATCTTTCAGCTCGGTAAGACCCCACATGCTTATCCACTTACCCGTCCATGCCCGCGACTCTCGATTTCTGGAAAACGACAGAATCGAAGTCATCTCCCACTCGTTGTACTTGGTCTTGATCTTCCAGTCTCCATAGATTCCCCTTGACCACGACCTTCGTCCCTGGCCTTGGCGCTGTCCTGCAGGTTGGGCCGACACCTGCGCTGCCAGCGTGACTATCACAACCAGTGACAGCAACACCAGTGCCTTTCGCAATAACTGATGCTTCATCTTGAATACCTCCCAAAAAAATGATATTGACTGACATTTCCCATATAGCATTTTATAGCCTTAGCTTGACTACGCAACCGGGCCTCTTTTCTTATAGACTATAAGGTCCTTCTTGAAAAATCAAGCTTTCCAACTTCATTTTGATACTTTTTTAGCAGTAACAACAGCAAAAACACGAATCTAACAACTGATTATCGTTTCTTTGGCGTAATTCAACCAGTGTCCGGAGTCTGAAATCGGCTTGTTCCGGGGCTTTTTCAACAGCCCCCGTTACATTGTTTGGGGGGTCTTGTTGTCTTTTTTTGTTGACATGACACCGTGCCCATCTATCCTGTATTTCATACCACGCACAAAAAGAAAATGTGCCGGTAATGAAGGAGAAGCAGCGGTGTTAAAAAAGCTGGCAAACTGTAATGATCAGGAGTCTCTGGGCGCAAGGATGCGAAGAAAGATTTTCAGGGTCTTCCTGGAATTGCTCGAGCACGTGCCCGCGCCTGTGCGGATATTGGATGTCGGCGGGACCCAAAGATACTGGGAGGTCATGGGCTTCGTTGATCGGTCGGACTGCCATATTACCCTTCTGAACCTTACGCAACCGGAAGTGAAGTATAACAATTTTACCGGCATGGCCGGCGACGCCACAGACCTGTCAGGGATCGGAGACAACGAATTCGACATAGTGTTCTCCAACTCGGTGATAGAACATCTCGGAGATTACAACAGGCAGAAATTGATGGCAAAAGAAATACAACGAGTAGGCAAAGGGTACTTTGTTCAGACACCGAATTTCCTTTTTCCAATAGAACCTCATTTCCTGTTCCCGTTTTTTCACTGGCTGCCTGTGTCGGCGCGGACTTTCCTTCTGACAAGATTCAACCTGGGCTGGAGAAAGAAACAACCCGATCCGATTGCCGCAAGGGCCTCCGTCGAAAGCATTCGGTTGTTAAGCAAAAGAGAACTATTGGCTCTTTTCCCCCGGGCCACCCTGTACAGAGAACGATTTCTGGGGCTGACCAAATCCTTTGTGGTCTATAACGGATAGTAAAACCTCAGCGTCAAAACATCCCTTTGCCGCGTATTTGTTACATACTGCGCCGAACACAATGATAGCATGCCCAGCGGCTATCTTTCCATATCCTGGTTCCCGGAAGATGGTTATCAGACCGCATCTGGCGAACACTTCTTCTTTGGCCCTTCATATTGGCCCCCGCGAATCTGAATCATCGCAATTATCGGATGCAACGCCAAAAAAAATGCGGACCTCAGGTCGCCGAAAAGAGCGCCGACAATAATGATGGTCTAATACAGCAGAAAGAAATGGCCTATTTCAGAGAGGAACACAAAAATGGAACAAGAAATCGGACAGGCGGCAGGACAGATTTGGCAGGCCCTGTCGACGACAAACGGCCCGGTCAACATCACAAAGCTCGCCAAACTCAGCGGACTCAAAACTCAAATCGCCTATCAGGGACTCGGATGGCTGGCAAAAGAGGGCAAAATTGCCTACCACACCAACGGGGCAAAAACCTCCGTATCGCTGACCTCCGCTGAATGCATCTGCTGAGCACACCGTCAAATGGCCCCCATGCCCCAAATACCCGCCATTCAGCAGGGGGGGCGGGCTCTCAGTACCCGGTAGGGTGGGCTCTTAGCCCACCAGGACCTCCAACAATTGAGGCGTTGGACCCCGTTTTGACCCTTGACGCCTCCGCCGAGATAGGCTATAATAGAATTTTGACTTGACACATACGCCGAAACAGGCTAAATTATAATTCTTGATTGGTGACGTTTGTGTCGCCGGCATCGGTGCCTGCGGTCGGATGGCGGCAGGAGACGGGAATATCGTCAATGTCTGACATAGCCAAAAAAGCTGTTATATGTATCGCGACGCTTGCCTTTTCACTGGCTGTCGTCGTCGGCCCGTTAGAGGCGGTAATCTGTCTGGGTCCCCACGGCCACATCGCCGTGGAAGCCCCCCACGATACCTGTGCCGCCGGGTCATGCCATGAAGACACGCGCGACACGCCCGCGCTGGTTATCTCCGATAGCGGCCGTTCGGCCGACCACGGCGACTGCCCCAACTGTATCGATATCCCGCTGCCCGGCGGCAAGACTCATTTCTACACCAGCGCCCTCGACAAAGGCGGCTTTGACTGCCTGTCGGCGCCACATCAAAACAGCGAAGCTCTGCACGCCTTCGGTGCACAGAATCAATCCATCGTGGTTTCACAAACACCCGGCCCGCCGGCTATGGGCCTTGACACGATCATCCTCTTGATCTGATTTTCCGTCCCCACATTCCCTCGATGTCCGAACACATCCGGACCGATTGCGTAGATATTTTCTGCGCCGCCTCGCAGGCGCGATTGGCGTAAACTCTTCCGGGCGGAAAATGAAAATATACTGCTCACGATTGAGATTTCCCATTTGTACGCGGGTAAGTAACCCTGCAACAGTAAAACCCTACTCGCGGGAATTTACTACCCTGAAGGGTATGACTATGAAAAAGATATGTTGGGCTGTGCTCTTGACGGTGCTTGTCTGTCTCGGCGGCTGTGCCGAGGGCAACATCAATACCGCAGGCGCCGAACCGCCGGCGCGGATCGAGATGCCCCCGGTACGCAGGCCGCCGGCAGAGATTGCCGCGCCGGACAACAAGCTGAAAAATATCGAGCAGACTACCGGTGACCTGACGCTTCGCCACGCCCTTGCACTTGTGCTTGTACATAACCCCGAACTCAAGTCCTCGTCCTGGCAGATCCGCATCTCCGAGGCAAATCAACTCGGCGCCTCGTTGCGACCCAACCCCGAAGTCGAATTCGAGGCCGAACAACTCGGCGCCTCCGAAGGTACTGAAACAACGGTCAGGCTCAGCCAGTTAATCGAAATGGGCGACAAAAGGCGCAAACGAATTCGCGTTGCGTCTCTGGGAAGGGACCTGGCGGCAATGGACTACGAAGCCAGACGTCTCGACGTACTGACGCAGGTTGACAAGAGCTTCATAGACGTGCTCGCCGCCCGGCAGCAGCTCGAACTCACAGGGCAATTCGTTAGTCTCTCCACCCGGGCACTCGATGCGGTCGACGCCCGTGTGCGGGCGGGCAAGGACTCTCCTATTGAAAAAACCCGCGCGGAGATCGCACTTTCAAATGTCAGGATCAAATCCGCCCAGGCAAAACAGGACCTCGACGCCGCCCGCAGGAATCTTGCACGACTCTGGGGCTCGGATAAGCCTGTCTTTGAAAAGGCCGTTGGCAAGCTCGACAAAGTCGCCCCCGTTCCGTCGCCCGAGGCCCTTGCAGACCTTATCGGCAACAACCCGGACTTGGCGCGCTGGGTTGTCGAAATAGAACAGAGACGCGCCGCATTCGATCTGGCAAAGGCAAAGGGCAAATCCGATATCACACTCTCAGGCGGAGTTCAGTACCTCGAAGGATCCGCCGAGACGGCGATGGTCGTCGGTGTCTCGTTGCCGCTTCCGTTCTTCGATGTCAATCAGGGTGGCAGGATGAGGGCGGCCAACCGACTCGCGCAGGCAAACGAACAGCAAAAAGCCGCTGAGATGCGAATCAACATCGCACTCACCAGGGCGCACCAGGCATTGTCAAACGCCTTCATAAAGACAACTGAACTCAAAAACAATGTCCTGCAAAACGCGCAGACCCTCCTTGATGCCGCAACCGAAGGCTACAAGCAGGGCAAATTCGATTATCTCCACGTCCTCGACGCTCAGAGGACTTACTTCGAGGCCAGACTCCAGCACCTTGAGTCGCTCGCCGCCTGTCACAAGGCCCGCGCCGATGTCGAGAGACTCATAGGACAAAGCCTTGAAAACGTAAACCAAACCCCCGAAACAAAACAACCTTCGCCAAAACCAGGCAAGGAGGAAACCAAATGAAAGAAAAAATGAATCATGCAGCTCTCGCACTGCTCATATTCCTTGTGTCGGCCTTGACCTTCCTCTGGGCAACCGGCAACCTGCACATAGGCGGCGCCGTCGCAGGATCCGTAGATGTACACGCCCAGGCCGACGGCGACGCATGTGACGCCTGCCCGCCGGAAGATACCCATTCCGACGATGAATCTCACGCTAACGAAGCCGCGGAGAGTCAACCCGACATCGACGCTATCTTCAGCATGAAATGTGAGCACGACGTCAGAATCGTCGACTGCGACGAATGTCGTTACGAAGTAGGCGTAGTCAAAGTCGCCCCCTCCGTCTGCGAAGCACTGATCAAGACCGAAGTCGCCTCCCTCCGGAACCTGTCAGAGAGACTGTCGCTTACAGGTCAGATCGAACTTGACCAGACCAGGCTCTTTGAAGTCGCTTCGGCAGGCAAGGGAAGGGTCATTCGCATCGAAAAAATGTTGGGCGAGAAAGTAAAGGCAGGCGACATTCTGGCGGTGGTGCACTCAGCCGAATTAGGCCAGGCAAAAGCCGAGTATCTGGAAACGCAGGCGAGACTCGAACTGGCGCAAGCCACTTACGCCCGCGAAGAAGGTCTCTACAAAAAGCAGATCGCAAGCCAGGATGACTACCTTAAGGCACAGAACGAACTGCGAAGCGCAGAAGCCTGTCTTGCCGCCGACGAAAAGAATCTGAATCTTTTCGGAATGGACACCGAACAAATCGCCGCAATCAACAATGAGAAGAAAAACGGCCACTTTGCTCAACTCGTCCTGCGCGCAACGGCCGACGGAACAATCATAGAACAGAACATCACCGTCGGCAAACTGGTTGACACAACGGACAGCCTCTACACAGTCGCCGACCTGTCGAATCTCTGGGTCTGGTGCGACCTCTACGAAAAGAACCTCGCACAAATGCACAAGCTGTTGGCGGCCGACACACCTGTCAAGGCGACACTGCGGGTTGTGGCATTTGAAGATACCCGCTTTGAGGGAATCGTCGACCTGATAACAAGCAAGCTGAACATCGAAACGAGAACCATGCGAATGCGCCTGCAGGTCGCCAACGCCGACAGAATGCTCAAGCCCGGTATGTTTGCCGACGTATCCATACCAACCGGAAAAGCGGTATCGGCTCTTGTCGTACCCAAAACGGCCATCATGACCGACGAAGGACGAACCTTCCTGTTCAGGCATCTCAAGGACGACTTCTGGCTGCGGCGGGACGTCCTCACAGGAAAAGAGATCGACGGATACGTCCAGATTGTCAGCGGCCTGGCCGAGAATGCTCAAGTTGTCACAAAAGGCGCCTTCATGTTCAAAAGCGATGTACTGCGCGAAAAAATGGGAGCAGGCTGTGCCCACTGACCATTACCTCATTGTTTGAACTTTCACTGGATAAGCTATGCTCGACACAACACTGCATTTCATTTTGAAACAGCGATTCCTGGTCATCATGGCCGCGGTTATTCTCCTCGTCGCCGGCGCCATGACATGGCTTAATTTGCCGATCGACGCCTTCCCCGACGTAACAAACGTTCAGGTAATGATCCTGACAAAGGCACAGGGCCTCACCCCCGAGGACATTGAACGCCTCGTCACTTTCCCCATCGAAACACAGATGGGCGGGCTGCCCGACGTCAGAGAAGTAAGATCGCTCTCGCAATCGGGCCTCTCGCAGGTGATCGTGATATTCGAAGATCATGTCGATACCTACTTCGCAAGGCGGCTTGTATTCGAGCGCCTCGCCGGCGCCCGTCTGCCCGAAGGGATCGAACCCGAACTCGGGCCCATTTCGACCGGACTCGGTGAAATCTACCAGTACGCCGTCGAGGCCGGATTCTATTGTCCCGAACACAAACAGATATGGTCGCAAAACGAAGGCACGTGCCCACATGCACAATGCGGCAAGGAACTCGTAAAAAGCGATGCGACCCTGATGGACCTGCGCACCATCCAGGACTGGCTCATAAGCCCGCAACTGCGCCGCCTGCCCGGCATCAACGAGGTAAACTCATTAGGCGGCTTCGTCAAGCAATACCATGTAATCGTCGATCCGGCGTTTCTGATAAAATTCAACGTCTCCCTGCGGGATATTATCGAAGCCCTGCAGGCCAACAACGCAAATGCCGGCGCCGGCTTCATACTAAAGGACTGGGAACAGATCAATGTAATATCCAAAGGATTGTTGAGGGGCGTTGAAGACATAGAGAATATCGTTCTCAAAGCTAAAGATGGAACGCCCGTTTATATCAAGGACCTTGCCGACGTACAAATCGCCCCGCAGGTAAGACTCGGCGCCGCCGGCAAAGACGGCCGAGGCGAAGCCGTCCTCGGCATGGCGATCATGCTCAAGGGCGAAAACTCCAAGATGGTCGTGGACCGCGTCAAGAAGGAAATCCCCGAAATCCAGAAGTCGCTCCCCGACGGTGTCAAAATCAACGATTACTACGATCGCACCAACCTCATCCAGGCCTGCATCCGCACCGTCAAAAACGCCCTCGTCCAGGGAGCGATCTTCATTGTCATAATCCTGTTTCTACTGCTCTGGGACATCCGAGCCGCACTTACGGTGGCGATCTCTCTTCCCTTGACAGCCGCGGCGGCGTTCCTGCTCATGGACTGGGCCGACGTCACCGCCAACCTGATGAGCCTCGGCGGCCTGGTCATCGCAATCGGACTCGTCGTCGACGCCGCAATCATCGTCACCGAGAACATCGCAAGACACATGGCAGAAAAAGCCGAATCCGACCACTCCCGACACCGAGTCGCCTATGAAGCCATCCGCGAAGTCGCAAAGCCCGTCATCTTCGCCATCTTCATTATCATTATCGTTTTCATACCGTTGTTCACGCTCGAGTCGCTCGAAGGCAAGATGTTCAAGCCGCTTGCCCTTACGATATGTTTTGCGCTTATCGGATCGTTGGTGGTATCGCTGACAATCGTGCCGGTCCTGGCTTCGATGATTACCAGGAGGGTCTCCAAAGACGCCCACGAAAACCTGCTCGTTCGCTTCTTCCACGCCGTCCACATGCCCGCCCTTGCACTGGCGATCAAAGGCAGGTGGATCACCGTGGCAATAGCCGCAGCCCTCATGGTCGGCGCCGTCTCGATGCTGACAAACATCGGCACCGAGTTCCTGCCCGCCCTTGACGAAGGCGCAATAGCGATTAACATCGTGCGACTCCCCACCGCAAGCCTGGAGGGCTCGCAGATACAGAGCAGGCAGATGGAGCGCCGGCTGATGGAGAAGTTCCCGGATGAAATCATCACCGTCGTCTCAGAGACCGGCCGGGCAGAGATCTCCGAAGACCCCATGGGTCCCGAACAAACCGACCTCATGATAGCGCTCCATCCGAAAGACAAGTGGAAAAAAGCCAAAACAAAATCCCAACTCGTCGCACAGATTGAGACCGAGCTCAAGGCCTTTCCCGGAATCCGCCCCGCGTTCTCACAGCCCATCGCCTTGCGCGTCAACGAACTGATCAGCGGCATCAAATCCGACCTGGCTATCAAGATATTCGGCGATGATATCGAATACCTGATCGTCACCGCCGAGCAAATCGCACCCATCCTGCGCGGTATTGAAGGCGCCGCCGACGTCGCCATCGAGCAAGTCTCCGGATTCTCGCAGATAGAAGTCGAACTGAACCGCCCTGCGATGGCCCGACACAAGATAAACGCCGACACGATCAACGAACTGATCGAAGTCGCCGTCGGAGGTAAGAACGCCACGGTGCTTTTCGAAGGGCAGAGACAGCGAGACGTCGTCGTCCGTCTGCCCGAAAAACACCGGCGCGACACGACAGCGCTTGAAAATCTGCTGGTCACCTCGCCGTTAGGTTACAGTGTGCCCCTGGCTAATCTTGCCACCGTAAAGGAAGTTAATGCGTATGCAAAGATCAACCGCCAGGATTCGCAGAGAAGGCTGCTGGTGGAATGCAACATCCGCGGCCGGGACATCGGCGGGTTCGTCGCCGAAGCGCAGGCAAAACTCGCCAACCTCGAAGAAAACCTGGATGAGGGATATCGTCTCGTTTGGGGCGGCCAGTTCGAAAATCAGCAGCGGGCCATGAAAAGACTCTCTCTCGTCATCCCCGTCGCTCTCATGCTCATATTTGTCATGCTCATGACAGCCCTGGGCTCGCTCAAGAGCGCCTTGCTGATCATGGTCAACCTCCCCTTCGCCGTCGTCGGAGGCATAATAGCGATGTACATATTCGACATCAATTTCAGCGTCGCCGCCAGTATCGGCTTCATCGCCGTCCTCGGTGTCGCCGTCGAGGATGCGCTCGTCCTGATAAGCTTCTGCGACCAGCTCCGCGACACCGGCATGCCCGCAAAACAGGCGGTTCTGGAAGCCTGCCGCCTGCGCATAAGGCCGTTGGTCATGACAACAATGACCACACTCATGGGCCTGCTGCCCATGCTTTACGCCACCGGAGCCGGCTCCGAAATCCAAAAACCCCTCGTCGCCGTAATCTTCGGCGGAATGATAAGCTCGCTCGTGCTCGAACTAATCGTACTCCCCGTCCTCTACATCATCGCAAACGACAAACCAACCCCAGCCCCTCTTTCCTGACAGAATATCAAACCTGTCTCGAAAACTCAAGCTTCCCAGCTACATTAGGGAAATATTTCAGCCACAATAATTGTGGTTGTAGAATTGTCGGCTTTGGGTATAATCACAGGAAATCAGGCGAGTCCGCCCCGCCGTGGTGGACTTGCTACATCCGTCTTCGCTAAAGCTATGCCGGACAAGTAGGCGGATAAATATTGAAGAAGCAACGGGAACTTGTTATTTAGTCAGAAAAAGGAAAAACAGATATGGGCGATAGTGGAAAAAGAGATAAAGGCAAAAGAGAAAACCAGAAAAAGGCCAAGCTTAATCCAAAGGAAAAACGAAGATTGAAAAAAGAAAAGAAAAAGCCATAATCGCCCAGTCCCCAGCCACGAAGCTTGCACCGCCCGATGAGATGACCGTTCCTGCCATATAAGCTGCAATGGCCGGAAGGGACGAACGGACGTAATTCGTTGAAATAAAAGAGATTCGACAAGCCCGCCCAGCCCCGACGGACTTGCAGCATAGGCGGATAAATATTGAAGAAGCAACGGGAACTTGTTATATAGACTGGATAAGCATTGTTATGAGGACTGGTAAATGAAAAAAATCTCACTTGCAACCTTTGAGGAATTCGAGGGGAAAGCTAAACTTCTTTTGGAAGAACGGGAGAAAAAGCGTAAAGATCAAAAGCGGTACTTTTCACCAGTGCGATTCCGTGGTCAACGAAAAGAATCAGATAAACTTAAGACTACTCTTGAACGGTACTCGAGCAGGCAATATTCTCCAGAACAATACTATGATGTCATGCGCAACATCAGGCTCACCGTTGAGTCATGGACGGGAAAGCGCTGGGATATCCCAGACGGGGTGAATTTAAGGTACCTGGGGTGAATTTAAGGTACCTGGTACCGTTTTCACATCTTTCCCCAACAAAACCAACACCCCATTAGCGTAAAATAGTAGATAGTGAATGATGAGTGGTGAATGGGGGGCGACGGTGTTTTCACAGTGCAAAATGCAAAGTGCCAACCGCAAAGCTGTGGAATCGCCTCCGGCGATGGTTTCTTAGTTCTGGATTCTGTCTTCGTATTCTTCCCTCCTCCCTAAATCCTAAATCCTACCTGCTAACTGCTAACGACCAAACCAAGCTTCGCAAGGCGACAAAGTCGCCGGATCAAAACTGGCCGGGCCCGAAGAAGCTTGCTTCGAAAGGGCCGGGACGGTTTTGATCCACACCGAGTCGCAAAGCGACTCCCGCGAAGCGCCCTCCCCCCAAAAAAATCTGAGACATCTGTGAAATCCGTGGCTAAATTCCTTTCTTTCTTCGTGCTCATTAGTGAAATTTCGTGGCAGAACCCCTCTCCACCGCAGAAT
>SDBV01004992.1_pt1 | contig 18864 bp, 15 predicted proteins | sample 2277081 | NCBI WGS metagenome assembly SDBV01 (sample SAMN10402039, study PRJNA504765) | marine sediment metagenome | isolation source: marine sediment core GS10_PC15, 223 cmbsf | place: Arctic Ocean: Southern Knipovich Ridge | collected 2010
TGTCATATAAATGGGATGGTGAGGGTTTAATAGAGTTAAAGAACCAATAGAGCATGCGAAGTTTTGATGAATTATTACGTCCGAAAACATTTGATGATCTACTAGTGAAAGATCCTCCAGTAGTAGCGGAGCCTGAGACTACGAAGGTAACCTCGTCACTAGGTCAACCTATGCTGCAGGCTCCGAAGAGTGTGACTATGCCGGATATAGACACTAGTTTATATATTTCAGATGAGCTACCGGCACTTATTGATTTGAAAGAGCCTGGACAACGAGAGGAAGTAAAGGAGAAGGTTCATCATGATTATTTTGTTTCTGAAGCAGCTCAAAGAGCTATTGATGCTGCTGCTAGGAAGCAGCCGGTATTATCCCAGGGATCTACATCCAACACTCCACAGAGGATAAATCCTAAGCTCCTTAAGCCGAGAGCACTTGAGAAGGGTGGTTCAGCTGAGTATCTTATTGATAAAATATCTAATGAGACTTTGCTTGGTAAGGCTTCTATTCTTATGGCTGGTACTATTCAAGCCGCCGCCCATGGTGGTAACCCGGTAGATTATTACAGGGATATTTACGACGATAATAATCAGACTATAATGGGTTATAAACCCAATGTAGTACAGGATATGGCTACCAGCACACTAGCTGTGGTTATTGACTGGCCATTCTTTGAAGGTGCCGGGCAGGTGTATAACCAAGCTACAGGAGGTGCTTTAAAATATGCTACTAAGTATACCGCAGATAAGTTGGTTCAAGCTGGGAGTACTAGAGTGCTTGCTGATAAGTATGCTGCTAATGGAGTAATGAAGTTGAATGCAATGGTTCAGTCTGGTAGTGTGCTTGGATCATATTCCGGGCTAAATGATGTAGCTACTCAGTTATCTGACGGGGCTTCTTTAGGAGAGGTGAACTGGAACCAAGTCTTAGAAACCGGTGGAACTTCTGGGATATTGGGGATGGGGCTTGGTGCTTTTGGAATAGGATCTAACTATATTCGAAATCAACCATATTTCACCAGGATGGCTGATGGAGCCGCAGCAAAAAGACTTGTACAACGTGGAGTACAAAAAGCGGCTCCGGGTTTATCATTAGGTGGAGAGGTAACAACATTTACACTCGGACAATCAATGCTAGATAGTGGCCGGCGTTGGCATGAAACTAAGCCTAGTGACTGGTTAGATAATTTGGCTATTGTAGGAGGTCTGAAAATGATGCACTCTGGTCAGAAGCTACCGGTTAGCCGGGGGAAATTTAGTATGTCTGAGCAGGATGCTATAAGGAAGTATACAAAAGATTTAAGTACCAGAGACCCACTACGCTCATTAGTAGAGCAGGGTAAGATTGAGGATATTCTTAATGATCCTAAAACTCCATATAGTTTGAAGTGGAAGATATCTCAGATGGCTGGGATAGATGCTCAGATGCCTTTAGTATCGGATGTAACTATGGAAGGTAACGCTAATGGAGCAATTGTTCGAACCTACGATAGAAATAAGAACTTACTGCAGACTGAACGATTTAATTCTGAAGCCGAGGCGTATCCATTTTTTAAGGATATGGAAACTGGGCAGTGGGAGATGGCAAGGCTGCAAGAGACCAGTAGCCTTACTGCTAAGAATCAGATGGAGCTTGATCGTCGGGTAGAGAAGGCCGGTATTGAAGGTGGGATTAGTAATGAGATGTTAGTCTATTCTCTTTCTATACTTCCATCGGAGCGGTCCCCGGAAGCTAAGAAAATGGCTAATTCTTTCTATGAGGTGTACGATGCATTCAAGGCTGAGAAGCTTGAGGTGAAGGAGGGTGAGAAACCTGAGAAGTTGTTTAAAGAGGAGCTGGCCCCGGAGCCTACAATTGATGTTAAGGAGGTAGCTGAGGCAGCTAAGGAAGCTGTGAGACCATACACCCAATCAGAAATTGATAAGAAATTTGAACCTAGTGATAGACTACAAATAAATATTACTCATGAGAGATTCGGAATCGACAAGATGCTTTCAGATCTTCAGGAGATTAAGAAGACAAAGAACTACAAAGAAGGTTCTATACGAAGCAAGACTATACAAAATTACTTCCCAGAGATGACTGGGGAGACACTACCCATTAAGTCAGCAGCTGAGGCAGCTAATGTTGAGAAGATTTTAAAAGCAGCTAAGAAGTCTACCGAAAAAGAAATAGCCCGGAGAGAAGAGGCTGGAGAGTCCGAGGTTGGTCAGGGTAACTTTGTGATGGGGAGAAAAGGGTTTGAAACCAAGGCTGAATTATTTAAGGAGCTGGATAAGTTTGAATCTCTTGAGAATACTCTCCCAGAAATTATAGACTTCGACACTATGCTTGCTGTTAAGGAGTATGAAACTTCTCGATACGGTAGGGGTAAGGAGATAGCTCAAGATATTAAAGCTGCTGCAGAAAAAGTACGTAAGGGAAAAATTGATCCTAATCAAGCCATGGCTACAGTACCTGGATTTCCTCAGGCGTGGAACTTAACGGTTGAGATGGTAGCCAAGGCTATGGAGGGCGGAGCTACTGCTGGGGAAGCAATTAGTAGGGCTATCAAAGGAGTAAGAAACACCACTCATTATAAAGACTTAAGTGATATTGAGAAGAGTAGGCTGGAGATGGAGATCATGCGTAAGTATGACCAGCAGCAGAAGGATAAGCTGGATGAAGATATTATTGACCAGAAACCGCCTAAGACTTCTACTCAGAAAAAGATTGATCAGAGTTTAAGACGACCTATAAGTAAGAAGACAGTAAATGAATATATTGCACTGAAGGACCAGATCAAGGGTCAGGCCAGGATAGCTCGGGATATTGCTAAGTTTCAGGGGCAGGCTAGGGAAGATATTAAGGCCTTTATGAATACTGTTGATTGGCAGCAGTCCATGGGTAAAAGAGCTTCCAAAACTATTGCCAGGAAGCTTGCCGGTATAGATGTGAATAAGCCAGGATCTGTGGTGGAGGCTATGGATTATATTGAACGTGCTGTAAAGGATGCAAAGTTCAGAGAGGAGCTTGTGGAGCTGGATAGGGCGTATGAGAAGATAGATAAGCAGACCTCCCCGGAGAGTTATGAGGTACGTAAGAGTGGGGAGACCATTAAAGGAAAAGGTATTGACCCAACTTATACTGATAAGTTGAAAGTTATCCGTAAGAATATGTTAGAGGGTAGCTGGAAGGACGCGCAGGAGAAGATTGATAAGCTGCAGGAATCTTTAGGAGAGTACGGAGATCCAAAAAATGAAGCTATACTTGATCAGATAGACGCACTATCTTTCCACGGGTTACTTAATGAAACAGGTGTTCAATCATTAGGCTATCTTAAGAGTAAGCTTGAGGATATTGAATCTATCCGTAAGGAAGGTCGAACCTTAAGAGGAGCCAAACAATTTATTACAGCAGCTGAGAACGCTGCTAGGGTAAGTGCAATTTTTAATGTGATGAATGCTCACCAGGGAGCTAAAGGTATTCGTAAGATGCTTGGAGCGAGAACTAAGCAGGTAGTTCTAGGTGCGGATAAAAGACAGCACCTTAATACTCCTATGTATGATAAGGCTTCCAGATTTATGGACTGGACCGATCTTGATAGTTGGTTTACCCTTATGAATAAAATGAGTAGGAATGATAAGAGTACTGGTCAGTATAGAAGTGATCTGAGTAGGATCATGGGTGATTATGTTATGACTTCGGAGCATAATGAGTTTGTTAGTAAGTCTGAACAGAAGAATATTGTAAGTGATAAGGGTATGGAGATATTCGGAGCAAGAAGCCCAAAGGAGCTCCGTAAAATACTCGACAATAATACTAGAGAGACTCATATCTTAAAGTTTGAAGATCAGCTTGGAAAAGATCAAACTGTTAAGGTTACCATGAATGAGGCATATAAGCGGTGGATGGAATTTCACCAGCCGAGTCTAAAATCTAATCTTACTAGGATGGGCTTCTTCGATAAGTTTGGTGAGAAGACATCTAAGTACGAAGCTGTGGAGAATTTACTTACCCCAGAAGTTAAGAAGTGGGCTGAGTGGCAGATGAAAGAATTTTATAAGCAGCATAGGGGAACTGTTAATCCAGTTTATAGGGATGTTTTTGGTACAGATATGGCAGATCTTGAAAACTACTCCCCTATATTTGTAGAGGGGGTTGATAAGAGTGGGAAGGATGTGGCTGAAGCTATGTTGTCCAATATGGACTTCAGAAGTCTTGGAGGTAATGGCCACCTTAAGAGTAGATCAGTACATTCTAAAGAGCTGTCCTGGGTAGATGGAGATAAGGTGCTTATGAACTACATCGATAAGATGGAATTCTTTAAGGCGTGGGCTAAGCCCCTTAGAGAAATGAACCGGGTGTGGAATCATCCAGATATTATTGAGTCCATGAGGCAGAACTTCGGTCAGGATTATGTGAAGAACACTAAATTTTTCATGGATAAGTTTTCAAGAAAGCCGGAGGAGATTCATAAGTTTGAAAAAGCTACTACTTATATTAGGAAGAATTTTACTTTAGGGTCGCTTGCTTTAAAACCTACAGTGTTTGTTAAGCAGCTTCTTTCAGTGCCGGCATATATGGATAGAATCCCTGTAACAGCATTTGCTTCTGGTATGAAGGATATAGCTAACCCGGCAAAATGGAAAGAGATTGTTAGTACCTTAAATGAGTCTGTCTACTTACAGGAGCGTTACAAGACAGGTTGGGATAGGGATATTACATTATCTATGAAAGCCATTCAAAAGGATGCGTCTAGTATGATATCTAAGAGAGGTACAGATTTTAAGAATGCTATGATGTTCAACGTGAAGTATGGTGATAAGGGAGCTATTCTGGCCGGTGGTTGGCCTGTATATAAGCATCATCTGAATAAATCCCTTAAAGCCGGTATGACTCCTGAGAAGGCCAAAGAGGTTGCTATGCGAGAGTTTGAATTTGCTACCAGGCAGTCTCAGCAGGCCTCTGGAGTAGCTGATCTGTCTGTTATACAGAATAGTAACCCTATTATGAAGGTTGCTACTATGTATGCCACTTCTCCAATTCAGTATCATAGAAAAGCTATAACAGCTGCTCGGGATCTTATGCTTGATAAGAGAAGTCCTATGGAGAGTGCAAAAACACTTGCTATTTACCATGTCATACTTCCCCAGATATTTGAGCTGATCAGTAATGGGTTTAAGTGGGACGGTGATGAGCAGTTACGGGCTCTTAAGTGGGGAAATTTTTCCTACGTTCCTGTAGCCGGTGATGCTCTTAAGGGAGTGATTGATGGGGTGTCGGACGCATATGATGATTATCAGCTTACTCCTCTAGAGGATATGGTTGATATAACTGCCCGGGCCATTAAAGATATAAGTAAGGTAGATCTAGATGATATCACCTATATGGAGATTCTTGGTGCCATGAAGAATGTGAGTAAGACCATTGGATTCTCAACAGGCCTTCCAGTGCAGGCTCTGTATAATACGACAGCCGGAGTAACATCAGTAATAAATAATGATACTCAGTACCCGGCTAGGAAGATATTAGGGTGGTCTGATTATGCTTTGGAGAATGATAACTATGATCTGCTTAAGGATCTTCCAGCAGATATGAGAGCTATGATTCTAAAAAATTTAAACGATGATACTAAGTCTTGGGACGACTTGATGAAGGAGAATAATGAACCGAAAACTTTTGATGATTTACTTAAGAAAAACTAAATATTATGAGCTTTAACTTCACCACCTCTGTAGCTGGGGGAAATACGAGAACACTTACTATCACAGATGTAATCAATGTAGATAGTGAGGCCGGTCATGGTAGTAACCTAAACTGGGGTAATTCTTATATGATTCAGATCAAAAAAGACAGTGTTGAGCAGGCAGTATTAAGTGATATTGCTGGTGCTGATGCTGGAGCTTCTGACCCTGGAGATAATGCAGGGGATTATTCATCTGATCCATTTAGCATGGATAATACTTATGTTGTTACTGAGGATGGCAGGTACGTAGTAAGGACTATTAATATACCGGTATGGAGTGAGTTTACATCTTATACGTATTCTGCTTCTAATCCTGTTTACGTATACGACTACCGGGATAGTGGGGACTATCAGGTGTATCAATTGATAGATGATAGTAGTGGAAATGAACCCAACGAAACACCAGCTGAATGGACACTAGTAGGTGAGCTTGACCCTACTGCTTTCGATACAATATATGGCCTGCTCCCATCTAAGTATGTATATGAGTCCAGTGGGTATAGCTCAGTTGATGCAGAAGCTCTATGGGCTGATATGGTATACAGGGTTCATACAGAGCAAGGATTAATAGGCGATGATGTAAATAGTCTTATGAACAATCGGGAGTGGAAGGATAGTGCAGCATTATTTCTTGAGCTCCGTGCGCTACCTGCTCATATCACCAATTTGAACTATGAAGCTATTGATGATATATTTACTCGGGCGGCTGCTCTTTTAACTAAGTACTCATGACAAACCTACAGAAATATGGTATCTGTGTAGCTTCGTTTCTTCGGAAGTTATTATTTGGATTCCCAGGTAAAAGAGCTGAAAGAGAAGCTTTATCAGTTATTTTGAATAAGTATATGTTACTGTACGGTATTGAGAATGATTCCTTTACTGCTGCTGAGAAGATTATCATGCAGAATATTTTTGACTCTATTTCAGTGCCAGATTAGGAATTCTCAATTATTTATGTTATCTTTGTGTAGATAATTCAAAAATGGATAGAGAGTTTCAATTAAGTTTGTTATCCTATCTTGTCCAATCACCCACCGGGGTAAATTATATTGAGGTAATAAATGATGAGACGTTTGACTTAGTAGAGTATAAGTTTACGTCTCAACTATTGAAGAGATTTTACAAGCTTCATAGTAGGTTACCAGGCAAGCTAGAGGCCAGTGCATTTTTAGACGATGAGATTAAACGAACAACCGACCTACCTGAGCGAGTAGCAAAGGAGCTACGGGAGGTATTTGAGGATCTCTATTATCCCCTTGATGAGCGGGATATAATCTATATTGAGGACCAGCTGATAAACAATCTGCAGGACCGAAAGATTGAGAGCTCCCTGGCTGAGTATGCTAAGGGAGACATCACTTCCAAGGAGCTATTCAAGAAGCTCGAATCAGTATCTGTCCTTACCCTACTTGGGGAGGACGACATCTACAAGGACAGTGGGTTTCTCATTGCAGACATTGGCAAGCATGCTGATGATCAGATACAGGGCAACCCAACATTTCTCAACGATCTTAATAAGTTAACTGCTGCCGGGGGATTCTATTCTCCGCAGTTAATCGTGTTTATGTCCGGTCCAAAACACTTCAAGACTGGGATTTTACTAAAGATCGCTCTGGAGTATATGAAGTCCGGGTATAATGTTTACTATGCGGATATCGAGAACGGAACCAGAAGCATCAGAAACAGGTTAAAAATGGCGGTAATTGAGTGTGAGTTGAAAGATATCTATGACTCAGATGTTAAATTGGATATTGAATACAACTTGCAGATGGCTAAGCATTACTTCGGCGGGGATATATTTATTGATAACTACCCGGCCTACACTAAGACGGTGAAGGATGTTGAAAATAGATTATCGTACCTGAGTGAGAAATTCGGCTTTGTTCCGGATGTGATATTCTGGGACCCGGTAGATAAGTTCATACCTATTTCCCAGCACGACCAGAAGAGGGACGAGCGTATCAAATCTCAGAAGGTATACCACGAAGCTATCAACCTCAACAAGAAGCTCGACTGTTTCAGCTTCACCCCGTCTCAAGTGAATCGGGCTGCTATTGATAAGAAAGTTTTTAGCATGAAGGATATTGCTGAGGATTTTGGTAGGGTGATGATAGCCCATGGAGTATTCGCCATCTGTGCGGATGATATTGAGATGGAAGAGGGGATCAGGCGAATAATACCAGTGGCTCAGAGAGAAGGAGTCGGATATAAAGGAAAAAATAAGTGTCTTATAAAAATCGATGAGTCCAGGATGATAGTTCAGGAAGCTGTTGATGAAAATGAAAGGGTAGACGATGCTTGACACTGAAAAAATATATAGTTACTTTGAGGATAATCACGGGCCCCTAAAAAGATCCACGAAGGGGTGGTACGAAGCTGAGTGTCCATTCTGTCACTCGAATAAACTTTCAGTTAATCCAGAGTACGGAGCAGTGAAGTGCTGGAAGGGGTGTTTCAAGGGCTCAGTCGTGAATTTTGTAAAGGAGTATCTGGGAGCTACTACTTTGGATGCCTATACAATACTCGATGATATGATACCTAAGCTCCGGTTCTCGGAGTATATGACTATCCCTACCACTTTAAAGCGAGACATCACTCTTCCGGAGGGGTACTCAGAAATTCTCTCGGGAACTACGCCTATGGCTAAGCGGGCTAGGAATTATTTAGAGGGTAGAGGGTTTGACCTAAACTACCTGGACATGATTGGCGTAGGTTATTCCACATCCGGTGACTACTTCGGGTATATAATTATCCCATTTAAAAAGGATGGTAAGGTAGTATACTTTATAGGGAGGGACTACCTAAACAGGGGAGATAAGGAGCGCTACAAAAACCCTAACAGGGATGAGTTTGGGATAGGTAAGACCGAGGTGCTGTTTAATGAGGAGGCCCTTTTTCTATTTAAAAAGGTGTACCTCTTAGAGGGGTGGGCTGACGCAGCTACCATTGGTAATAATGCCACATCTATCCAGGGCGGTAGTTTGAGTGATATACAAGCTCAAATCATAGTGGAGTCCCCGGTTGAAGAGGTGGTGGTAGTTCCAGATGTAGGGGCTGAGAAGCAGGGTGTGAATATTGTGGAGAGGTTATACAAGCATAAGCTGCTCCGGATGTTGAATATAGAGGCTTTAAGTATGCTTGGCAAGGATGTGAATGAAATTGGAGCAGATAAGATATTTGCCCTAGAAGAGAAATCAACCCATATAAAAACATTAGCAGACTTTTATTATCATGCGAGATCCATCAATCCACGTAAGGCGAAGTTCATTAATTGAGGCTTTAAAGGAGCATGTTCAGGGAGATGCTGTGATCATTGTCAATGATCTCCTTCATAAGCTGAACAAGCATGCTATCCGGAACCGGGTAGTGGTGGAGGTGAAGGCTAAAGCTAAAAAGAAAATGGAACGGGTAGTCTCTGTAGATAAGGGGATAGCCGAGCGTTTCCATGCTATCTATCAACATATAAATATTACGAACAATATCCGTACCTCTGTTATTAAACCTACAGATAGTCGGTATATAACTCTTAAGGAGGTAGCCGGGCAAGCCCAGGACTTCTGTAAGATGTTCGAGCTGGAGGAGGATGCCGGGTTTAAACTCTATATCCACACGGCCATAAAGTTGGCGGGTAATAACTACTCTATCTATCGTATTAAAGGCTTATCAGATCGTATCATAAAGTATTATGAGGATATGCTTACTATTGACGATGATGAGGATAAGGTCGGTACCGTAGCATTCTATACAGCATGGAAGGATGTGTCCATTCAGTATCTCGGTAGGTCTACTTCTATAGAGGAGGCCAGGCTATACGTTCACTTCATCTATGGGAGAAGGGCTGCTGATAAGGAGAAGGCCGAGTATAAGGATTGGATAGCATCGATTTATGAAAAATGGCCGAATTCGGCTCCGGAGTTATCACAATTATATGGAGATAATGCGGCCCTTGCATATAATAAGTTCATCGGTGTAAAAAGTAGAAAATATGATACCAAAAGTGAACAAGAGTACTTCGAAAAAGGCTCCGTCAAAGTTAAAAAAATCGTCAGAAAAAGGAGCACGAATAAAAAAGGAGTATAAGAGAGTATGTGACCAGATAGATGAGCAGCAGACGCTTGTTTACAGCCATAGATTCTGCACCTCCTGCTGGGCTTCTTCCGGAGTATTAGAACACAGTCATAATTTACCCCGTGGATTATTTTCAGAGTTCCAGGTGGAGGAGTGGAACATAGCTACCCGGTGTAGGGATTGTCATAATGATCTTGATGGACATAATTTTGAAGGAATTCAGAACTTTAAGGATTTGAATAAGATTATGCTGGAGCGATTGAAGCATGCTCCTGGAAAGTATAATGAATTTGTAACCGGGCTCCAGGAGGTAGGTTACTTTGTGTTTGATTATGTTGAATTTTGTAAATAAAAAATCATGGCAAAACTAGTACTGGGAATCGGTGGAAAAAAACGAGCAGGTAAATCTACCCTAGCTCATGAGATTTATGTAGCAGTTGCAATACGTGGGCTCACTTTTGAGGAGGTAAGCTTTGCTCAACCTATTAAGGAAATGCTCCGAGAGTTATTTAGTAGTGAGGTACCTTACTCTACTTTTACAGATGATGCTCGGAAGCAGGACAAGATCGAGGTAGCTCCTGGCTCATTTATGACGGTTCGAGAACTACTGCAGAAGGTTGGCACTGACTGTTTTAGGGATATTATCCACCAGGATTTCTGGGTGGCCAGGGGTATAGGTAAGATTAAAAGCTCCTCTGCAGATATAGTGGTGATTCCGGATATAAGATTTGAGAACGAGTTGAATGTTATCAATGAATTAGGTATGTCGATATATGTGGAAAAACTCACTAAGAAAATTCTACCTATTGATACACATCCTTCAGAAATGGAGCTGAATGGAATGATAGATAATTTTGATATGCAGGTTGTAGCCGAGGAAGGAGACCTGGAAATTTTAGTTAATTTAGCTTACGGTATTATAAAGGATATATGAAAATAATTCTCGACAACTCCTCATGTGAGCTGGTTATAGGCGGGTCGGATCTTTTAATAGATCCTGGACTCCTATCCAACTTACGGAAGTATATGAGTGTGGATGTACCTGGTGCTTTCCACTCTCAGGCTTTCAAGAGGCATGTTTGGGACGGGCGTAAATATTTCCTCACTCCAAAGTTAAAAATGAAGGCCGGTATGCTACCCATACTGCTATCTTACCTTGATGATGAGTACAGGGACCTCTCAGTGGAGATAGTCGATGTACGGGAAGGTAAGGTGGCTATACAGGCCGATTTGGATGCTACTGTAGGGGATCAAAGCATGGACGGGGAGTACGACTTCCAACTGCAGCTGGTGAAGGCCGTGGATAACTACATAAAGTTCCGAGACCAGGAGATATATTTCCCCAATGGAATACTTGATGCAGCAACAAATGCCGGGAAGACCACTATTATTGCCGGGCTATATAAAAATACCGTAGCTGAGGATAAGAGCATGCTTATTTTGATTCATCGGAAGGCTATTTATAAGCAGCTGGTGGATTTCATGGGAGAAGTGTTCGGAGAGGTTGGGCAGATCAACGACAAGTTTTACGAGATCAAGCCGGTTACCGTGGCGATGGTGCAGTCTTTAGTGAATAAGGTTAAGGCTGGGGTCAGGGCCCGGAATGATGTAGCAAAGTTTAAGATACTCATAGTGGATGAGAGCCATCGAGCCGGAGCGAATACATATAAGACTGTGTTGAAGTATTCGAATGCTTATATGCGGGTGTTCCTATCTGGTACAGCTTTGGACTCTGAAGATATAATATCAAAGTTGGAGGCGATTGCTCAGTCTGGTCCAAAGCTCTCAGAGATTAAAAAGTGGGAGCTTATGGATAAGGGAATCTCTACGCCGGTGGAAGTACGAATGCATTTGTGCAACACGCTACTTTATAAGCCAGTGCTGGATTACAGAGAGATAGTAGAGGCTTGTATATACAAGTCAACTGAACGAGTTTCCATTATAAAACAGATTTTAGACAATGCTAAGGGGCCTGTCATTGTGGCAGTAGATAAAATAGAACACGGTGCTTTCCTCCATGAGTGGCTGAAGGATCACCTTAGCATAGAATTCACCAACGGGAAAGACTCACACCAAGATGAAAAAGTGCAGGCTTTTAAAGATGGAAAGTTTAATGTGCTTATCTCCACAGCAGTCCTATCTGAAGGGGTGAACCTCCCAAAAGTACAGGAACTAATTTACGCCGGAGGAGGAAAATCTAAAATCCAGGTCAAGCAATGGATGGGTCGTTCCGAAAGGCTTCATAAGTCTAAAACTAAATCCGTCTTTTATGATTTCTACGATTGTGGTCCATATATTCAGAAGCATTCTGAAGTCCGGCTGAAGGTATATAGAGACGAGAATCTACCCATATTTACCACCTTTGATTTAAAAGAAGCTAAAAAATTAAGGCAAATAGTTGCATATTAAGAATATTAGTATTACCTTTGTAAAATGAAAACATTCACAGTCAAAAGATATATTATAGAAATATTTTGTGTTGAAGCCAACAATAGAAAAGAAGCAGAAGAAGCTATGGCAAAAGATCTTCATGCAGGACCGTATAATGTTGTATTTTTAAAACAAACATATATTAAAGATTAACCACTAAACAGAGAAAGATGAAAACAATTACACTTGTAGCGAGAGCCCCTATTGAGATGTGGGTAGATGATATTGAAGATGGAGCATTGAAGCAGGTTATAAATTTAGCCTCTCTTCCATTTATACATAAACATGTTGCACTTATGCCTGACTGTCATCAAGGGTATGGTATGCCTATCGGTGGTGTACTTGCTACTAAAGGTGTTGTTATTCCGAATGCTGTTGGCGTGGATATTGGCTGTGGGATGACATTCATGGCTACAAATATTTCTGTATCAGAGATCAAACCGTACCTACAGCAAATAGTTGATGATATTCGAAAGGCTGTACCTGTCGGATTTAATAGACACAAGGAGCAGTGTGAAGAGTTTGCTATGCCTGACCTCGACTTTATGTATAATACATCTGTGATTGAGGATCAATTTGAGAATGCTCGTTATCAACTTGGAACGCTTGGGGGTGGTAATCATTTCATTGAGATTCAGAAGGATGAGAATGAAATGGTGTGTGTTATGATTCATTCTGGTAGCCGTAATATCGGTAAGCAAGTAGCTGATCATTATAATAAGGTAGCTAAGAGATTTAATAAGCAATATTTTTCGGTTGTGCCGAAGGAATATGATCTTGCCTTCCTACCGTTTAATGATACTGTTGGTAAGAGGTACATGGAAGAGATGCAGTACTGTGTGGATTTTGCACTACTTAGCAGGAGTACTATGATGATGAAGGTAGAACATATACTTGAGGCATTACCGTTAAGCCTCATTATCACGCAGCGAATAAATATCCCGCACAATTATGCGAGAATAGAACATCATTATGGTAAAGATGTAGTTGTTCATCGTAAAGGTGCAACATCAGCTAAAAAGGGGGAGATAGGGATCATACCGGGATCGCAGGGGTCATCATCTTATATTGTTGAGGGTCTTGGTAATCCTGAGAGTTTTATGTCATGCTCTCATGGAGCTGGTAGGAGGATGGGTCGTAAACAAGCCCAACGTGAACTTTCCTTAGCTGACGAGCAAAAGCATCTTAATGACATGGGTGTACTTCATAGTGTTCGGGGAAAGGAAGATCTCGACGAAGCTCCAAGTGCTTATAAGGATATTGATGAGGTAATGGCTAATCAGACTGACTTGGTTAGTATTATTAAAAAATTAACTCCATTAGCAGTAATAAAAGGATAATTATGGAAGGAATAGAACTATTAATTGGAAAAACACTTACCAAAGTTGAGAAGCATGATGATGATGAAGTAATAATGTTCGAAACTTCGGAAGGTAAGAAGTATATAATGCATCATCATTATGACTGTTGTGAAAGTGTTTTAGTAGATGATATAATTGGTAATCTTGATGATCTTATTGGCGATAAAATACTTGTTGCTGAAGAACGTATTAGTACGCTTGATGATAAAGATCATCCACTTTTGGATTATAATCCAGAGTCATGTACTTGGACTTTCTACACTATAAGAACTGTGAATACTACAGTTGATATTAGATGGTTCGGAACATCGAATGGTTACTATTCTGAGTCAGTTAATTTTGATGAAGTACGTTAAGATATGCTAAAAAGAGATAAGAGTTATTGGAAAAGACGATGTCAGCTTGTCGAAGATTACATCAAAGAGTCGCCTTGCGATCCAGATATTTATCCAGAACAACATGCTGCTTATATCGCATGGAAGGAATTTAAAAAGAAATAGTATGAAAAATCCTAGAGATAAGAAAACCGATGTAGATTTGACTACTCTGCTTGATCCTGAGCAGTTGAGAAATGACAATGCTGACGACTGTTTTGGAAAAGAATGGGACCCACAAGACCGGGACTGCTCCCTATGCCATGATGTAGAAATATGCGGTATAGTGAAGCAGCAGACTATTGAAACCCGGAAGCAGAAGATTGAAAAGGATAAGGGACCATTCCTGGACATGACTGCATTTGAAAAGGTTCCCATGGATAAGATAGCTATTAATCTTAAGAATTGGGCAGCAGAGGATGACCCGGCTTCGTTAGAGGAGCTGGAGGAGACTATAGGCAAAGCTGCCAGGACTAAGGATAAGGTAGCCATACGAGAGTACATTAAGCGTACACTACACCAATTTGATCTGATGATCACACAAGACAAAACAATCAAGCCATATGAAAGCCCTGTTAATAACGACTACACCAGACAACCCATTACTACAAAGGACGCTTTTCGAAATCCTTCAGTTTAAGGAGAGTGATATTATCTGGGCTGATCCAACTGAGCATTTTAAGCTTGATCAGGCTCCAGATGTAATCGTACCAATTGGAGACGAAAGCTTGAAGGTGGTAGGTTTAGCTAATCAGTCCATCACCAAGGTAGCTGGACAAATTCTGCATATAAGTACTACCAAAGATGTTCCCGTGGTGCCCTGCCTAGATCCCGGATATATCTCCAAAAACAACCACCTTTTAAAGAAGTTCGCCGAGGATCTATATACTGCCTATCAGGTAGGCTACGGTATTGATAAGCTGGACCAGAGTAACCAGGTTGTAGTGGTTACTGATGCTCTCCAACTTATGGATCTCATTGATAATATCAAGAAATCCCGGTATGCTTCATTTGACTTTGAAACTACTAAGCTTACAGATCTCAAAACTTATGATCCAGATTTTTATCTCACTATGCTGGCATTCACTTTTCAGCAGGGGTCAAGCTATGTCATTCCACTCTATCATCAGGATAGCCCGAACTCTAAAGAGTTTATCGAAACCTGCAGGGTTCAACTTGAGCAGGAGGTATTTCTAAACCCGGATGTAACCAAGATCGGGCAGAATGTAAAGTTCGATATGCACTGCCTTAACTGGTGGGGAATTGAAAAGGTACTAGGCCCCATACATGATACGATGACTGCCCACCATCTCCTCAACGAGCATGGGAAGCATGGTTTAAAGGTGATGATTCAGGAATTCAATCCTCGATACACAAATTACGAATCCAAACTGGGAGATTATAAATGGCATGAGATTCCAATCGATATTCTAGTCAAGTATGCTGCACTAGACTCCGACCTGACATTTCGATTGTATTGGCAGTTTACTGAGCGATTACTAGACGAAGATGAGAGACTGTATATTCTCTATCGAAATCTAATATGTGCATCTACCCCGGCTTTATTCGCCATGGAGCAGAGGGGTATGTTAATCGATAAGAAGTACCTCCTGGAGTCTATTGAGAAGGTAACTGACCTTATCAATGAGACAGAATCAGAGATGTACGATGCCCCAGCTGTTTTACGGTATCGTACCAACAAGGAGGAGAATGCCCAGGTAGCATATATCGAGGGGCTGGAGGAGAAGGTTAAGAAGAAGCAGGAGAAGGAATTCAAGACTGCAAAAGCTCAGGAGAATAATGAAGCTGCTATTGTCGAACTTAAAAGAATAATTGTAGCCTTTGATGAGGATAATATATTTCCACATGAGGTGCTGAAGGATGATGTAATAGATGTGAATTTTGCCTCATCGTCTCAGATGAAAGAATTATTGTACAACCCGGTCGGGTTTAATTTCCCACCACCGAAAGATCAATGGGGGAGATCGATGGAAAGTACTGGTAAAGATGTGCTGGACCTACTAAAGGATAAGACCGGGTTTGTGAATAACCTTCTGGCGCTTCGGCAGCTTAAGCTAATTCGGTCAACCTATCTGCAAGGTATTTTAAATAGACTCGACTCGAAGCACCTCATCCACAGTACCTTTAATCAAAACGGTACGGGGACAGGGAGACTTAGTGCCTCAAATCCTAACCTGCAGAACGTCATAACCAGGACAAAGTATAAGAAAGTAGAGGAAGCAGCAGCCATGGTGAAGAAGTGCTTCATCCCACCCAAAGGTATGGAAATTATGCAGGCTGACTTCTCCCAGGCTGAGCTCAGATTAATAGCTCACTATGCCCAGGATGAAACTATGCTTGAGGCCTACAATAATGGGGAGGATCTACACGCTCTCACCGCCGCAACTACAATGGGTCTATCCCTGGAGGAGTTTAAAAACCTCCCGGATAAAGATAGGAAGCGTTACAGGTATGAAGCAAAGTCAACCAACTTCGGGTTTATCTATGTGATGAGCGCTGAGGGATTCAAAGATTACGCCAGGACAAACTACGGTATAGAGATCTCAATTAAGCAGGCCCGTGATAGGAGAGAGAAGTTTTTTAAGAAGTACCCGAAGCTCCTGAAGTACCACAAGACATATATAGCCAAAGCTAAAAAGTACGGATATGTGAGAACACTATTTGGACAGAAGTTACGGCTACCGGATATCTATTCGAATATTTCTCAGAAGCAGGGCCATGCTGAGCGGAATGCTATTAATGGCCCTATTCAAGGTACAGCCGGGCAGATGATGATATTTGTACTAGCTCTACTGTATCATAGAGCTCCGTGGCTGTACCTGGTGAACTCTATTCATGATAGTGCATTACCATACGTACAGGAATTGTTAAGACAAGCAGCTATTGATATAATGAGAGAGACCATGGAGCATTTACCCATGGAAGAGTATTTTGGAAGAACTGTAGACTCTGTTTCCATGAAGGTGGATTTCGAGATAAGTGCCTCTTCATGGGGAGAGCTACAAGAAATATAAGTTTCATTTTTTAAATTTTTAGAAATTATGAGTACAGGATTAGACATGAGTAAATTACGAGAGGCCGAAAAAGATCTTGCATCAAGAGGTGGTGGAGGTGGTTTTGTCAGGTTAGCAAAGGACGAAACCAAAGACATCCGTATCCTAGAGCCCACAGCATCCATGAATAATGTATTTTTCCTGGAGGTACCTATATGGTGGATAGCCGGTAAACCAATTACCAGCCCATCATTTATCGGGGAACCGGATTTAATTCAAACCATTATTGATGAGTTCAAAGAAGAGTTTAAGGGTGATGGTCAGGCTGAGTTTAAGGCGTTGATGGAGGCAAAGGCAGCTAATGGGGCTAACCAGGTTCAGAAGGTTTCTGGATTTTGGATTCCTATTCTAGAGTTTGATTGGGATGTTGATCCTAAAACTGAGGAGATCATTAACATCTATGACAAGGATGGGAATGTTGATCCTAATTTGGTGGAGAAGTTTGTCAAGGGCGGGAAGGCTCAGATTTTCGATGCTAAGATAAGCCTTGTGAAAAACATTGTTTCTCAGATCACCACCGGGCGAGGAGGAGCCAAATTCCTTACCCAGAATGAGGGTGTGAACTTAAGGGTGTCCAGATCAGGTACTGGAAGAGATACACTGTATGCTGCTCAAAAGGACGATCCCATGCCAATGCCGGATAAGTATTATGGAGCTGAAGCACTTGATGTAGTTCGTCGGGCAAAGAGCACAATCTTTACCGATGAGTATATCGAGAAGATATTGGCTAATTATTTCTTTGGTGAGCAGCTTCCGGAGGAGCCCGTGTATAGGTTCCCAGAGCTGAGGGATAATGAGGAAGTAAAGGAAGAACCCACCAGGAGTAGGAGAGGAAGAGGAAAATCTGAAGTAGCGGATAAAGAACCTGCAGAGACTCAACCCGATGAAGCTCCTGCCAAAACTCAAACCAATGAAGCTCCTGCTAAAACCGATGAAGCTCCTGTAGAGACTACCCGTTCAAGAAGGGGTAAAGCAGAAACTTCCAGTAGGAGAAGTCGTTCATTAGTGGATGATGTAGCCAATGGATGAGTTAGTAGTATTAGGGACCATGGGAGAGGACTATAAACTCTCTCTCATGGACTCTCATCGGATGGGGAGAATTCTCAAAGCTTGGATAGGAAAAGACCTGGAGATAACCATAAAGGGATTCAAAAGGCAAAGATCTTTAGCTCAAAACCGCTGGATGTGGGGAGTGTGTGTACCCACTGTTCAAGCCTGGTTGAAGGAAACCCAGGGGATATCCTATACAAAGGATGAGGTATACTATTATATCAACTCAGCTGCACTTAGGAGAAAAACAGTAGTTAAAGAGATAGCTGGGGAAGAGGTCGTTATACTTGAAGGGAAACGATTCTCCCAACAGACCACTGGGGAGTTCTCTGATTCAGTAGAGGAAATAGTACAGTACTTCGGGGAACGAGGTCTGAAAATACCACTACCTAAACCTAAGACAAACAATTTAATCTCAGATTATTTAAAAGACGAATGATGAAACATGACAACATAATGACAACAGCTACCGGGGGGTATTTTAACTTTACCAATCCGCTGAAGTCAAAGATCAATGTATTGGACATAGCACATTCTTTGTCCAATATCTGCAGATTTTCTGGACATACCAAGGAGTTCTATAGTATTGCAGAACATAGTGTGATGGTATACAAATACTGTGTTCGGTATGGGGTGGAGAACGATATCTCTGTTACTCCTCGTACCTTAATGTATGCCATTATGCACGATGCCGGAGAAAGTTTTACATCTGATATCCCTAAACCATTCAAGAAATTATTCCCGGAAGTGGAGCTGAAGGAGAAAGAAATCCTACATGCAAT
>SDBV01004994.1_pt1 | contig 18863 bp, 22 predicted proteins | sample 2277081 | NCBI WGS metagenome assembly SDBV01 (sample SAMN10402039, study PRJNA504765) | marine sediment metagenome | isolation source: marine sediment core GS10_PC15, 223 cmbsf | place: Arctic Ocean: Southern Knipovich Ridge | collected 2010
CGGGAGTCGTGGGTTCGAATCCCACCGGGCCCTCCACGTTTGTTCCCTATCTAATTCAGGTGGCCAAAGTGGCCCCGAATTCTTGATGCCCGGATACCTAGTCCGGGGCTGTCGACGCCTCTACCTATGGTCGAGGTGGATTCGTGGTATTTTGGGCGCATGCGAGTACCCCGGCTCATGCGGCGCGTGAACCGCGCGGTCACGAACCGGCTGATGCGGCCCCTGGCGGGACTGGCCCCGCCGCTGGCCAACGTCCATCACGTTGGACGCAGGAGCGGCGATGCCTACCGGACGCCAATCCTCGCTCTGTCCGTGGAGGATGGCATCGTCACGCCGTTGCCTTACGGGACGGATGTAGACTGGTGCCAGAACGTCGTGGCTGCGGGGCGTTACGAAATCCAGATCTTCGGGCGCCGTGTCGAAGTGGAGAACCCCCGAATCGTCGACGCCGAGACCGCCCTGCCACTCCTGCCCCGCTTGCTACGACCGGGCCTGAAGCTGCTCCATCTACCCGGCTATCTGATCGCAGACCGGGTCCGAGGGTGACTGACGCTGACGCCGGGGCGCTGGCCAACGTGGAGGTTCTGAGAGCGCGCCGCGCGGACAAGACGTCGCCAAGAGTACCGGCGGCATAGTGTGGGTAGCCAGGCGGCCACGCGAATTTTCGATATGTTTCCCGGCAAGTGGGAGGTCCGCCAAGAGGCGCAGAATCTCGCAGCACAGCTCTTTTGGCGAAACGTAATCCACGAGTACACCGCCGGCAGGTACGAGGAGAGGCTCGTCGACAACGATCTCTGGAACGGGCCCGTTCAGTCGTTCGACGGCTCGGGGCTGTCCAGCTGCCGAATCCTGCCCTAATTAAAGCAAGAAACACCTGAACCCAGGGCTCCGCCGCCCACCGCTGCCACGTTGATGGGTTCGCTTGCGGTCTCGCCGCTGATCATGTCGGCCAGCCCACGCGACAGAAAAGGCTATGCACTTAGAGTTGACAGAGATGTGTTTTGTCCGCGCATCTCATCAGGCGTAGTAAGTAGGATCCCAGGGACGCCGTTGCTCAGCTCCCAAATCCCTATATCGAATCCGACGCCGTCGAGTCCTCTGTCAGCGACAAAAGCGCGAAGCTCGATCGTCTCTACCGCGCCGCCCGGTGTCCGTGTCTTCGGCAGGCGCATGACAAGAATGAAGGGAGAGGACATGTGTGCCACAAGCCAATCATGATCGACGTCGGACCATCCCCTCAGCTCCGTGCGCAACGTTGCGACAAGGTTGTATCCAGTTGGCTCCAGCATTTCGTGGAGATCGTTCAGGGTGTATTTGCGCACCCCGCAGGTACGGTAGTTGACAACCGGCTCGATTGACACGGGTTGATAAATACAATGAAACTCAAGCCATGGACACTGCTGATACGGCGTCGGATCTGGTCGTCCGGGAGTCCGAAGAGAACATCGCGATTGTTCGAGTCAACCGGCCTGATCGAAAGAATGCGCTCACGGTCGATATGCTCGCAACGATAGTTCGGTATCTCACCGAGATTGAGGAAGACGATGGCGCGACAGCCCTCATCTTCACGGGCACGGGCGACACGTTCCTTTCGGGCCTCGATGTTGGGAAGGTGACGACTCGCGTCAGGGAGATGGATCCCAAGACCTGGCGGGACTTCCGGGCCTTGAATAGTCGAATGTTCGAGACGATTTACAGGATGAAGATCCCAACGGTTGCGGCAATCAACGGCGCCTGTGTAACCAACGGCTTTTCGTTAGCCCTCGCCTCCGACGTACGTATCGCCTCCACCAACGCGAGATTCCGGGTTGGATTTCGGCGTGTTGGGCTCATGCCGTCTCCGAGCATCTGCTTCCTGCTTCCGCACTTAGTCGGCCTCGGCCGCGCTAAACTGCTGACTCTCACGGATCGCATGCTGTCAGCCTCGGAAGCTCTCGACATCGGTCTCGTGGACGAGTTGTCGCCTCCGGAGGAGTTGAAGGAGCGCGCCATCCATCTCGCGAAGAGCATGGCTTCCGCGCCTCCGCTGATGGTCGCTGTTACCAAAGAGGCTATGAACCAAGCTTACGGCCTCGACTTCGATCTCCTGCGTCGGCAGGTTGACTACATGCAGTTCATGTTAGGGCGCACGGAAGATCACGCGGAAGCCATGCGAGCGATCGCCGAAAGGCGGCCGCCGCGCTTTGTGGGCAAATAAAGCCCGACGACACCCGTCGATGGTCTCTCGGGGTTGTTGTCAGCCCTTTTGGCACTTTGTATACTGCCTCGCAGATTGGGATCGGTTTCGGCCTGTAGCTGCCTGAACCCGGGCCCGGGAAATAGTTAGCTTGAATACAGAAGGAGGTTCGCATGTTCCACCGCCTGGTTGCTGCATCGATCGCCGTCCCGAAAATTGAGGATGCTCTTCCGGTCTACACGGAAGGTCTTGGTCTGAAGCTGATGGCGATGAACCCCGGCCGCCGGGGATACGGGTTGCGGCTCGCTGCACTCGGTGATGGCGAAAGCTCCTTTCTTGAACTCCTCGATTCCCCGGAGGATGGTCCGGTAAGCCGTTTCTTGGCGCGTAATGGCCCCGGCGTCTATCAACTGCGCCTCGAGTCCGAAAACCTGTACGAGACTGTCCTGCAGCTCCAAAAGAACGGGGTCGAGATCGTGTTTGGTCAGCCTGTTGGGGGTGGCCCGCGCTACACAGAGGCTACTCCGGATATAGAGCTGGCGTTCGTTCACCCCAGAGCCAGTTCTGGCGTCCTGATCGAATTGGTCCGAAAGAAGTCATAGGTGACAGTTCCGCACCTTACGACCGGTGGCCCGCCGCCTGATGAGCCGGAGGTGGATGCCATTCCGGACGCCTGCGTTATATGTTGACAGGCGCAGTGCGCTTATTGACAGGCGATATGGCATGTTGTATACAATCCTGATTGTGTATCGAGATGCAAAAGGAGACGTATAGATGAAGTTTATATTCCGGACGCTGGTTCCCCTGGCTGCATTTCTCCTCGTGCTTGGTGTTGCATGTGGAGATGATGACGACGGGGGCGACGCTACAAGCAGCCCGGGGGCCGCCACGGAAACCCCAGCCGCCGGCACAGCGACGCCACAGTTCGACAACATTACCGTGGACTGGATTGGCGGCTCCGACCCCGACTACACTCACATTGTTCAGCTTGCTGCTCGCGACATTCTCGCCGAGCAGGGAATTGACCTTGACCTTCAGTTCGGCCAGGACCCGACGACCGCCGTTCAGCTCGTCGTGCAGGGTGCCGCCGGGGGCACAGTCGAGGCGATTGTCGCTGCGGCTCCCGCCGTCTTTGAGGGCGCGGCTGTCAAGATGGTGTCCAGCGCCGCGCGGCAGACCTTCGCCTTTGCCTCTGATCCATCGATCACAACGATAATGGATCTCGAAGGAAAGACGATCGCCGTCCACAGCGAAGTCTCTTTCACCAAGACCGTCACCGACGCACTGATCCAGAAGTACGATCTCCAGGACGTCAACGAGGTGATCATTCAAGGCAGCGACGTCCGTATCCAGGCACTCGTCGACGGCCAGATCGACGCCACCACCGTTGACCTGGCCGACCTCCTTCGCGTGAGCGCCGTCGATCCCGAGGCCGTCAATGTGCTCTCTACCGTAAGCGAAGAATTCGGTGACCTGGTCTACGTAGTGATCGTCATGAGCGACGACCTGATCGAAGACCAGCCGGACGTAGCGGCCGCCATCGTCGACGCTTTCCGTGAGGGTGCCGATCGCCTGAACTCCGACCGCGCGTACGCGCTCGCCCTCGCCGAAGAACTCATCCCGGATGAAGACCAGGCGGTGCGCGAGGAGATCGTCGACGGCTTCATTGAGAGCGGCATATGGAGCGCAGACGACCTGACACCTGAGACGGCCGAGTCAACGTTGCAGTTCCTGTTCGACAAAGGGACGCTTGACATTGACCCCGCAGCAGTCGATATGGACGACTACTTCGACTTTACAGTCGGTACTCAATAAGCGTGATCTGAGTTTAGCTACCTAGCGAATGACTGAAGATTCGCAGAAAGCGGATCGCGACGCCGACCGCCTAGCGGGCCAACCCGCCGCAGTCGGCGTCGCTCTCATGATCTGGCGGCAGCTGTATCGGCAACGCGCGTCGATCGTGCGCGTGACCTCGTTCTGCTGCTTCTTGCTTGCATGGGAGATCTACGCCCGCCAGCAGTCGCCGATTATCATGGCGCCCTTCACGGGCGTTGTCGTTGCGCTGGTCGAACTGCTGGGTACGTCGGATTTCCGAGCCGCCTACTGGGAAACCATCAAACCGTTCGGGATCGGCCTCACGCTGGCGATTTGCACAGGCGTTCCGGCTGGTTTGCTGATTGGCTCCTCGCGCTATTTCCGCAGTGCCGTCTTGCCGTACGTCAACTTCTTGAACGCAGTGCCGATGACGGCATTTATTCCGCTGGTCGTGATCGCCTTCGGCATCGGTCTGCAGGGGCGCTACATGGTCGTCTACCTGTTTGCGCTTTCTGAGCTCGTGCTGAACTCCGCAGCCGGCGTTCGCTATGTCGATGCGCAACTGATCGACATGGCGAACTCGTTTGGCGCCAGCCGCTTTCGTATCTTCAGGCGCATCATCCTGCCGGGTTCCATGCCCGGCGTTATGGCCGGTCTGCGCCTGGGAGCGGGACGGTCGGTCGTGGGCATGGTCGCGGCTGAGCTCCTGCTCGTATCCGTGGGACTCGGCCAGGTGATCAGCAGGTACCGCGGGCTGTTCCAGACCGAGAATCTTTACGCTACAGTGCTCGTCATGGCGATCACCGGTCTCGTTGTGCTGGAGATCGTCCGGCGGATCGAGCGGCGGGCTCTCCACTGGCAGAGAGGGATTGGGGAGACGAACTAATGATCGAAGTTAAGGGAGTCGGCCGAGTCTTTGAACGCGGCGGACACCAGGAGCCGTTCGTCGCTCTCGACGATGTCACCCTGGCGATCCATGATCAGGAGTTCCTATCGCTGATCGGGCCTAGTGGCTGTGGCAAGACCACGCTACTGCGGATGATCGGCGGCTTGATCAAGCCATCGTCCGGGCACATAAGTATTGACGGCAAGCCGGTAAAGGGCCCCGGTCCCGACCGCGCGATCGTCTTCCAGAACTTTCTGCTTCTGCCCTGGGCGAATGTCCTGTCCAACGTCTCATTTGGACTCGAGGCCCGCGGGAAGCGGCGTAAAGAGGTGCGGGAGATCGCCCTCGACGCCATCTCCCGCGTCGGCCTGACTGGATTCGAGAAGAACTTCCCGCATGAGCTCTCGGGCGGCATGCAGCAGCGCGTTGGCCTGGCCCGCGCGCTCGCCGTCAGCCCCAAGATTCTGCTTATGGACGAGCCGTTCGCCTCCGTCGACGCCCAGACAAGGCAGATCCTCCAGGAAGACCTGCTGCGCGTCTGGCGAGGCACCAAGACGACTATCGTCTTCGTCACGCACAGCATGGAAGAGGCCGTATATCTCTCGGACCGCATCGCCGTCTTCAGCCGCTCTCCCGGCCAGATCGCCGAGGTGATGGACGTTCAGATCCCGCGACCTCGCGAGGACTCTGTGCGCAAGACGAGCGAGTTCACTGACCTGACCAGTCACATCTGGGAACAGCTGCGCTGGGCGGTGGAAGAAGACCAGCATATCGAAAGGGCGGCGTCCAGCGAATGACTAGCACTCTCAGCCGAGTACCGAGCTGGGCATTAGTACTCGCCTCGCTCACCTTCGGCGCGATCGCCTGGGAAACGGTTGGTCAGCTGGGCCTCTCGTTAATCTTCCCGCCGCTCTCCGACGTCCTGTCCACCGTCTACGAGGTCTGGACGAGTGAGCGATTCCGTGACGCTCTGACCAACACGCTCACGACGCTGGCAATAGGTTGGCCTCTGTCGGTCGGCCTGGGGTTGATCGTCGGCACCCTGATGGGCCGCTTCAAGGTCGTCGAATGGGCGCTCGATATCTACGTTAACGTCTTCCTGTCGATTCCCCTGATCGCCACGATCCCCATCATTCTTCTCCTTTTCGGCCTCGGCCGCCCAAGCATTATTGTCATCGTTTTCATGGCCACGTTCTTCCAGGTGGTCATCAACACTTCGTCCGGCATTCGTTCCGTCGCGGCGCAGTACGATGAAATGGCGCGCTCGTTCGGCGCGAACGAGTTCCAGCGAATGGTGCGGATCACTATCCCGGGGGCACTGCCCTTGATGCTGACAGGCATCCGCATAGCCACCGGGCGCTGCGTTCGAGCAGTCATATTCGCTGAGCAGATCATCAGCGTCATTGGCCTGGGAGGTCTTCTGCAGAGCTACGGCGGCGCTCTGCGGGTCGAGGAAACCTGGGCGATCATCATCGCTATCGCCATTATCGGCCTGACCAGCATGGAGATCGTCCGCTACCTGGAAGGCGTCATGCTGCGTGTCTTCCCACAGGGCCATCAGATCTCAGGCGCGTAATGGATCTGACACATACCAACAAGTCCGGGCCGCTTTCCAACCTCCGCGTTCTCGACCTTGGCACCTACGCTGTCGGGCCAGCCGCCGCCGCCATCGCAGGCTTTCTCGGCGCCGACGTAATCCGCATCGAGAACCCTAAAGGTGACGGTTTTTACGACAACAGGCCGCAGATCCGCGGCATGGGCGCGTCCTTCATCAACTCCAATATGCACAAGCGCAGTGTGAAGCTGGACCTGAAGAGCGACGAAGGACAACGCAAGGGCCTCGCCCTTTGCGCCTGGGCAGACGTACTGATAGAGAACCGGCTGCCCGGCGTGGCCGACCGGCTTGGCTTAGGCTACGAGGACGCTTCGCGCGTCAACCCGGGTATCGTGTACATTTCGAGTCCCGGTTTTGGGAGCGCCGGCCCCTATGCTGGGCGTCCTGCGCTCGACTCTTACATCCAGGCTTTTTCCGGCTTCGCCAGCGTCCAGGGCGCCCCCGGCGGGCCGCCGGAGTTTTTCCGGGTCTTCGGTCACCTGGACCACCTCGCGAGTGCGATCATCGTTCAAGCGGCGATCCTCGGACTGCTGAAGCGCCGAAAGACCGGTCGCGGCTCCCACATCGAAGCTGGACACCTGGCTTCGGCGATCTTCGTTCAACTTAACCGCCTGGCCGAATACTTCGACACTGGCCAGAACCCGCCGCGCCTCGGGAGCGCCAGTGCAGTCATTGCGCCTTCGCAGAGTTTCCGCTGCCAGGATGGGCGCTTCATCAACATCAGCGCGCCCGACAACGAATGCTGGAAAGAACTCTGCGGCGTGCTCGGCCTCGAGTCCGCTGTCGACGATCCGCGCTTCATCACACCGGAGGCGCGGATCGTCAACCGCGCCGAGCTGGCGGAGATCATCTCACGCCGCACAATGGATGCTCCGGCGTGGTGGTGGCTCCTCGCCCTCCAACGGCGCAGCGTCCCCTGCGGGCCCTGCAACTATCCCGATGACGTAATGAAAGACCCGGTCCTTCAGCAGTGCCTGGAGCGGCCGGAGACAGCGTGGGGCAGGGTCTGGCATGGGGCCAAGCCCTGGCAGTTCAGCGCCACCCCGGCTCCGCCAACGCGGGGCACTCATCGGCCCGGCGCCGACCAGGAGGAGATCGAGGCCCTGATCAAAAAGCACATGGGAGCGGGGCAGTGATCCCTCTCGAAGGCATTGTCGTCCTCGATTGCTCGACCACGCTCGCCGGCGCAATGTGCTCGCTTCAGCTCGTGGATGCCGGCGCCGACGTTTACCGGATCGACGCAGCCGGCTCGAACCCGGCCCTCGGCGGAACCGATGGCAATCCGGCCCTCGATCACTTGCTGCACCGCGGCAAAAAATCCGTGGCCTTGGATCTGAATACAGAGACCGGGCGGCGCATCTTCCTGAAGATGGCAGAAAGCGCCGACGTCGTGATCGAAGAGACCGCGCATTGCCCGCATGCTGATAGTCCCTATCGCGCCGACACCGACGAGATGCTAGCCGCCAATCCCCGGCTCATCCACTGCGTGATCGGCCCCTGGCCCTCGGAATCGTCCTCCACCCCCTGGCTTACCGAACTGGAGATACAGGGCCTCGCCGCGCAGATGGCCTTCATGGGGTCGTTCGGCGCCGAACCGGTGCGGTGTGGCACTGACATTGGCCTCGTTGCCAGTGCTGTCTACGCCTCCGTCGGTATCACCAGCGCTCTCTGGGCGCGCGAGTTCACCGGCGCAGGCCAGCGCGTCGACGTCTCTACCATGAGCGCGATCCTCTCAGTCAGCTCTCACTGGTTGGCGGATTTCTCCGACCCGGACGAATACGTTGGCGGCAATACCGCGCCCTATAGCGGATCCGATCATGGCTACGAATGCCGGGACGGTCGTGCGATCTTTGGATTCTTCGGTCGTCGCGAAGACCGCAAGGACCCATGGCAGGCTCTGTGCACCGCGCTCGGCCTGGAAGACCTGCTCGACGACGAGTACCTCCGCGAGCACGGTTCTGGCATCGTTGGCGGCGGCACGGACGCTCTCCTCTGGCGGCCTATCATCGAAGGCCGCACGAAGGAAATCGACGCCGAAGATCTGATGGACATCGTCCAGGAGACCGGCGGGGCCGGCGCGCCAGTCTACAGCTACGATCAACTCTTCACCGAAAAGCCTCACCCGCAGGTGGAGGCGATCCGCGTCCTTCGTGATGTCGATGCTGGGGAGCAACGCCTCCGTGGGGTTGTCGTTCCCTGGGCGAACGACCTTAATCCCGAAGCCGGTCAGAAGCCGGCACCCACGCTCGGCGCAGACACGGACGCTGCCCTCGTCCGGTTCGGATGCACGCAAGACGAAATTGACGAAGCCAGAAAAGAGCGAGTTATCCCGTGACTAAACTCAAGAACGACGGAACCTCCTTCGGACTCGCGTTCGGTGTTAGTCGGCGCGAGTCCCTCGATGACATCGCCCAGTTCGTCCGGCAAGTCGAAGGGCTGGGCTTCAACTCCGTCTGGGTCCAGGACAACCCACTAACTACAAAGGACCCCTACGTGGCGATGGGCGCCATCGCAGCCGCCACCGAATCGATTCGCTTCGGACCAGGCGTCTCGTCTGGTGCGATCCGGCACCCGGCCGTTATCGCGAACGCAATATTCACACTGGACGCCGAGGCACCTGGGCGCGTCTTCCTCGGACTCGGCAGTGGCGGACCCAGTCTGCTGTCGCCACTCGGCCAGTCCTCAAGGCGCATCGCGGCTTTCCGCGCGGAGCTGGAAGATTTACGTGAGCTACTGGCTGGCGAACCGGCCGGCGAGCATCGCTATTCCATCCGGTCGCGCTCGGATCACCGTATCCCGATGCACGTCGCCGCCAGCGGAAAACTCAATCTCGCCGCCTGTGGCAGGTTCGCCGACGGAGTGCTGCTCGCGGGACCCGTCGTGAAGACGCGGCTGGAAGGACACAAGGCCAGGTTTCTCGCCGCCGCAGAAGAGGCTGGCCGCGATGCCGGCACGCTGGAAGTGCGCCTCCTGACGAACATGTTCGTCGACTCTGGGGCCGGGCGCGGGATCGACATGGTGCGACCGTACGTTGCCTCGTGGGTGCACGCTGGGCAGCTGAAGGCGGGACAGGACGTGGACGAGAAGTTCGCGGAGGAGATCGAGAAGATCGAGGGCCTGCACGACCCACAGCGCCACCTCGCCAGGGGCGCCGATTCAGAGGCCGTCTCCGATGACCTCGCCCGGCAGGTTGCCATCGTCGGCTCGGAGGACGAGTGCCGGGACCGCATCCGGGAGATCTTAGAACTCAAGCCGGCAGAAATGGTCTTCACCGTGCCGGCGAAGGACCGGATGGCCACAGTGCGGGCCATGGCCGCGGTCGTGTCTTCCCTGTAGGGTCACAGGCTCCGTCTCTCGCAAACGCGCGATTCTCCGTAGCGGCGCTCGCCTTTCTCAGAAAGTCTGAAGGACGGGCTTTGGGCCCGTCCTTCAGACGCGAAAGGAGACATAGGTAATGACAGATTAAACTGGCGGCGCCTCACACATCGAAATCATGGTGAGTCACCTCCAGGGACGCCGTGTCCAGCACGGCCACGCTCCCCCTCATTCCGTTCCGGTGGTCACGCGGCTCTCCTACTGAGCCGGGGTTGACCACCAGAGTAGAACCGAAAAACTCGGCGAGCTGCCAGTGCGTGTGCCCGTAGATAACGACGTCGTATCCGAGCTTGCTGAATTCCGCCATCCGGGGGTCATTCGGCATCAAGTACTCGTTCCGCGGCTCCCAGGGCGTCGCGTGAAAGGCGAGGAGCTTGCGCCCGTCGGCCTCGATCTTGATGTCCAAAGGCTGGGCTCTTAGCCAGCAGATTAGATCCGCGTCAGGCAACTCCTTGTCGCCGTTGAGCGAGGCGAGATAGGCTTCTTCGTGGTTTCCAAGGATGAAGCGCGCGCCGCAGTCTCGTAAGCGGCGCACGACAGGCGCTGAGAACCGGTACTCGTAAATCGCGTCGCCAACCACGAGGAGGTCGTCGACCTCTTCGGCTTCCAGCAGCGCAAGTGCTGTATCAAGCGCCGGAGCGTTGCAGTGAATGTCCGCCAGGATGCCGAGCTTCACGGTCTCGGGTTCAACTTCCCAGCCCGATCTGCTCGGCCGCATTCGCGCCCATGATCAGGTCCATATCGCCTTCCGAGATCGTTTCTCCCTGTTTCTTCGCGCGCTCCGGCAACTGCAGGAACGCCTTCACAACGTGAGGCAGGAACTTCCGTCCCCGGACTCGTCTTCCCGAAACGTGGTCCGACCCGAATAGCAGCCGGTGCGCCCCGAAGCGCTTGACGGCCCTCGCCACCAGCACAGCGAGCCGGTCGATGTCTTCTTCAGGGGTGTCGTCCCATATCCAGGCGGACAGCTCCAAATACGAACTCGCGCCGGTCGACAACACCGTCAGCGCGTCTTCCCATCCGGACTTGCCGCCGGCGTGGCCAATCCAGATCGGCAGCCGGAGAAACCGCGCCTGCACGTCGCGCAGGAAAGCTACGTCGGCGAAGCGTGGCGCCGTTGTTGGGAGGCCGCCCCTTCCGGTGTGAAAGAGGATCGGCAGGTTATTTTGCTCGCAGTAGTCGTACACCGGGAAGCAGACCGGGTCGTACGGATAGAATCCGTTCGGCGGGTACAGCTTGAGCCCGCAGGCGCCGAATTTCTTTTGAGCCTCGCTCAGGATGTCGACCGCTTCTGGGCGGCGCGGGTCGACAGCAGCAAACATTAGCAGTCGTCCCGGATGACGCTCGCTCATCGCCGCGACCTGGCGGTGCACCTCCTGAGGCGACGGTTGGTTCAGCTCGGGCTCGTCGTAGTCTGGTCCCCAATCGATCGGCAGGACCAGTGACACATCGACTCCGGCAGCGTCCATGTCGGCGACCATCTGGTCACCTTCAGGATCCAGCAGGCCCGGCTCTATCTTTTCGCGAACGTCTGCTGGATCTCGCGTCGGGCGCGGGGCATACGCCCAGTTGTAGGCGATCTGGTCGAAGTAGCGCGAAGGCCAGTGACCCGGACCGAGAACGTGGGTATGCGTGTCGACAATTCGCATTATCCGCCGTCGGCTTTGATTACGCGGGCTCGAAAAATGGAATCGTGATTTCGTCGGTGGCCTCGACCCACGTTACCTTCACCGGCATGTCCACCTCTATCTTCTCCGGCTCAATGTTGATGATCCCGGAGAGCATCTCCAGGCCCTCTTCCAGTTCGATCAGTGCGGTCACATAGGGGATGTCTTCGGCGAAGCCAGGAGTGTAGTTGAGGTACGTAATGGTGTACGTCCAGACTCTTCCCTTTCCGCTCGCGTCCACGTCAACGACGTTCTGCGACCAGCAGTGACAGCAGAAGTCCTTGCGGAAAAGGTGCTGCAGCTTCCCGCAGTCCTGACATCGCTGGATGATCAGCCGACGCTCTTTGCAGGCGTCCCAGTACGGCTTAGAATCGACGTCAATATTCGGCAGCGTCTTTTTCCATTCGGCCATTTCTAGTCCCTCTCAAACACGATCACTGAAGAAGAGCGCCGCGGGCCCTGGCCGCCGCCACCGCCCCCACCGGTTGCGCTCGCCACCGAAATCTTGCAGTCTGGCACCTGCCGTTCTCCGCAGACACCGCGCACCTGCCGGACCGCCTCAATCATCGGGAAAGGCCCTCGCGTTCCGACCTGGTTTGAGGAGAGGCCGCCTCCGTCCGTGTTGATCGGTATCTCGCCATCAAAGGTGATCCGCTGACCGCCTTCAACGAACTTGCCGCCCTCACCGCGCTCGCAGAAACCGAGGTCTTCCAGGGCCTGGATGATGTGGAACGCGGTCGCGTCGTAGACTTGCAGTGCATCGATGTCCTTCAACGTAATGCCCGCCTCGCCGAACGACTTCTTCCCTGCCGCTATCGTGCCCACGTTCAGCCAGTCGGCGTACCCGCCGTTCGTGTGGGTCAGCGCCTCGCCGATGCCGGTGATCCAGGCCGGGTTGCCCCTCGTATCCTTTACCACGTCCGGGTGCGCCAGGATGAGCGCGCCGGCTCCATCCGAGATCAGGCAGCATGTCAGCATTCGCAGCGGGTAGCAGATGTAGCGGGAATTTATCACGTCTTCGATCGTGATCGGGTCCTTGTACTTCGCGTAGGGGTTCAGGGCGGCGTGCTTCCTTTGGGTCACCGCGACCTGCGCTAGCTGCTCTTCCGTTGTCCCGTAGACCGCCATGTGGCGCTTGATCACCATCCCGAAGAAGCCCATCACCGTCAGGCCGTAGATATCTTCGTAGCTTTCCGCGTTCGGCTTCAGTTTGGAGCTGCCCGTGCGAGTCGTCTTGCCGCTCGTTCCTATGCGCTCGTTCTGCGAGCGAGGCCGCGCCCCGAACACCACGAGGATGCACTTCGCCAGTCCCTGCCGAATCGCAAGCGCGGCCCGGCCAGCCAGGAACTGCATCGAGCTGCCCCCGACGATCGTCGAATCGACGAACTTCGGGTCCAGGTTCAGGTAGTCCACCAACAGGTTCACGCGCGTCAAGTTGCCACCGATGAACTCGTTCGGCATCGTGCAGAGGCCGTCGATGTCCTCCTTCTTGAGGCCGGCGTCCTCAAGGGCGCCGATCGCCGCTTCAGCCATCAGTTGAAACTCACTCTTATCGGGTGCAAGCCGGGTCGGATGCTCGTATGCGCCCACCACTGCTACATCTCTCGCCACTATTTACTCCTCGACTAGGGGGCTTTCTGGTGAGCCACTAACGTCCCTTGAATTTCGGATCTCGCTTTTCCGCGAATGCGTCCATCGCCTCGACGTGGTCTTCAGTCTTGCCGAGCATGAACTGCATGTAGTCGACCTGGCGCCGGAGCTGATCCAGATCCAACCCATACGCCCGGTTCATCGTTTCTTTCGTAATCGTTACCCAGAGCGGCGCCCCAGCTGCCATCTCTTGCGCCAGGTTAACGGCCGTCTGGAGCATCGCGTCCGGCTCTTCCACAATTTCCACCAGCCCGATCCGTGCCGCTTCTTCCGCCTCGATCCGCCGATCTGTCAGGGCAAGAAGCTTGGCCTGTCCAAGCCCGATCATGTATGGCAGTAGGAAGCAGATGTTCATGGACGGCATCAGGCCGACGCGCCGATAGCCCATCTTGAAGTAGGCGGTCCGCGATGCCACCCGTACATCGCAGGCCAAGGCAACCGGAAAACCGCCCGCGACGCACGGGCCGTTGATCGCCGCAACCGAAGGCTTGGAGGAGCGCTGAATCGTAGAGAACTGTTTCGTCGTCAGCTCTCGGAACCGCCGCCACGTGGTGGGGCTCATATCCGACACCTTCGCAGTGACCTCGGTAACGTCCAGCCCGGAAAGAAAGGCGTCACCGGTACCCGTGACGACGAATGCGCCTACGTTCTCGTCCCGGTCGATGTCCTCAAGGTGGTCTACGAACGCCTGAAGCATCTCCTCCGTCATCGCGTTCTTGCGCTCAGGACGGTTGACCCGGACGACGGCTACAGCTCCGATGTTTTCCCTGACTATACTGGCCATAGACATGATACGCACTTTGTATACAGGAGTCGGTTAGCATTGTCAAATCCTTGAAGAACCTTCAGAATCAGGGGGAAGGGAAGGCAATTTCAATGTCCGAAAACGTCGGTTCTGATCTCACCCGGCTCCGACTGGATGTCGACCGGGCCACCCTGGCCGACCGGGTCACTGACTCGATCTACAGTCTCATCATCGCCGGAAAACTGAGCCCAGGCGAGCGGCTGAGCGAGCATGCCATGGGCAAACTCTTCGGGGTCAGCCGCACCCCTGTCCGCGAGGCCCTTAAGACGCTGGCAGCTGAGGGCGTCATCGACCTCCTGCCCCGCCGTGGCGCCATCGTCAGCATCGCCTTTTCCGCCCGCGAAATTCAGTACCTGATGCAGGCCCGCTCGGCCATCTGGCGCCTCATCATCCACGCTTTAGCCGAGGCCGCCACCGACAACGAAATCGAATCGCTCAAGGTGATGGTCGAGGACATGCGCAAGGCCTCCGTCCAAGGGGATATCGAACGCTTCTACCGCATCGTCGACGCCTACTACCTGGCCATCGAGCGCTTCGCTGGCATTCCGATCCTGTCTGATCTGCTCCACCGGGTCCAGAGGCTGGGTCGGCTCATTCGGCGCTTCAAGATCGGCGCTGCAACCGACATGGAGCTATACGTCGGTCTGGCGGAGCGCCTCTTGGACGCCATCAGCGCACGCGACATGCACCGCGTCCGCCAGCTCACCCAGGAAGGCTCATTGCACGTGCTTCATCTGACCGACGCCACATTCACCGAGCAAGAACCCGCACCCGGCACCGGATCCATCCCGATGGAGATCTCAACGCAGGATCTGGAGTCCGGAGACAGTGCCAGCCGGGAAGCCGCCCAGAGTCGCGAAACGGAACCGCTCGACAAGGAGAACTGATTGGACTATGAGATTTCCGCCGCCAATGAGCTAATCTGGGACACAGCGTCTCTGGGTCATCCGCGAGAAACGCAAGGCAGAGTTCCAGGGGCATTAGGATGACCGGCCGGCTAGCGATCGTGGGAATCGGGTCGACGAAGCTCGGAAGCCTTCCCGACCAGAGCGGCACAATGCTCGCGTCCGAAGCGATGCGCTCGGCCATTGAGGACGCAGGCCTTACACGAGGCGACATCGACGGTATGATCTGCCAGCCCGGTCACGGTTACGGTTCTGCTGGCCCGGCGGCTCGTCGGCTCGGCCTCCCGCTGAAATTATTCGTGGATCTTCAATCCGGTGGAGCCTCGGCGATCCACAGCATCGTATTCGCCAGCGGCGCCCTGCGCGAGGGCTTGACGGACTACGTGATCAGCGTCTACGCCACTAAGGCCAAGACGGCTAAGGTGCTGGTAGGCGCCAGCCAGGAGGATAGTGGGACAGATAGCGTCTGGGGGATGTTCAGCCCCGGTGCCCGTAATTCCATGCGGGCTCGTTTTTACGTTGAGCGACACGGCTTAGGCGACGACACCTTCTGGCCGGTCGTCGACAACCAACGTCGCAACGCCAACAAGCGTCCGGACGCGCTGATGTACGAACGGGGGCTGACGTTCGAGGAGTACAAGAGCGCGCCATTCGTAGCTGAGCCGCTACGCAGGTTCGACTACACTCCAATGAGTGATGGTGCGGCTGCCTTCATCGTCACCACCGAAGAGCGCGCTCGCTCGCTGGACGGGCGCCCGGCCTATCTGCAAGGCATCGGCCTGGCCCACGCCGCTGAGTACTCGGCGCGCGGCGGCACAGATTTCGATTCGGATCTCGATCAGTTCATCAAAGGGGCACGCGCCGCAGCATTCGGGCAGGCGGGGGTGACCCTAGAGGAGATCGACGTCGCCGAATTGTACGACCCATTCAGCGTGTACCCGATCATGCAGGTGGAGGCATACGGCTGGGCACCCGCCGGCGAAGGGAGCCAGTTCTTCCGCGAAGGCCGTGGAGGCGCGCATGGCGAGATCCCGGTGAACACACACGGCGGCCACCTGTCGTGGGGTTACCTGCAGGGTTACGGCCCGATCCTGGAGGGCGTGCGGCAGGTGCGCGGCGACGGAGGAGCGACGCAAGTCGAGGGCGCCCGCCTAGCGCTAGTTACCGGTTCGGGCGAAGGCTCGGCTGGTTCACCCGCATTCGGCAATATGATTCTAGCGAGGGAATAATAGAAGTGAGCGACACTCCCAAAACCACCACACCCCTGCCGGACGTCGACGAGGTCAACCGTCCCTTCTGGGATGCCGCGAAGCGCGAAGAGTTCACTCTTTACACGTGCGGCAACTGCGGAAGCCAGTACTACCCGGCGATCGAGTGCACGAAGTGCTCGATCCTCAGTCCTCCCATGAGCTGGAAGCAGGCTTCGGGGAAAGGCAAGGTCGTCTCCTGGGTCATTATGCACAAGGCCTACCACGAAGGATTTCGCGACATGGTCCCGTACAACGTCGCACTCGTCCACCTCGATGAAGGGCCATTCTTCCTGACAAACATCACAGGCTGCGCCAACGAAGACCTCCGGTACGAAATGCCGGTCACGATTGACTTTCAGAGGATCACCGATGAGATAACGCTCCCTCGTTTCAAGTCTGCGTAGCGCCGTTGCCCAGAAGCTAAGTGTCCGAATTTGCCCTGGAACGGCACGCTCCGGGGTGAGATGTAGTCGAGTTGTCCGATGGCATTGGGCCGAGATGCATTCTTCGAAAGCCGTGAGTGTTGACCAAGAACCTGGAAGGCCGCGTCGTCAACTTCTACAACAGCTTTAGCGACTACGATGTTGTCGTGATCGCTGAGCTGCCCGACGACGAGGCCGCAGCGCAATCGCGATAGCTGCGGGGCCCCCGCCTCGACGGTCAGTCACCGTGACGCACCCTGATCTGCCAGTGCCGCGCCCAGCGTTTCGATTACGGTCGTGAGGTGCTGTTCCTCGAAGACGAGCGGCGGGGCAAGAGCGATCGTGTCACCGGTGAACCGAACCAGCACGCCGGCATCGAAGCAACGCCGAAAGACGGCAGCCGCGCGTTCGCCGGGCTGACCTTCGATTGGTTGCAGCTCAACGGCACCCATCAGCCCGAGGTTTCGGACGTCGATGACGTGCGGAGCTGAGATGAGTCCGTGAATCCGTTCCTCGAACGACGGGGCCAGCGCAGCGGCGCGCTCCCAGAGACGCTCGTTCTCGTGGATGCCTAGCGTCGCCAGCCCTGCCGCGCACGCCAGTGGATGACCCGAATAAGTGTATCCGTGCGGTAGCTCGACACCGCTGCCGGCGCCGACCACGGCCTCGTATATCTCCCGGCGGACCAGCGTTCCACCCATCGGGACGGCGCCGTTGGTCATTCCCTTTGCAACCGTCATGATGTCGGGCTCGAGCCCGAACCGCTCCGCAGCGAAAGTCGCTCCGAGGCGTCCAAATCCGGTGATCACTTCGTCGAATATCAGGAGGATTCCGTGCGCTCTGCAAATCTCCGCCAGTCGCTCCAGATATCCGACCGGCGGTACCAGTACGCCCGCTGATCCCGCGACGGGTTCAACGATCACGGCGGCGATCCTAGCCTCGCCGTGCTCCGAGACCAGGCTCTCGAGATGATTCGCGAGTTCGGCACCCCACTTGGGCTGTCCAGGGCTGAACCGGTTCTCTTCGGGCGAGTGGGTAGCTGGTAGATGCGCAACGTCCGGAAGCATCGGAGCGAACGGCACTCGATAGGGATCGAACCCGCCGACGGCCGTTCCACCGAACCCCGAACCGTGATAGCCGCGCTCGCGACCGATCAGAATCGTGCGCTCCGGTTCGCCCCGCGCTCGGTGGTAAATGCGCGCGACCTTAAGCGCGGTATCGACGGCCTCCGATCCGGAGTTGGAGAAGAAGACGTTGGCGATGTGCTTTGGAGCGAACGAACAGAGCCGCTCGGCGAACTCGAACGCAAGCGGATGTCCCATCTGAAAAGACGGAGCGAAGTCCATCTCCGCCGTCTGCCTGGCGATCGCCTCTGTGATCTCCGGTCGACCGTGTCCCGCGTTTACGCACCAGAGTCCCGAAACGGAGTCGAGAATCCGCCGCCCATCAACTGACTCGTAGTACACGCCGCTCGCCTTCGTCAGGAGGCGCGGATCGGCCTTGAAAGCCGCGTTCGCGGTGAACGGCATCCACCAGGAGTCCAGTGGCGGCAGCGTCATCGGGAACCCCTTCTTCGCCTACAGGAGCCGGATGGCCTCGGTCTCTCACGTCGTTGCGTGACCGATCCGGGTAGAGACGTCGCGGCGGTCGTGTTCGTAAAGCGAGTCAGGCCGGATTCAGGCGACATCGGAAACCTCCGGTCGATGGAACAACTCATTCAGATACGTGACAATAAACCGTTCGCGCAGGGGCACGGGCAAGGCGTTCAGGATCTCGTTGGTCTCGGCCTGACCTGCCCCCATAAACGCTACCACACGCTCTGTGAGTGCACTGACGTGGGTCTCAGGTTTGCCGCCGCGCCTGGGGTAGGGATTGGGCGCAATTTCGGCGTCGGCTGACTACCGGATGTCCACTCCGGCAGTCAGAGTCGGATGGGCTCCGCCACTCGGTGCTTTGAGGTGTGGGGTGAGCCGGAGGAGCAAGACGAGAGTCGCTAGAACTGGCGGTCTGGCACTTTGACAACTGCGGAATCGCGGTGCTCGGGTGCCCGCTCACCCGGGCCATCGTAAAGCAAATCCCCACAGAGAACTAAGTAATCTAGCCGATGCAGCTTTCATCAGGTACGGCTAGTATTTGGTTGGATCACGGGGAGACCCTACTGGGGTCCCCACAACTTACATCGAATTCCAAGGGGTGCGGCATGCTTTCATCGTCAGCTTCATTGACCAGCCGGGCGCTGGTGTTCATTGGCCTTGTCTTTGTGGTGGCCGCCGGCGCTTTCGCGATCACCAGCATAG
>SDBV01004995.1_pt1 | contig 18862 bp, 27 predicted proteins | sample 2277081 | NCBI WGS metagenome assembly SDBV01 (sample SAMN10402039, study PRJNA504765) | marine sediment metagenome | isolation source: marine sediment core GS10_PC15, 223 cmbsf | place: Arctic Ocean: Southern Knipovich Ridge | collected 2010
AAAGATATTGATGTTGTAATGGAAAACCAGAAAGACTTAGTTAAAATTTTAGTTAAATTGGAACCGTTGGCTGTGATAAAAGGATAAAATGAAATATAAACTAACATTTAATGAATTTGAAGAGAGAATAAAAAAGATAGCAAAAAAGATTATTATGAATAAAGCTATAAAAAATCTCTATGGTATTCCACGAGGAGGATTAATACCAGCTGTTAGGTTATCACACTTAACTGGATTACCTCTTACTGAAAACCCAGACTATAAAGAAACAGCAATTATTGATGACTGTTATGATACAGGTGCTACATTTGAAAAATTTAAAAAGTTTGAGCACTTCTTTGTAATCATAGATAAAGAAGAAGAAGAAATCTCAGAATGGATTGATTTCTGGTGGGAAGAAAAATGACAGAAGAATTGATAAACCAATTATTATTGAATATAGGAGAAAATCCACAGAGAAAAGGATTAAAAGATACTCCAAATAGAGTAGCAAAAATGTATCGTGAAATTTTTAAAGGGAATTTTGAAACTCCACCTAAAATAACTACATTTCCAAATGGACAAGACGGTGTAAATTATGATGAGATGATTTGTGATAAAGGATATTTCTTCAGTCACTGTGAGCATCACATAGTTCCCTTCTTCGGTGATTACTACTTTGCTTACATTCCCGACAAAAAAATATTAGGAATAAGTAAAGTAGCAAGAGTTGTAGACCATTTCTCAGCAAAACTACAAATACAAGAACGGCTTGTCAAAGAAATAGTAGATTATATTGAGAAAGAAATACAGCCTAAAGGAATAGCACTAATTATGAAAGCAAGACACCTTTGTAAAGAAATGAGAGGAGTTAAAAAAATAAAAGGAGAAATGACAACTTCAGAATTGAGAGGTGTTTTTAGAACAAAACCAGAAGTAAGAGCAGAATTTTTAAAGTTGATGGAATTATGAAAGCGATAATAATTTTATCAGGAGGAATGGACAGCACTACACTTCTATATTGGGCAAAGTTAACGTATGATAAAATAGAAGCAATATCATTTGATTATGGGCAAAAACATAAAAAAGAATTAGAATTGGCTAAATGGCATTGTAATAAACTCAATATACCACACAAACTAATAGATTTAGATTTTAGTTATTTTGATTCATCATTATTAGGAAGTAGTGATATTCCAGAAGGACATTATGAAGCAGAGAATATGAAATCAACAGTAGTGCCTTTCAGGAATGGAATCATGCTAAGTTATGCAGTAGGATATGCTGAAAATATTGGAGGAGCTGATGTATTAATAGGCTCTCATTCAGGAGACCATACAATTTATCCAGATTGTAGGGCATCATTTATAGAAGCATTTGATAGGGCTTCTTTTCATGGTACATATAATAATATTTTAATCAAAACACCTTTTGGAAGTAGTAAGAAAGAAGATATACTAAAAAAAGGATTACAATTATTAGTTCCATATGAAAAGACTTGGAGTTGTTATAAAGGAAATGAGAAAGCATGTGGAAAATGTGGAACTTGTGTTGAGAGATTAGAAGCTTTTAAAAAAAATTATATAGAAGACCCGATAGAATATGAATAAAGAAAAAATAAATTTTACTTCATCATGTGCTCCTGGATTATCATATATGAAAAATATGATTTTTATTCCAGCAAATATGCCTGGAAGTCAAATGATGTCTAATATAAATTTTATACCGGCAAATTTACCTGGTGTACCATATATGAATAATTCAAAACATAAACAATTTAAATTATCTTGGTGGGAAGAAAATTCATTTTATTATTATCCTTATATGTTAATATCTGCTTTTTATGGTATACAACATAAGGATTTTAGAAAAAAATTTAATATATCAGATGACTTTATAATTATAGGTGATAGTGGCGGATTTCAAAACATGACTCAAAATGCTAATTTAAATAAATTAAATGTTTTAAGATGGCAAGAAGAAAATTGTCAAATAGGATTAACATTTGATGAACCAATATTAGGAAATGATTCAGAAAAAATAAAATTAAAAAAACAAATTAATACTGTTAAGAATGCTTATTATGCTTTAGATAATAAAAAGAAAAAAGATTTTAAATTATATGCAGTATTTCAAGGACATTCACTAGACGAACAAAAAACAATTCATGATGCTTATAAAGAAGAAGGAGATATAACAAAATTTGATGGATTTGCTATTGGAGGTATGGTTCCAATCGCAGGTAATACATGTTTAATAACTAAAATATTATTAACATTTATTGATAATGTAAAACAATATAAAAAACCACTTCATTTTTTTGGAATAAGTGGTAATAAATTATTACCATTACTAATATATTTACAATTAAAACTAAATATTCCAATAACATTTGATAGTTCATCTTTTGGCGGGGGGGCTATAAGAAGAGAATTTTTATTTGAAAACAATAAATTATTTTTTGGTAGAAATAAAAATCATAATTTAAAAGAAATACCATGTAATTGTCCAGTATGTAAATTATGTTTAATAGATGATTTTGAAAGTAAGGATTCTAAATCTGGAGGATTAATATCTCTTCATAATTTATATAAAATTATATATAATATAGAAAAATTAAAATCATTATCAACAGACATAAATTTATTTAAAGATTATATTAAAAAAAATTATCCAGAAAAAGTTAATATGTTAATAGATTATATTGATGAATATTTTGAAAATGGTTTATTATTAGCTAATGAAAAATTTAAATTTAAATTAAAAATTAATGATACTAAAAAATCTACTCAAAATAAATTATTTGATTTTTAAAATGCAAATAGAATACAAAATAGAACAAAACAAACCTGTAATTTATATATTCAAATATAAAGATGAGAAAAGAATAGTTGAAAAAGTAAAAGACTTTGAACCATACTTCTATATTTTAGATGAAGAAGATTCACAACTACAATTAAAAGAAATTATGAGTGTAATCAAAGGAGAATATAAAAGTTTATTTGGAGAAAAACTAAAAAAAATATGTGTTAGAGTACCTTCAGACGTTCCAGCAATAAGAGACAAATTCAAAAAAACATTTGAAGCAGATGTTTTATTCTCAACAAGATACACAATTGATAAAATAAAACAAATACCATACGAAAAATTACGAATACATTACTTAGATATAGAAAACAATGATAGTTTAGATACAAAAAATGCACCTGAGCCAATAACATCAATAACTATTTATGATAATTTCTTACAAAAATATATAGTATTTGTTTGGAGAGAAGACCAAAATGAAAGAAATTTTAGATATGAAAATAAAAGCATTTATTACTTTAACAATGAAACGAAAATGTTAAGAAGATTCATACAATTTACACAAGACACCAATCCAGACATAATAACAGGATGGAATATTGAGAATTTTGATATGCCTTATATTATAAATAGAATGAGATATTTAAAAATAAACTATAATAAACTTTCTCCAATTGATTATGTTACCCATGATAAATACGAAGTTAAAATAAGAGGTAGGATAGTATTTGATTTATTAAAAGGATATTCAAAATTAAAACCAACAGTAATAGAAAGTAGAAAGTTAGACGAGATTGGAAAACTAGAATTAGACTTACCAAAATTAAAGTTTGAAGGTACTCCTGGAGAATTATGGAGAAAGAATTTATCAAAATTAATGCAATACAACATCCGTGATGTAGAAATATTAAAAAAATTAGATGATAAAATGAACATACTTTCATTTTTTGACGAGCTACGAAGATTAACAAACTGTGAATTTAATGATACACTGAGAATGAGTCCTCTTATTGATAATATTTTATTAACAATGTTTAATAATAAACTAATATTTGAAACCAAAAAAGCACATAAAGAAGGTGAGAAAATAAAAGGTGGAGAAGTTCTTGAGCCAGTAAAGGGTTTACATCATAATGTTCTCCACATAGATTTAAAATCTCTATACCCCTCTATTATGGTATCCTTCAATATGAGTCCAGAAACTCTAAATAAGAATGGAGATATAAATGTTGGTAACGGTACTAAATTTAATTCAAAACCAGAAGGTATTTTACCAATACTTATAAAAAAGTTATGGAAATTACGAGATGAGAAAAAGAAGTTAAGAGATAATGAGAAGGATGAACAAATGAAAAAAGTATATGATAGACAACAATATTGTATAAAGGTTATTATGAATGCAATTTTTGGTCAAACCGACTTCCCAAAATCAAGAATATATTGTTATCCAATAGGAGGAGGTATTACTTATATTGGTAGAAAAATATTAATGGCTACTATAAAAAAGTTAGAAGAGTGGAATTATAAAGTAATTTATGGAGATACAGATGGTTTATTTTTAATAATAGACGAAAAAACAAACCCAGCCGAATTAGTAAAAAAGATTAATAAATACTATAATGAATTTTGTGAGCAGTTTGGAATAAAAGAACATATATTTGATATTGAATATGAGAAGATTTATAAGTCATTAATATTGAGTTCCAAAAAACATTATGCTGGAATTTTGGATAACGGAGTATTTGAAGTTAAAGGTTTGGAAACCGTAAGAACTGACAACTCTAAATTTATAAGAAAGTTACAAAAAGAAATATTAGAAATGATTATGAGCGAGGTTGATAAGGAGAAGATAAAAACTTTTATACAGAATGAAATTAAAAAGTTTAAAGACAATAAATATAGTTATGAAGATATAGCAATTCCACGGGGGTTATCAAACGAACCTCACAAATATACAACCACTTCGCCTTGGATTAGAGGATGTATTTACAGCCAAAACTATTTAAAACTAAAATTTGAAGCAGGAGATAAAGCAAGATTACTTTATATAAAACAAATGCCTCCAAGATTACCACAAACTTATGAATTGTGTTTTCATAATGGACACGAGATTCCAAAAGGTATAACTATTGATATTGATAAGATGTTAGAAAAGGGTGTTTATAAAAAGTTGGAGAGAATATTTGAATTAGTTGATTGGAATATAGATGAAATTTTAGGAGAAAATAAATCTTTAATGGAGTTTTAAAATGAGATGGTTAAGTAAGAGTCAAATAAATTTATTTATGCAATGTCCATATAGATGGAAACTAAAATACATAGATGGTATAAAACAGAAACCTTCTGGAGCCATGTATCGTGGAAGTCAAGTCCATGAACAAATTGAGAATTTTTATAAAGATATTGAAGTGGATAAAAATTTTAATATTAAAAAGAAAGTAAGTCCAGAACTACAAAAGTTTTTAAATTTTGAACAAAAAAGAATACATGATTGTAAAGATAAAACAGGAAAGTTTGATATGAAATATTTTCTTCCAGTAGCACAAGAACTTGCTGTTCAAGACAAAACTCAAAAATTAAGAGGATTCATAGATGCGGTTTATATAAACCCAGAAGATGATGGACTAATAATTATAGATTGGAAAACTGGAAAATACAGACCAGACTATTTACACGAATACAGATTTGAATTGGCTATGTATAAAGAATTATTAGAGAAAAGTAAAAAGATTGATGGTAAGGTTATGTATTGGGGAATATATTTTGTAGATGCTGACAAATTATTTTTTGAGAAAGTAAGTGAGAGGAGTATAAAAGCAATGTATAAAAAAGTTGAAAGGGCAAGAGAAGGTATGGATAGTGGAAATTATCCTTGCAAATCTGGAATACTTTGTAAGTGGTGTGACTTCAATGATATTTGTGAGGAGTGGAAATGATATTAAATTATGAATGTGAGAATGGACACAAATGGAAAAGCAAGGAATGGCCAACATCAACATGGTTCGCTATAAAGGTTAGAAGAGAAGCAACATACTGTCCTGTTTGCGGAAGCACAATAACAAAGTGTCAATCTGAAGACGGAAAACAAGGAGCTATGCATATAGGATTTAAAAATAAAAATGCTATTTAATCAATTCCCACGTGAAATAGGACCTCCTAGAAAAGTTGTTGATAATAAACAAGACTATCTTAAATATATTAACATACATAATGGAAAGAAGAAAGCAATCTACACTTCAATTTATAGTTTTAAAACATATATGTATGAGCCATATTATAAACCAGATTACAATTCAGCAATAGTAGACAAATTATTCTTTGACTTTGATTTTAAAAGTTGTGATGCTTGGAAAGAATGTAATAAACTTCACACTGATTGTGATAAAAATAATATAAAACATACAATAATATTTTCAGGACGAGGTTATCACCTTTATATATTTATAAAACAAAAAGATATTACTAACAAAAAAGAAGCAATTAGAGGTGGACAGGAATATTTTATAAACAAATTAAATTTATCTGTTGACAAGCAAGTTATAGGAAATGTAGCACAACTTGCACGAATTCCAAACACATACAATATAAAAGCCAAACTATTTTGTATACCCCTATCAAGATACTATTTCTCAAAAGGAGATGTTTATATTAAAAAGTTAGCAGAGAAACAGAATTTTATCAAAGATATAATTATGAACAAGAGTTTATTTGATATTTCTGAGTGGGATAAAGAAACTGAAAGTGATTGGTTTGATATAAGTAATAGTAAATTTTCTATTGAAGTTATGAATACAAAAACAGAAAATATATCTCCCTGCATCCAAAAATTATTAGATAAAAAAAATTGTGGTTGGAAGGGTAGGTATCTTATAATTCTTTATTTTAAAGAGTTGGGATTTTCTAAAGAAGAAATATTTAAAAAACTTAAAGAGTGTTTATCTCCAGCAAAATTAAGGCATTGTATTAAGGAAGAAAATCAACTTCAATACTTATTTAGGAGAAATGACTTACTATTTCCTTCTTGTCAAAAAATAAAAGAGGATGGATTTTGTCCAGAAAAGTGTAAATTTTATAATGATATGATATATAAATAAAAATAAAAAAATAATTTAAATAAGAATTACTTGTTCTTTTTTCTACAATCTCTACAAACATATTCTTTTAGAAGTTTTTCTTCTGAACCAAATTTCTTGATTCTTTGTTTGTATATCTCTGGTCTTACTCCTTTTTTTTCCTTACATACAGAACAAACAATAGAACTCATAGTATTTGTTTTATTTTTTGTTTTTTCTTTTGTCATCTTAGTTTTTAACCTCCTTTCAGTTTTGGTTTGTTTAACTTTATTCCAACAATTTACACAAATCCATTTATTTTTAATTTTAGCAATTCCTTCTTCTTCTTTACAATCTTCACATATTAAATTTTTAAATTCCATAATACAATAACAAAAAGATGCTATTTAAAGCTTTTGTCTTGAATGTGTCATTATATAATAATAAAAATAACAATAATCCAAAACCAAAAGGTTTATAAACCCTGTTTTATTATAATATATATTATAAAAAGGTGATTTTAATGAGTGATGAAAGATTATGGAACGCAAGAAGAAATGCTTCATTTCAACATAAGATAAGAGGATGGACTACAAGTAAAGAAGGTATAATTTATAGTTATGGTATAACCATACCAAAAAATATAGCAAATCCGTTTTTAGATTGTAAATTAATTATACATGTAAGTGGTAATGCTATAATCCTTGAAAGTGGATGTAGGACTTATGCTAAAGAAGTAAGAAAAAATCAGGAGGTAAATGAAGGTGGCACGTATTTATTGGTTGAGTGATTCACCAATGACTTGTACTGGATATTCAACAATATCCACAAACATATGTAATGGACTAGTTGATGCAGGACACGAAGTATTTTATCAATGTCATAATTATATTGGTCAACCTCTACCACCTGGAACTAAACTATTAGATGGTCGTGAGTTTAAATTTACAATTATGGGTACTGGTATGAAACCATATTCTGAAGATTTATTAGTTCCAAAAATTAGAGAATTAAAACCAGATGTATTTGCAATTTTACTTGATACATTTATGGCTTATCAAAGTAATTATTTAAATCAAGACTTTGCACCTGCCAAAACATTATTCTACTTTCCTTCTGATGGTGGAGGAAACCTACCTATTGGATGTGAAAATATATTACAAAAATGTCATGTTCCAATAGCAATGTCTAAATTTGGACAACAACAAGTTCAAGAGGTTCATAATATCCAATCAAAATACATACCACACGCAGTTGATACAAAAATTTATTTTCCAGTAAGTAAAGAAGAAAAAGAAAAAATAAAAGCCAAATTTGGACTTCAAGGTAAGTTTGTTATTGGTAGTGTTTATAGGAACCAAGGAAGAAAAATGTCTGATAGAATGTTTAAAGCATTTGCAGTATTTGCAAAAACTTGTCCAGAAGCAGTATTATTTTGTCACTCTGACCCCAATGACCAAGCAGCAGTATTTAATAGTATACATCTTATAAACAAATTGGGAATACAGAATAGAGTTATATTTTCAGGTATGAGTTTCTTTAAAGGTTTTGATTATAAAAAGATGTATGAAATTTATAATGCCATGGATGTCTTTACACTATCAACATCTGGAGAAGGATTTGGAGTCCCGATAATAGAAGCTATGGCTTGTGAAATTCCTTGCGTAGTAACTGATTATACCACAACTAAAGAATTATTAGTAGAAAATGGCAAATGCGGTCTTCCAGTTCCAATAGATACAGAATTATTAGGAAGTTGGAATGTAGATAGGGCTATTATGAACATACCTAAATGTGCTGAGGCATTCAAAATGATGTTTGATAATCCAAAGATGAGAGAAGAAATGGGTAAGAATGGTAGAGAAAAAGTCCTTAAATATTATGATTGGGAAGTAGTAAATAAACAATGGAATAAACTTATTCAGGAGATGGTAGATGTATAATTTAAAAACATTAAAGGATTTACAATATGAATTTTTTGTTCATAATAATAAAGTATATAGTCATACACTTGCAAGAAAAAATAATAAAGCTATTAGAGATTTTATATTACATTTAAGATTGGAATCAATTGAATGGTATAAAGTTTTGAATCCTAAAATTAATGTTCAAGAATTTATTAAACATACCTTTAATATAAATGAGGAAGATTTAAAATGAAAATAAATGATATGCCAAAATTGCAAAGCCCTTTTGTAAGGATTATGAAAGATGATAATTATATATTAACAGATGAAATTGCAGAAGGATATGAGTGGGTTTTTGAAGACGAGGATGTTATGGCTATTGAGAAACTTCACGGGACTAATGTTAGTATCATAATTGAAGAAGGAACAGTAACTCAGGTTTATAATAGAACAGAACGAATACCATTTATTAATAAGGGGAAAGAGTGGATTATAAAAGGAATAATTAATTCAAAGGTTAGAGGATACTTAGAATTTTTAGGAGATGGACAGCACTTTGGAGAACTAATTGGACCTAAAGTAAATGGTAATCCTTATAAATTAGATGAACATTTGTGGATACCATTCTCAGTATTTTGTCAGAAACATTTAAGATATAAGAGTTGGGGGAAATATCCTAAAGATTTTAAAACAATATCTGATTGGTTTAAGGATGATTTAATGCCTTTATATTATACTATGATTAATGGGATGGAAAAATATGAATCTGCAGACGGAGAAAAATATTTAGGATTTGTTGAAGGAATTGTCTTTACACATCCAGATGGTAGAATGGCAAAGTTAAGAAGAGATATGTTTTATTGGAATAAAGACCCTGTTAATAAAAGAGAAAAGAAAGATGAGTGATGTAATGTTAATAAATCCAAGTAGTGAAAGAATATTAAATAATGCGGGTGATAGACCTCCATTAGGACTATTATATTTAGGGGCAGTTATGAGAAATAGAGGACATGATGTGAGAGTTAGAGATATGGACCATTATTCAAAACAAGATTTAATGAATGAAGTTAATAATAACCCTCCAGAATATGCAGGTGTGAGTGTTTATACATCACCACTATATAAAGAAAGTATAGAACTCGCACAAATGTTGAATGGAAAGTGTAAAACAATAGCAGGCGGTTATCACGCTACTTCTATGCCAGGTACACTTAATAGTTTTTTTGATACAGTTATTAGAGGCGAAGGAGAATTGGCATTACCTCACATTGTTGAAAATGATGTAGATGGAATAGTTATAGGTGATAAATTAGATATAGAACAAATACCTTATCCTGCACGAGATTTGATTGATATGGATAATTATAATTTTAAACAAGATGGAAGACCAGCAACTACATTAATGTCTAGTAGAGGTTGTCCAATGGGTTGTATTTTTTGTGGAAATATGAATAGGAAGATGAGATACAATTCAGATGAAACAGTTATTAGTGAGATTAAAGAATTAAAAGAATTAGGATTTAGAAACTTATATTTTTATGATGATGCTTTCACAATGAATAGAGAAAGAACATTAGATTTAATTTATAAAATAGGAATTGAAGATATAAATTATAGAATTACTACAAGAGCAAAAAGTTTGGATGAAGAATTAGTAAAAGAATTAGCTGATAGTGGTTGTAGTTGGGTAAGTTTAGGAATTGAAAGTGGTAGTGCTGATAGATTAAAAGATGTTAATAAACATATGACACCTACTGATAATTATAATGCTATTCAATTACTCCATAATCATGGAATAAAATCAAAAGGATTTTTTATGTTTGGGCTTCCTAATGAAACAAAAGAAGATGCACAAAAAACAATATCATTTTCTAAACTATTAAAGAGTGAAGGATTAACTTCAGCAGATTTTTATATTATGACACCATTTCCAGGAACACCAATATGGAATAATCCAAGAGATTATGGAATACAAATAGTTGATAGGGATTATACAAAATATTTAGAGGCAGGAAAAGAACCTGCAAAGGCATTTCATGTAACAAAAAATATGAATAGAAAACAAATTGAAGAAGTAAGAAATAGAGCGGAGGAAGAATGGAAAGAATAAAATTATATAAAGAAGTTGTTTTAATAATTATAAAGAATAAAGATAAATATTTATTTCAATTAAGAGATGATAATATAAATATACCATATCCAAATACATGGTCATTATTTGGTGGTGGAATAGAAGAAAATGAAACTCCAAAGGAAGCATTGTTAAGAGAATTGAAAGAAGAAACAAATATTATAGTAAAAAATATCAAATATTTATCTGAATTTTTAAAAAAAGAAACAAAACAGAAATTATATTTTTTCTATGGAGAAACAGATATGAAAGAAGAAAAGATAAAAGTTTATGAAGGTCAAAAAGCAGAATATTTTAATTTATCTGAAATTAAAAAAATTAAAATTGAACCATCGGTTAAGGAGTTTTTTCAAAAATGGAAGGAGTAATTTTAGTTGCAGGACAAGGAAAGAGAATGAATCTTAAAACTCCAAAACCTTTACTAGAAAAGAATGGAAAGACAGTATTAGAACATATAGTTGGAATGTTAAATAAAAATGGAGTTAATGATATAACATTAAAAGTAGGAGATAGAAAAGAATTTGATAATCTCGGATATAAAACTATTAAAAATTTAAAAGATTATAAACCAAAAGGAGATTATGTTTTATCAACTGGAGATACAATGATAGGTTTTGATTTAAAAGAAATGTATTGTTTTCATAAAAGAAACAATCCAAGAGTAACAGTATTAACACATAACTTTGAAATTCCATATGGAGTTGTAAGTCATGGAAATTGGATGGAAAAACCAAAAATAGAAATAGCAGTAGGAATGTTTATAGTATCTAATAACGTAAGAGGAAATTCTATACAAGATTTAGTTAAAGATGGATTTATAACATATAGAACCGCAAGTGAATTTACACACTTAACAACACAGGAGGATTATGAAAAATGGAGAAAAAGTTAAATAAAATTTATGTATGTAAATGGTAGAAGCATTAAGTATAGCAATTGGTTGTGGATTTGTGTTTATGGTTTTTTGGATATTTTATGAGGAGGTATTAACAAAATGGAAAAACTCGTAGTAGTAATAATGGGTGGACCAGATGGTTCAGAAAAGTTTATAGAGATGTGTTTAGAATCTGTTAAAGATGCTGATGCTATTGTATATTGTGACGGTATGAATGGAGAAAAGGCAGCAGAAGTTGTCCAAGATTTTCATAATGATGAATTAGAATTTAGAGAAGATAATACTAAAAAATTAGAATTTATAGAAAATAAATATGATAATAAAGACAAACAAATGAATGGTAAACAAAGAAACTTCTATTTGGATTATATTAAAAAGAATTATAAAGGATGGTTTTGTTTGGCTCTTGATGCTGATGAAGTAGTAGAAGATTTATCAAAAATAAAAGATTGGATTAATAAGTATGGTAAAATATTAGAAGACAAATATCCTGCTATTAGTCCCAAGATGAGACACTTAATTCAAGATTTATCACACGAAGATGCATCACTTCCAGAACACTATGTCCCGAATAGATTATTTAAAATTGTAGATGGTTTATATTATCCTGAAATAGAACATCCTGTATTACAATGTGAAGGTTTAGAACAACCAGAACGATTTATTTGTAAAGCTACAACAATTTGGCACTTATCTTATATAACAAACTTATGGCATTACAAAAAAATATATGAACACCATTTAGAAACATCAACTATGCACACTCCTTTATATTTAAGAAATTGGTATTATAATCATATCTTTGGAGAATATCCAAAATCTAAATTTAATCCAATAGAATTACCTGCTATTATTTTAAAAAGTTTTGGAGTTGATAAGGATGAATTATATTTTATGAATAGAAGATTAGAACCAACCCATTTCATAATGATGGGTAATTGGCTAACATTATTTGAAGGCGAAGCTATAAACATTTTAGATTTAGGATGTGGTTTTGGGCATTATGGATATGCTTTTGATGTGTTAAGAAAAGAAGGTGGGTATTCTGGTTGGGATATTAGTCAGTGGGCAATAGATAATTCTTATGATAGTTTGTCTATTAATAAATGTGATATTGTAGAAAGAGATTTTAATACAAGTATGGTTGACTTAGTATTATGTGTTGATATTTTAGAGCATATAAAATATGAAGATTTGGATAAAGTATTAAATAATATTAAAGATGCAGGAGAGAAATATATTTTTTCAATACCATTTATTGGAGACCCTAACCTTGAAGCAGATGCAACACACATCATAAAAGAAAGTAAGGAATGGTGGATTGATAAACTGTCAAAATATTTTATGATTAAAGATGCACCAGAAGATTGGGCATTTAACGAACAGATATTAATTGGTGAAAAGAATGACAAAAAAATTAATGTGTAAAATATTTGGTTGCAAATGGAAAAAATTTAAGTTAGAAAAATATATTAGACCTATAAAAACTGATATGAAAATTATTTTTTGTTTAAGGTGTGGTGAATCAAAATGAAATTAGCAATAAAACAAAAAGTTTGGAATAAAGGATTGACAAAAGAGACTGATGAAAGAATTAGAACTCAAATTAAAAATCTTAAAAAAACTGTTAATTCTAAAAAATGGAAAGAAACTAAGGGTAAAATAAAATCTAAAAAAATAAGCAAAACTCGTAAAGGATATAAACAAACAAAAGAAACTATAGAAAAAAGAAGACTTGCTTTAATAGGAAAAACTTATGAAGATATTTATGGGATTGAAGAGGCAAAAATACAGAAAAAGAAAAGAAGTGTATCACATATCGGTAAAAAGCACACATTAATACATAAAAAAAATAATAGTAAAGCACATATTACAAATGGAATAACTTTATATAGAAAATTAGCATATAAAAAATATGGTTATATATGTTCAAATTGTGGAATAAAAGATAAGAGAGCATTAATGGTTCATCATAAAGATAAAAACAGACAAAATAATAAAATAGAGAATCTTATAGTTCTTTGTTATAATTGTCATGTAATAGAACATATAAATGATTTTAAAAGAGGGAGAAAGAAAAAATGCGTTTAGCCATTGGTCTTGTTGTAAAAAATGGCAAAGAATTCATAAATCGTTGGGTTTCTTGCGCTGAAAAAATGTGTCATAGTATTTTTGTTATAGATAATGGGGCAGATAAAGAAGTTAAAGAAAAACTTATGAATCATAAATTAGTAAAACAATATCTTATACAAAAGGATATGGGAAGAAATCAAAGTAGGGATTATCAAAAGATATTGGAGATGGCAAGAGAAGAAGATTGTCAATGGGTGTGGAATTTAGATATTGATGAGTATGTACCAGAAATAAATATGAATAATTTTTTCTTAGAATTATTAAACACAAGAGATAATAGTATTGGATTTCCTTTATTTGAAATGAGAAATGATGATAAACATTATATTATGGTTAAAGAATATGATGGGACAGATAAACATGCTCGTCTTGTTCATAAATGTTATAAAACATTATCACATTTTAAATTTGATGAGAAAGATAAACATGGAACTTCAATACCACATAATTGTAATCCAGGAATGATAATATTTTATCCTATACAACACTTTGGGCATTATAGTAAAAAAATGAGAGACGAGAAAAGGAAGACTTTTAAAGAAGAAAAATTTAAAGATAAATCTGAACAAGAAGCAATTTGGATGGAAGAGGATGAAAGTAAAATTATAATAAAAGAATTTAAAATAGAGGATTGGATAAAATGAAATATAGAGGAGTAAATAAATCTCATAAGATAAGAAAATTAATGATTCCTAGAAATAAAAATCGTAGACCTAGTTATGGAATAACTATACCATATATTTATATAGAAAAATATAATTTAGAAAATAAAAAATTTAAAATTGAAATTTCTAAAAAAGGTAAATTTATAATACACACACAAATAAAATGAAAAAGTTAGTAATGTATATAAGAGGAGGATTAGGTGATGTATGGCCTGCTGTATGTGCAGCAAGAATTATACAGGAAAAATACGGAATATCAAAATTCAACACAATAGTTTTTACTGATAGTGTTTATTATTTTAGAGATTGGCCTCCTACAATAGAAAGAATATCTTTAGATATGATAAGAAAACTTACACCAAATGTAATAGAAATTTCTCCATGGATGAATAATAATTTTTATATTGATATTGATGATGTTACAGACGAATTATCTCAGGAGAATGCAGAAAAAATGTTTGATACATTTATGTTTTGGAGACCAAGTCAACTAAAAAAGTTTATAGGAGCCAATATAGATAATAATACAATATTTATTGATGCTCTATGTACAGAATGTATAATGAGATGGGACTGGGATAAAAACAAATATGAGAGAGTAAGTAATGATAGAGCAACTTTTAATTTCGTTCCTACAAAAATATTAACAACTCTTATTGATGGTGTTCTCAAAAATAATCCAAGACATGTTTTAATACATGTAAGAAAGAAAGAAGAAGGAGATGCACATACAGAGGGAGATGGTTTCTTTAATGAGATTATAGAACATTGTAATAAAAATGATATAAAACCAATTTTAATCGGCATAGATGATGGGAGCTATAAAGGAGACTTTATTAATTGTATGGGTGATAATATATTCGCATTTGAAGAGATGGCATATCTAATTGATAAATGCAAAGTGATGTTAGGAAATGACAGCGGGTTCACATCTATAAAACTTTATCAACAACAAAAAGACACCTTAACAATTTGTAATCATCCACGATGGGAGAGGACTTGGTTCTTTAGAGCAATAACAAAAGACAAGTCAAACTGGAGATTATATAATGCAAAGGAAAAACATATTGATAAAATTAAAAAGGATATAGTAGATTATTATAAATAAAATGGAAGATGAATGTTTAGAAGATTATGAAAGAGGATTTGATAATGCTTTAGATTGGATAAAATCTATTATTAAAAATTCAATTAAATTACATGATAAAGATATTATGGAATTATATGAAATAGATGAATTGTTAGAAGAAAAATTAAAAAATGAAAACTAAAGAAGAAATGAAAGATGTGAAATTGTTAGCAATATGCTGTACAAGAAAGAGACCTGCTATGGTAAAAGAAATGTTAAAGTCTTTTGATGCTACAAAGTCAGAAGGAACAGAAATAGTATTATATGTTTGGAATGGTGACCCGAGAATTGAACAATATAAAATAGTATTAGAAGGAAGGAATGTTCTTTATGGAGATGAGAAATTCTTTATGGCTGATGCTTTAAATTTTATATCAACAGAAGTATATCCTGATATACCTTATTATCAGAATATAAATGATGACCATTACTATTTAGTTAAGGGATGGGACAAAATGATGATGAAACCTTTAGAAGAAAATAATGGTTGGGGTATATCTTATTGTACAGGAATCGGAGGAAGGTCATATCCAAATGCAGAAGTCACATCAGGTAAGATAGTAAGAACACTCGGTTATTATATATATCCAAAGTTTAGACAGTATAGTTTTGAACCATATTTTGAAGCACTCGGTCCTGGTATTAATGCTTTCTATCATATTGAAGGAGATGTTATTGACCACCGTTCTGTCAACTGGGGATATTTTAAGTCGGATGAAAACCATAAATTTATTTATAGTAAAGAGGAAATTGCACATGGACAAAGAACAACAGTAGAATATGAAAATGTACAAGCAAAGATTGATATTAAAAAAATAAAAGAGGCAATGAAAAATGAAAGGTAAAGAATATGTTGATTGGTTTAATAAGAAGTTTGCTCAAAGTTTTAGCACAATAGAACACAATCCTACATTTTGGGAAGTAGACCAAATGATATGTGTAGGTCTTATTGAATCCTTTAATATAAAGTCTTTACTTGAATTTGGAACACATGAAGGACGTTCAGCATTATTCTTTTGGTTACATCCAAATATTGAGAGAATAAAGACAGTTGATTGGGGATGGCCATTTCCAAAAGAAAGGTATGGTTCTTTTTTTAGAAAATATGATGAACAAAAGTTTGGAAGAATGATGCCTGAACAAGTAGAATTAGTATTTTCTAAAATAACAGAATGGAAACCAAAAGAAGACGAACAATACGATATGATATTTATAGACGCTGGACATGAATATGAAAATGTAAAACATGATAGTGAACTTGCTTATAGTATGAAACCAAAATTAATAATGTGGCATGATTATCCAAATGAACCAGGAGTTAAAAAATATATAGATGAAGTAAAAGAAGAAAAGAATATACAAACTTTTGGAAGAATAGCATGGATGGAGATTAAAAATGAGTGAAACAAAAATAGTATACGCATATGTAGTAGCAGATTTACTTCACGTAGGTCACGTATTAGCTTTAGAAAATGCAAAAGCATTAGGAGACAAATTAATAGTTGGTGTACTTACAGATAAAGCAGTAATGGAAAAGAAACCAAAACCAATATTATCTTTTAGTGAAAGAATGAGATTAGTAAAAGCATTAAAATGTGTTGATGTAGTTGTTGCTCAAAATGATTATTCACCTATTAATAATTTAGTAAGTATTATACCGGATATTTTAATGGAAAGTGATAGTCATATACCCGAAGATTTAATAGATACTTATAAGGTTGCAAAAAGTTTAGAAATTAAAATAATAAAACTGCCATACTATCCAGAGCAAAGTTCAACAAATATAAAAGAGGTGATAAAAAATGAGTAAGGAAATAGATGATAAATGTATTTTTGAATTTAAAGAAATTTGTGATAAGTTAGGAATCAAGTGTTTTTTATTATTGGGGACTTGTTTAGGTTTTTATAGAGATAAAGATTATTGTGAAGATTATATGGAAGGAGAATTTCCTGATGTAGATGTAGGTGTTATTTGTAGTAAAGAAGAATTAATAATATTATTCAAAACATTACAAGATAACGGATTTACACCTGGACCATACTTTAGAAATCCAGGATGGGAACTTAATCATCATTTTTATAAACACGATGTACTATTAGACATATACTTTCAATTCTTAGAAGATGTAGAACCTCTTTTAGAAAATTTAGAATCAATAGATTATAAAGGTGTTTTGTTTAGTGTACCAAGTCCAGTAGAAGAATATCTTGAATTAGAATATGGAAAGACTTGGAAAATTCCTTCAGACGAAAGAAGTCGTCCACTTAAACCAGACAGAACAGAAAAGCTTGGCTGGATAAAAGATGTAAGTAATTTAAGCAAAGAGCAATTTACAGACTACATGAATAGTAAAGAAAGATTCAGAGGTAATATATTATGAAACGGTTAATGGATAGTAATAAAATGCTCTGGCACATGGATAGAGTTATAGACTATTATGATAAGGGTATAAAAGTACCACCTATTCTAATAAATATGGGTGCTACTAAAAAGTGTAATGCTAATTGTGTTTATTGTTATGGAGAATTTCAAGGAAAAGACCAACGTTCAACAATAGCAAAAAAACCACTATTTAATTTATTTGAACAAGCTCCTAGAATTGGAGTAAAAGCAATGGAAATAATTGGAGATGGTGAACCGACACTCAATCCTCATATCTACGATGCAATGGATATTGGAAAAGAAGGAGGATTAGATATGTCATTTTCTACTAATGGAATATTATTAGATGATGATAGAAAAAGAGAAGCTATTTTAAGAAATTGTGAGTGGATGAGATTTAATTTATCAGCAGGAACTCCAACTGGATATAAAAAAATTCATAGGGTAGATAAATTTGATAAGGTAGTTGAAAATATAGAAGCACTTGTTGATATGAAACAAAAGAGAGGATATAAATGTGATGTAGGATTACAAGCTGTTTATGTTCCTAAATTAATGGATGAAGAAATGATAAAAGAATCAGAATTGGCACAGAAATTAGGAGTAGATTATTTCTTAATAAAACAATGTAGTTTGCCAGAAAAAGATAGTAGTGTTGGGGCTGTGTCTTTTGATGTTAGTGATTATAGAAGTAGTAGAACAAGAGATGTTTTAAAACAATGTGAATCATTTTCATCAGATAAAACTGATGTAGTTGTAAAATGGAATTATATGGATATG
>SDBV01004996.1_pt1 | contig 18860 bp, 15 predicted proteins | sample 2277081 | NCBI WGS metagenome assembly SDBV01 (sample SAMN10402039, study PRJNA504765) | marine sediment metagenome | isolation source: marine sediment core GS10_PC15, 223 cmbsf | place: Arctic Ocean: Southern Knipovich Ridge | collected 2010
GCGTAATAGGTTCTATCTGTGCAATCTGTTCCTTCAGTGTGACTATATCCTTTTGCTGCTGGGGAATAAGGCTCTGGACAGTTTCCAGTTGAGCACGCAGGCTGGCAGTTTGAGCCATACTATTTTGGACAATGGGTACAGTGTAAATAAGGAGCCCAATGCCAACAATGGCGATAGCAATTGGGTGAAGGATTTTTCCCACTGCTAGCGCCTTAGGCAGGTGAGTCTTAGGCAGAGTATTAAAATTGACTAGTGAAAAGTTCCCCTCCCACATTTCCGGTGATAACTCCTTGAGCGCCAGCCCTATATTGACCATAAAATGGTTTGAGTCAAAGCCCTCGGGGAACTCCATAAGTGAGGGCAGGGTTGAGACTGGGTAGTTTGACTCGCCAGCTAGGGATTCCCAGCTCTCCGGCGCCTCAGCCAGGTCACCGCTGACAAATATCGGTACCGTTGAATCCAGAGGATTTTCCAGGTGGCTGGAGTTATAGAAGGCAATAGTTCTATCAAGCTCTTCAGTGATAGTTGGAAGCATTTCTGATAGAGATGTTGCCTCGCTGGGTAGAGACAGGCTGCGGAGCACCTGGGGCACCCTATCTGCTATGACTACAATATCAAGGTTAGTTGACCAGGCATTGATGATTATGGCTCTGGGCTCATTTACATTTCGGCACAAAGCTAGAGGTGCCAAGTCCATAAGGTATGGCTTAACGCCCACCTGACGTAGTGTCCTGGTTAGGGTGTCGGCGGCGTTTCGGGGGAAGGCCGCCAGGAAGATACGGGTTTCTCCCTTCGGGGCAGGAAGCATCTGGTAGGCAAGGTATACCTGATCTAGCGGCACTGGTATCACTCGTCTTGCCTCGTGCCTTATTGCCTCATCCTGTACCGCTTCCGGCAGTTCCGGCAGGGTTATCAGGCGATATAGGGAATTGAGCCCGCTTAAGCCAGCAATGACCTTCTTGGTGGTTACCTTTTCCAGCTTAAATAGCTCCTTAAGCTTGTCCACTACCTGGGCTTCATCAACAATGACTCCATCTATGACCAGGCCAGGCTCCAGCAGCAAGCGAGCCCACTTTTGCACCTGCTTACCTTTGGTCACCAGCAGCCTGATATTAGTGTCGTCAATAAATAGAGTAACCACTTTCTTAGCCATACTTATTCACCTTCATAACCATAGATAACAATGTTGATGGTAGCTAACGGCGAGACTTTTTCCTCTCTATCCTCGTCGCTTAATTCCTGCCACTCTTCCTCAGTCAGGAGCTCAGGAATAACAATATTTACCAGCCTCACAGTCGCAGTAGTGAAGTCCTCATCTGTAGCTATGGTGCTAACAAAGTTCAGAATGTCACTTACTTGGCCCTTCACCTCTATGGTGAAAGAGGTAATCACATAGGCAACATCCTCAACCTGGACATCCTGCGCCTCCACCGGAACCGTCTCGTCACCCGGTTCTGATGCGGTAAGCCTGACTATCTCTAGACCCCAATCATGGGCAAAGCCAAATAACAGCTCATCTACCTCGATGCTCTCCACGAGGGCAGGGAAGAGAGCTTTGGCCGTCTCCAGCCGTGATTTAGCTTGAACCAGCTCGTCTTCTAATTCCGTCAAGGTGTTTTCCAGGTTTGTCCTTTCCGTAGTCAGCTTGGGCAAGGTCGTTTGAGCTGTAGCCAGCGCCGCATCTAGTGGCTCCTGCGTCCGCTGCTGCTGCAAATATATCAAATACAGAGCAGCGAAGGCGACGACAAAAACGCCGATGGTCAAAATTAGCCAGAATGTTTTAGTTAGCTTCATTAAGCTCATTTACCCTTCTTTATTCTTTTAGGTGTATAAACAAGTATTTTTGCATATTAATGCACACTAGAGAAAGCCACCAAAAAACCTACCCTGGTGGGTTAATCTCCCAGGTAGCAATTTCCAAATCTGCCACGCTGCCGGTGGGGAAGTTCAACCCGCCCTCACCTTCACTGGGTGGCGGTGTCCAGGTGGCACTCACCCCCGGATTCAATTGTACTTCAACATTACCGGCTATAGAGCCATAAAAATCACTCAAAGGCTTGAACCAAACTGTGCCTTCAACCGACATAAGGAATACAAATTGGCCTTCGGCGCTCTCAATATCTGGGCTAAATTCAATGTCCCCTATTACAATAATGCAGCCATTCCCGGTTATAGTGCCATTCGCTCCAAGCCAGAGAGCTTTCTGCGGGTCGGCCGAAGCGCTTTCAACAAATATGGTCTGTCCATTCAGGTTTAGTATAAACGGCTTTGGTGCTTTGCCAATTTCTGCATCACCCTTAATGTATAATGTATCGGTAAGCGTTAAGGTTGCTACTGTATTACTAGAGTTATATATAGAGAATTCGCCATCCACGTAAGTTGCCCCTATACTGGTATCGACACCATCAAGGTCTAAAGTGTCATCAGGATAAGGGTCTGACTGGTCTACCTGGCTTAGGTAGTATGAAGAAAACGCAGTGGCTGTAGGCCAGTTTTCCTGAGGATAATTCTCTACAGGTCCATTCTCTCCGTCCGGAGGGTTGATATCTGCCTCTCCTTCTCCTCCACCGGGCAGTGTTATTTCGCCGCCACTGGTAATGACGTTGTCAAGGAAGAAAGAAAGATCCCAGGGGGCCAAATAAGATACAACCGTGGTGCTGGAGTCGTCACCGGTAGCTATTGAGGTAATCAGATAAGTTTGCATCTCTCCCTCTTCCATATGTGGAGCGTCTATTGTAGCCTCCACTATCTTGTCATTCATGGTGAATGGTGTCAAAGTCTCATCAGAGCCTTCGTCCACCACTAACCCATTGAGTTTTAACTCCCATATGGCCAACTCTACCCCGGCATCAGCGGCGTAAACCTCAGCCATCCTCTTTTCGTAGGCTTGACCAGTGATGAGCCCGGTGCCCATAAAACCCAGCAGAGGGCCAATCATAAGACCGCCCAATAGTAGTAGAATCAAGACTAGAATGAACGCTTGTCCCTTTTCATGTCCTCTCAATTTATTCAATGTTGTTTTCATCCGCCCCCTCCGTATATTGTCGCATTACCACAATTGGTTGCTATGAGCCTGGTCTAGGGATAATTTCATATACCCTGGTTTCAGTGGCTGACTCTGGCCAACCGCCCAGAGTAGCAGTTACCGTTAAAGTAAGCTTGCCACTGGTAAAAACGCAATTAGTCTTGGTTGGGTCGGTGTCAATATATTGAGCCACCATGGTAGTGGCGTCAAGTACACTATTGGTGTAATGCTCTCGCTTAAGCTCATCATCTACTATGGTATAAACAACCTGGTGCTCATCACCATCATTATACTCAGCCCAGGTTAGGGTTACGAGCTCTGTTTCTGGGGTCTCGGCATCATCTTCAGTGTCAACGATTTGGGCCATCAGGGTATCGCGGCTAATCCAGTGGCCGGCATTCTCTACCTGCTTGACGGCGACCATATGATTAGAGCTGCGAGCACTTACATTAAGCACCTGGAAAATAGACATAGTAATGCCACCGGTGATGAGGGCAGTAATGGCAATAACTACTAGCAGCTCAATTAGCGTAAAACCCCTCTGGTAGTTATGTATCAACTTTAACCTGTGAAATATCATCGGTCTACCTTATAGTCCTCTAATGTAATTATCTCTTTGCCATGGTGCTTGATAACTAATTTTATCCTCTGAAGCCCAGCATCAGTGGTTGCAGCTTCATCTTCATCGTTATCCCAGGGGACACCATACACATATATTGTATTTTCAAGAGCGACACCGGCGCGGTTTTCACTCCAGATAGTGTAACCGTCAGGGATTCCGGTAATTTTGTCGTAGGTTACTTGACCATCATCAGGGGCATACTCGTAAGGCTGGTTTTTAGCATATTCCATCTGGCTTCTGGCCAGGCTTTTGGCAGTGGTCCGTTCATCGGCAATAAAGACAGCCTTGGAGGCGGTAGCCAGACCGCTAAGAAAGGCAGCCGCAACCAGGCCCAGAATAGCCAGGGCTATTAACACCTCAATTAGGCCGACGCCTCTTTCATCCTTAGTCAAAACCCACCTCCCAATCAACCCATCTGGCCGTAGAGACCATACATAGCACTGACCATGGCTACGGCAATAAAACCAACTATCAAGCCCATAATTAGGGTCATAGTCGGCATAATAAGCCCCACGGCAGCGGTAGTTCTATCATCAGCCTCGGTCTCGTAGCTCAGAGCTACAGTAGCTAGTGTATTGTCAAGGTTACCCGTTTCCTCACCAACTGCAACCATCTGCACCATTAAGGGGAGGAAGAGACTCCTCTTCGCCATAGGTTTAGACAGGCCTTCGCCTCTAATCAATTCATGCTGGACACCGGTTAGCACCTCAGCCATAGCCTTATTGTTGGTGCCGTGTATCGTCATTGCCAGAATTTCAGGCAAAGGTAAACCAACTCTGAATAGCAATGAAATGGTTCGGCAACAGCGGGAAAGTTCGTTAAGGAGAAAAATACGTCCAACGACAGGTAACCTTAGTGATAGCTTACTCCACTGGTATTTTCCGGCTGGAGTCCTAATATAGACCGAGCCTAAAATGGCCGCTGCCACTACTGCTACCATAAGATAAACCCCATACTGCTCAAGGAAGTCAGTCATCCCGATGAGCATCCTGGTTGTTAGCGGCAGGTCAGCCTCAAAGGCAAGGAACAGGCTGACAAAAGTAGGCAAAACAAAGGTGACCAATATACCTATCACAAAAATAGCGACAATAGCCACGGTAAAGGGATAGGTCAGGGCACTTTTAATCTTTTTTTCAGTGGTGACCTGTCTCTCTATATAATCAGCCATTTGCCGTAATACCACTTCCAAGTTCCCACCTTGCTCACCGGCAGCTATCGCCTGATGGTAGATTTGGGAAAAAGCCCGTGGATGTCTGCTTAGAGCTGTTGATAGTGACGAGCCGCCACGAATATCAGAAGCTATCATACCGAGTATCTTCTTCAGCGTGCGATTAGTTATCTGGCTCTGTAGTAGCTCTAGCGTGGTAACAATATCAGTGCCAGACTCAAGGAGCAAAGCAAACTGGCGAGAAAACATTATTATTTCCCGCGGTTTTATCCGGGTAAAGGCGGCAACCAGCTTCTCCGTATTAAGAAAAGGGACAATCTGCTTGAGGTTAACCACCTGGTAGCCCCCATAGCTTAACAGATTGATTGCCGCTTCCTCACTGGTAGCTGAAAGCTTACCTTTAACCAGTCTTCTATCTTCAGTATAGGCTACATAAGAGTAGTCCATTTTAGCCTCCAAACCATTATACTGGAGAGTAGGTAACCCGCAACACTTCTGAAGGGGTAGTGATATTGGCTTTTGCCTTATTCATACCGTCATTCAGCATAGATGTCATACCCTCTTTTAGAGCTTGGGCTCGAATATCGCTGGAGTTGGCATTACGAGTTAGCATCACCCTCATGGCGTCACTCATAGTTAGAATCTCATAGATGCCTGTCCGACCCCGGTAACCAGTATAGCTGCACGCTTTACAGCCCGTGCCATATCGGAATTCAGCTCTTTTCTCCCCCATCTCCTGTTCGTAAGCCATTTGTTCGATCAGGGGCGCCTCAATAAGGTGAGTGCACTCCGGGCAAATGCGACGCACCATCCGCTGAGCTATGATACCGATAACTGATGAGGCTATCAAGAAGGGTTCTACCTTCAGGTCAAGGAGACGGAACAAGGCACCGGTGGCATCGCTGGCATGAATAGAAGACAGCATCAGATGCCCGGTTAAAGCTGCCTGAATAGCTATATTAGCTGTTTCAGCATCACGTATCTCACCTATCATTATAATATCGGGGTCAAGGCGAAGTATAGACCTCAAGCCACTGGCAAAGGTGATGCCAGCTTGAGGATTGACCTGAATCTGATTAATATCCTTAAACCGATACTCGGCGGGGTCTTCAATAGTGATGATGTTTTGCCCTATCATATCAAGGGAGTTGATTGAAGCATATAGAGTGGTAGTTTTGCCGGCTCCGGTAGGACCACTAATCATAACCATGCCGTAGGGAATCTTGAGCATAGCTTCATACTTGGCCAGACTATTGGGCAGGAAACCAAGCTCAGACATCTCCATGAGCGCCAGCGACTTGTCCAGAAGGCGCAGTACCGCCATCTCGCCACTGACTGTGGGGGCAGTAGCCACTCGAATGTCTATCTCTCGCCCTTTAGCCTCAGTAGAGAACTGACCATCTTGGGGACGATGATGGTCGGCAATATTCATATCAGCTAGGATTTTAACTCGGGAGACGATAGCCGAATGTATATTCAAAGGTAGGGATATCATGTCCTGAAGAGTGCCATCAATACGATAGCGCACTCTTAACCGGTGTTCTTCTGGTTCAAGGTGGATGTCTGAAGACCGGGCTTTAACCGCTTCATCAATAATAAGGTTAAGAGCCTTGGCTATAGGGGCATCAATAGCCGCATCAAAGGCAAGTCTCTCATCAGTTGGCGCACCTGAGGTAGAGATACCGGAAATCTGCCTTTCAATCTCACCATAGCCTTTATAATTGAAGTCAATGGCATCCCTGACTTCCTTGGAACTGGCGGCTATAGGCTTGATTCTTTTTTGGCTATGGGCAGAGAAGGCCTCGAGGGCGAAGATATCAGTTGGATCTGCCATAGCTACCTGTAGCGTGTTACCAGATATGGTCAGGGGTATGGCATTGTATCTTCTCGCCAGCACCTCAGGGATAAGTTGTAATGCCTCAGGTTGGGGCGAAAGTCTCAGCGGTTTAGCTTGTGGCTTGCTCGGCTTAGTTGGCTTCGCTTCAGGTCGGGCAGGCTTGGGGGGGGTATCAAGGAATTCAGAAAATGGCTTTTCACCCAGCTCAAGGACTTTTATGCGCTGGTGCTGGGCAAATTGCTTGGCTTCAGGGCTGAGTCTCGGTGATACCACGACGGCTTTATAATCAATGCCGACGTCGTAGATTTTAGTATCAAACAAGGTTACCTGGCCCAGACCTATCTCCCCTTCACCGCTTAAAATATCTATCCCCAGGCTATACCCAATCTGTCCATTGTTAGTATAAGCTAATATATCAAAGGCGTATTCAACTCCCGACCTGCCTTGGACTTTGGCTTTCTCCTCAACTCTATAGCCAAGATTGGCCAAAGATTGCAGTAATTGGGACCTTGTCTCGAAACTGAAGGGCTCGTTTGACTTAACCGGTTGTGACGGCTTTGAGGCTAATAATGCCTCTATTCCTTCTTCACCAAAGACCTTTATTCGTTGCTTTTCAGCAAACTCTCTGGTTTCTTGGCTAAGCTCAGTCAGAGCCATAATAGCCTTGTCATGAATGCCAGTATCATAGGCTTTATTAGCTAAATTGAAAACTGTGGTCAATTCTGCGTCCTTATCATCGTCTTTGATAATATCAATAGCGATAGCATTGACAATAAGGCCATCATCCTTTTGGGCCAGTATATCAAAGATATGCTCAACCCCTGATTTTCCCTGGAGTTTAGCCAGCTCGGTTACTCTATAGCCCTGATTTTTCAGATATTCTATAACCTGGGCTTTTAATCCTGGCGCGGGTTCCAATTGTTGAATTTTACCCGGCTGCATTTTACTCCTCCTTCTTCAACCAGGTAGTGCAAGAATCAATAGTGTTGCTGTGTTTCAAAATCAATGTTTTTCCTCCACTGAAATCCAGCCGTGGCGTATCGCCAGTACGGCAGCGTGGGCTCGGTCATTATCATTCAACTTACGAAGGATAGAACTGACATGATTCTTAATGGTTTGTTCACTGATCTCTAGAATATGGGCGATCTGCTTATTGGAGTTACCGTCGGCAACGTAATTCAGAATCTGCATCTCTCTGTGGGTGAGGGGGGCAGTTATAGTTTCCATAGTTTGCCCCATTGATACTATATCCTGAAATTGTCTTAATACATGCTCGGCAACCTCAGGTCTAGCCAGAAGGCTGTCATTTATGGGGTATTTACCATTGCAGGCCTGCCTTATAGTACTAGCCAGCTCTGCGGCAGTAGTGTTCTTGTTTAGGTAAGCCACGGCTCCAGTCTTAATAACCTCAAAAAACTCTCCATTATCAGGGTTGGGGCTTAGCATTATTAGTCTAATATTTGGGTAGCGCCGTATAATTTTTCTACCCAGGTTAAGTCCACTAAGAGAAGGGAAGTCAATATCCAGTAGTAGTACATCGGGAGAGTCTGCCTCAATTAGTTTGTATGGATCGTCATTTGGGTCGCAGTCGAATATCTCAAAGTCGGGTTGTTGAGATAGTGCCTGGCGTACACCAACTCGGAAAAACGCCTGCTTATCAATTATCATTACCGTGATTTTATCCACCCGGCTACCTCCCTTTGAGCTTTATGTTAAAGCAGCTTATAGTTTATTATCTATCTCTACCGTCTATTTTGTCAAAGTAGGCGCAAAACCGAGATAATGAGACATGTCTTAGACTGTGGCCCTATACTTGCGGTGGACCTTCGCTCAGCAGCCTAGCTTTGGTCTCATCTTACCTCCTGCGGAGGGTTTTTAGCCTGCCATAACTATGGTACAACTGAATGACATTACGTACCATGATTTAAATCATATAGATTTAAATCATATAAATATAGGGAGGTCTCTACAATTTATGCCTCGGCGACCCTCTTGCATCTTTCCTTCCCTCTGAGAGGAAGCTGTCAATATCTTCCTGCCGGAATCTCCGGTCACCCCGGGAGCCAATGCGGTATGCTTTTAGTGTCCTCTGATTACTCCACCGCCTTACCGTGTTGATATGCACATTAAGAAGTTGGGCTACTTCATTTATCGTTAACATGCCGTTTATGTCTTTACGATTTGCCATATTTACTTTCTAGTTTAAACTACCTTAAACTTAATTATTACTACTAAACTTATCTATTGTTACTATAACCTATCTTACTTGGCAATGCAATAGTCCAAATGGGCTAATTTGGGCTAGTAAAAAGGTACTATATAGTCATAAATAAATCAGGTAAAGTAAGTCAATTATTATTACCACTGAGCCAGTTGATTATCCCTTAGAGAAATCTTTTAACTACCTTTGTGGAGAGAAATTGTTCTCACTAAGAATTGGGGGAATAAATCACCGGTAGCAAACTCTATTCTAATTGAAAGATGAGCCTGAATAAAAGGGCTTCAAGCAACCCGGTTGGCAAATCTTGAGATTGGCTGAAAGAGATTGGAACGAGCTTTCACCATCCTTTCTGCAAATTGATTATCGCTCATTTGATTGGCGATTGTCTCGAGTTTTTCGAAGGTTACAGCGGGACGCAGGTAACTCTCAGCCTGGGGCAAAGATTTCAGCCTTTCATAGGGGGTCCTCACCTTTTCATAAGGATAAGGTTTCCTGATCTTACCTTTGTGGTCGATAACAGACACCGGGAAGAAACAAGGCCGGTGGAAGTTGATCTAGGGATTAAAGAAGTCTCTATTGAACCCATTAATCAGTTCAGCGCACCTCTGGGGGATATAAGCATATCCCAGCTGCTTGGGCACCACAGAGCCGTTCTTAGACTCCACCAGTTCGTTATCGTTGGTGTGTCTGGCTCTGGATTTGGTAAACCGAATTAACAGCTTGTTCAAGAGACCGGAGAATACCGTTTTGGTATAATAGAGGTATAATAGAGGGTAAATGCCCAAAGTGTAGTACCTACCGTATTGGCTGGTTATTAATCAATCCGCGACATCAGACATGCCCCAAATGTGGCGCCGGACTTGAGATTACAGAGGACACCCCTATCATTCCCAGGCCACCACTCTCCCTAGAGTCGTAACTATGTTCCACACGTCGCACGGATTCACCTACTAAAGGGCATCAGGACTCCTTGTGGCCGTATTGACAGGTTACCGTGCTCATGTATACTATAAGGTACTATAGGACAGAGGTGTTCAGTGCAAAAGTGCCCTAATTGTGGTCAGACAGCAGCGAGAACTGAGGATTGGGCCTGTCAGTGGTGCGGTTATCCCCTGTTGTCGGGGTCTTATAAAAAGATACCGAAGACCTATAGACAACTGAAAGAAGCTAAGGTTAGAAAGGAAGCAAAGTGGGTTGCCAAGGAGAAAGCCAAGAGAGAGGCTGAGGAGGCTAAGGAGAGGTCAAAGCGGGAGGCTGAAGAGGCTAAGAGAGCTAAGGAAGCCGAAGAGAGGGTTAGGAAGGAAGCTGAACTAGCCGCCAAGGAGAAAGCCAAGAGAGAGGCTAAGAGAGCTAAGGAAGCTGAAGCTAAGGTTAGAAAGGAAGCTGAACTAGCCGCCAAGGAGAAAGCCAAGAGAGAGGCTGAGGAGGCTAAGAGAGCTAAGGAAGCTGAAGCTAAGGTTAGAAAGGAAGCTGAACTAGCCGCCAAGGAGAAAGCCAAGCGGGAAGCTGAAGAGGCTAAGGAGAGGTCAAAGCGGGAGGCTGAGGAGGCTAAGAGAGCTAAGGAAGCCGAAGCCAAGGCTAAGAGAGAAGCTGAACTAGCCGCCAAGGAGAAAGCCAAGCGGGAAGCTGAAGAGGCTAAGGAGAGGTCAAAGCGGGAGGCTGAGGAGGCTAAGAGAGCAAAGGAAGCCGAAGCCAAGGCTAAGAGAGAAGCCGAACTAGCCCCTGAGGAGAAAACCAAGCGGGAAGCTGAAGAGGCTAAGGAGAAGTCAAAGCGGGAAGCTGAAGAGGCTAAAGAGAGGTTAAAGCGGGAAGCTGAAGAGGCTAAAGAGCGGTCAAAGCGGGAGGCTTTGGAGGCTAAGAGAGCTAAGGAAGCCGAAGCCAAGGATAAGAGAGAAGCCGAACTAGTCGCTGAGGAGAAAGCCAAGAGAGAAGCTGAAGAGGTAAGTGCTGAGCTTTATGAGGGAAGGGTAGAACTGGTAATACCGCTGCCGGTAGATTTATACCAGATGAAGAAATTAGAAGAAGGCTTACGCCAAATTCAAGATCTTCGTGTGGTACTGATTAGTGGCTCGGTGGATGAAGATACCAGGGTTATCGTATCGGTAGGGAAACCAATCCCTCTGGTTAGTGTTATAAGAGAAATGCCACTGGTAGAACAGGTGGTTAAGAGGGACAAGGATATTCAGGTTAGCCTAAAAGCAAAACTGTAATTATTTGATATTTACTATTTCTTATCTCTATTCCACCATCGGTTTAAGTAATAACGAGCAGTTTTGTTATCCCTTGATTCTTTTTAGCACCCAGAAACCAAGGATACCAAGTAGTAGCACCCCAAGCCCTATCCACACATACAGAGTCCAGGTAGTTGTTACTTCCTGGAAATGTTTAACATAAAATAATAGTGGGATTGTCCACTTACCCTCGTTGAAGGCGCCATCGACTGCCCGTACCCTCCAGAAATAGGGAATATCGGTTTCGGTTGACTTTAGTTTTTCACTCTTTTTAAGCGTATAGTCTGAGTTAGTTAGTCCTGCCTTCTCTAGCACTATTGTGCTGAAATCAGCATCAGTCCCAATCTGGAGAGTGTAGGTTATACCACTGAGGTCGGTAATATCCTCCCAATCAAAGTATGTCTCTGCCTTTGCTATGGCAGTCACTTCTGGCAGCAGGGGCATTGGTATTAGTGGTGCTTCTGATTCCATGGTGAAGATTGATGTTAAAGTATTGGTGCCACCAGTAACAGTTACTGCGTGGTTCCCGGCGACACTGGGTGGGGCGATAAAGCTGGCTGAGAAATTTCCCTTACTATTGGTGATGGCTGTTTCCACCTGAATGTCGTCATAGATGATAGTAATATTGCTACCAGCAATGAACCCAGTGCCGTAGACGGTGAGCTTTATGCCGACATACCCGGGTGAAGTCTGGCTGGTAGCTGGGCTTAGATTAATGCCGGCTAAAATGGTCAACTCCGTCTCGGTCCAATTGGTGCCATCGCTGGCTTTTATTTTACTGGTGCCACTGACAGCATTGGAAGGCACGAGGAAGTTACCGGTGAAGCTACCATTGCCTTTAGTCTGTATAGATATCGGTGTGGTAGAAACTCTATACTCATCAACAGTGATACTTATCTGTTCCCTGTCCTTAAACCCGGTGCCGCTAACCTGTATTACCTCATCTACCGTCCCTGAGTTTGGGTCTATGGTTATTTTTGGCTTCACGCTGAACTCAGCTTCGGGCTCATTACCCGATTCATCAGTGACAGTTATAGTATGGGCGTCAGCAGTGCTTTCTGGAATGATAATAGTACTGGTAAATTCGCCATCGTCATCGGTTTCTCTATCACCGCTGGCTATGTCGATAACAACACCATCATATTCAACGGTAATGTTCTGGCTGATTCCGAATCTTATACCGTTGATCTTAACTTCAGTACCTACCTGACCTTCTTCCGGGCTTACCTCAATCTCACCGCCAATTACAGTGAATTTAGCGAGAGCTACTATGGTAATACTCCTAGAGTAGGTAACATAAACATAATAATCACCACCGTGTACATCTTCTATGTCTTTGCCATCGGTAAGTTTGGGGGGCACCTTGAAAGAAGTATTCATAGTACCATCGGTATCAGTTCGTGTTATCCCCACATGTTCGTAGGTGGTGACCTCAGCATCGATTTTGTCATTCTCATCAGCTTTATCACTGGAGAAATAAATACGCCATGTTTCATCGGCCTCAAAATCGTAGCCTTCGAGTTCAATCTTGTCGCCGATTTCACCCTCTTTAGTAGAGAGGTCAATATCTTCGCCGACGGCGTGAGCCGGGATAGTAGGGCATATTGCTAGCAGGAGGATAATGCTTAATGCTAAGCTGTAGAGAATTTTGCGGTATTTCATTTGTTATCTTGCCCTGTCTGCCTAACTGTGTGTTGTTGAAGAAACTGTCGTTAATAATAATCCTATAGTTAACACTTCGTCAATACCGGACACTATACGTGTGGGGGCTGGGTAAGGATGAGTCATATTTTTGGTAGAGTTGATTCAGATTAGTTAACGGCTTGACAGTAAGCATGTGGCTCAGTTTATAATAGGCTGACTTCAATGGCAGGCTACCGACTTTTTGACGGGTTCTCTAGGTAGCCAAAAGCCAATCGTTAAGCTTGGTTTCGAAACTAGTATGTTCTTTCAAGTGAACCCTTGATAAGTAATCGGTTAGCGAAAAGGAGAGTATCTTGGAGTATTTCCTAAACGAGCGACAAAAGATGATAAAGAGTCTGGCAAGACGGATTGCCGAGGAAAAGATACTACCGGTACGGGTAGAACTTGACGAGAGTGAGGAGTTTCCCTGGGGGGTAATGAAAGACCTTGCCGATAGTGACATGTTCCGCGTCTTTATCCCTGAGGAATATGATGGTTTAGGCGGTGGCTGTCTCGAACTGTGTTTAGTTATTGAAGAGCTAAGCCGAGTGTGTGCTGGGGTAGCTATTGGCTATGCTGCCAGTGCCCTGGGAAGCTTCACACTACTGGAGTATGGGACTGAAGAGCAAAAATGTAAATACCTGCCAGACATTGCTTCTGGGAAGAAACTAGCTGCCTTCGCTCTGACTGAAGCAACCGCTGGCAGTGATGTCAGTGCCATAAAGACGACTGCCAGCCGAGAAAAGGGGGGCTATGTAATTAATGGAACCAAACAGTTCATCACCAACGGTGGTGAGGCTGAGATATATATCGTAGTTGCTTTGACCTCCAAGGAAAAAGGCGCCCGTGGTGCCAGTGTTTTCTTGGTAGAAAAGGGCACCCCTGGTTTCTCCTTTGGTAAGAAAGAGAAGAAGATGGGCATTCGCACCTCTTCTACCAGGGAACTAATCTTCCGAAATTGTCTCGTCCCTGAGGAGAATATGATTGGTCGGGAAGGGATGGGATTTATTATGACAATGAGACTCTTTGACCGCTCGCGCCCAGGGGTAGGAGCGCAAGCGTTGGGACTGGCTCAAGGAGCCTTGGAAGCAGCGGTAGACTATGCTCGGCAGCGTATCCAATTTGGGCACCCCATTATCTCTTTCCAGGCAGTTCAACATATGCTAGCCAATATGGCTACTGATGTGGAAGCTGCCAGGGCACTGATCTATGCCACTGCCAGGACTGTCGATAGCGGAATAAAGAAAGTTGGTATGGAATCAGCAATGGCTAAGGTTTTTGCCTCAGATGTAGCGATGAGGGTTACTACTGATGCCGTGCAGATTTTCGGTGGTGTTGGTTATATGCGTGATTATCCCATCGAGAAAATGATGAGAGATGCCAAAATAATACAGATATATGAAGGTACCAATCAAGTTTTAAGAGATGCCATTGCTTTTGGACTGCGGAAGAAAAGGGCAGTGCGTGAATGAACATTGTGGTTTGTATAAAACAGGTTCCTGGTACCACTAAAGTCAAGGTTGACCCTCAGACCAACACCCTCATCAGACAAGGAATTGAGAACATTATCAATCCTTTTGATACCTATGCCTTAGAAGAGGGGGTTAGAGTAAAAGAACGATACGGAGGTAGGGTTACGGCGATAACTATGGGCCCCCCTCAAGCTGAGGAGATGCTAAGGGAGGCGATTGCCCTAGGCGCTGACGAAGCCATCCTATTAAGTGATAGTGTTTTTGCTGGCGCTGATACCTGGGCTACCTCATATACCCTTGCTTTGGCAATTGAAAAACTGAAGCCGTATGACCTCACCATTTGTGGTCGCCAAACAATAGACGGAGATACGGGGCAGGTGGGACCAGAACTTGCCGAGATGCTAGAGGTACCCTTCGTCGCCTATGTCAGCCAGATTGAAGAGATAGACAACGGATATATGAGGGTGCGACGGATGGTTGAGGAAGGACATGAGGTCATTGAACTGCCTTTACCGGCAGTCATCACTGTGGTAAAGGAGATAAATACACCTCGCCTCCCCTCCCTTCGTGGACTGGCTAAATCGAGGAGTGCCACGGTACCTGTTTGGACAGCCCAGAAACTGGGTGTTGATGAAAATATGGTAGGACTAGCCGGTTCCTTTACCAGAGTAATTAAAGTATTCTTTCCCCAAAGAGTCCGCTGCGGTGAGATACTTCAGGGAGAGTTGGAAGACCAGGTAGAAAGTCTGGTTGATAGACTGAGAGACGCTAAGATAGCCTAGAAACGGTGGTAACTGTGGGAATTCAAATTGACTCCGATAAGTGTATTGGCTGTGCAGATTGCCTGCCATCCTGCCCTTTTGGTCTACTAGAAATTGTAGATGATAAGGTTCAGGTCAGGGATGGTTGCACACTTTGTGGTGCTTGCCAGGAGGCCTGTGACTACGGTGCCATACTCATCGAGGCGGCTGCTGAGGCTTCAGCGGTAAGTGATAGCCACCAGGGAGTCTGGGTATTTGCTGAGCAGCGGGATGGCAGATTAAAAAGCGTCGCCTTTGAGCTGCTCTCCAAGGGCAGGCAGTTAGCCGATACCCTGGGAGTTGAATTATGCGCCGCATGTTTTGGGCATAAGGTTACTGAGGTTGAGCAACTGATTACTTATGGTGCTGATAAGGTCTACTTAATAGATGACCCAGCCTTAACCCACTTTCAGGAGGACTTATACACCAGGAAGATGGTGGAGTTGATTCAGGAATATAAGCCGGAGATAGTTATTGCTGGGGCGACTTCATTGGGGCGTTCCTTGATTCCTCGGGTGGCGGCTATTTTGCGGACAGGACTAACTGCTGACTGCACCGGGCTTGAGATTGATTTGGATAAAAGACTCCTTTTGCAGACTCGCCCTACCTTTGGGGGCAATATCATGGCAACCATTATTTGCCAGACAAAGCGGCCGCAGATGTCAACTGTCCGTCCGCGGGTCTTTAAGAAAAGCCCACCAGATGAGAGAAGAAAAGGACAGATAATAAGAGTGGACTTTGATAGCGAACGCATCACCTCAAGAACCAAACTGCTCCATTTTGTTGAGGATATTACCGAAGCGATTAAACTCGATGAGGCGGATATTATTATTTCTGGTGGGCGGGGATTGGGAAAGGCAGAAAACTTTAAGCTGCTGGAAGAGCTGGCGAGGGTTATGGGTGCAGCGTTAGGTTCGTCCCGACCGCCAGTGGACGAGGGCTGGATTCCTTATTCCCACCAGGTTGGTCAGACAGGGAAAACGGTCTGCCCCAAGCTCTATATTGCCTGTGGTATCTCGGGAGCAGTTCAGCACCTGGCTGGCATGCAGACCTCGGATATTATTGTGGCTATCAATGATGACCCAAATGCCCCTATCTTCGAAGCAGCCACCTACGGCATTGTCGGCGACCTGTTTAAGGTAGTGCCCGTGCTAATAGAGAAGCTGAAGGGATAATTTGATATAAACCCAGGTTCACATCCTACTAGGTAGCTACGAAAAATCGTCAGCGACGGTTTTTGGTATAGCCAGCTTTGTTTGATATGGCATTCCACAAGTTTGCGGTAAGTATACGATTCGGCTTATAATAGATTGAGCTTGGCTGTAGTGGGGGGATGTAATGCAGATGAATGTATCGCAGCTGCTTAAGGTATCTATTGGTTCAACACGAAAGTATGAGATAAATGAGACGATTGATGTTAAGGGTGGTAGCTATGCAGTTCAGGGTGAGATTAAGCTGGTGCGTACTGACCGGAGTATCCTGGTTACGGGTACGTTGCAGACTGCGGTTGAAGTTTCCTGCAGTCGCTGCTTGAGTTTATTTAGTTATCCTCTGGCTCTAAATATTGAAGATGAATATTTTCCTACTATCGGTGTAGTTAGTGGTACTTGGCTGCCCTTACCTGAAGAGCCCGGCTATTTCACCATAGATGAGCGTTATGTTATTGATTTAAACGAGCCGATATACCAGTATATAATGCTGGCTATCCCAATGAAGCCACTTTGTCGTGAGGATTGTGCCGGGTTATGCCCCGACTGTGGGCACAACCTTAATCAAGGGTATTGTAATTGTCTGCTTCAGGAAGTAGACCCTGTTGGTCTAAATTGAGTAAATTGACTTCAGCTGATGGTACTTAGTAAATGAACTGAAAGGAGCGTGGTAGATTATGGGAGCTTTACCAAAACGAAAATACGCCAAGGCACGCCAGGGTAAGCGGCGTAGCCACTTAAAATTTAGCCTTCCACCTCTGGACTACTGCCCTCAATGCCGTAGCCCCAAGCTGTCCCACCATGTTTGTCCTACCTGTGGTAGTTACGCTGGTAGGGAAGTCATCGAGATTGAAAGCCCGAAGAAGGCTGGCTCGTAGAGGCTAAGCTGATGAAGGTAGCTTATGTCTTTCCCGGACAGGGTTCTCAATGGGTAGGTATGGGGCGTGACCTCTATGAGGATTTTGACTCAGCTAAAGCAGTCTTTGAACAGGCGGATGAAGCTTTGGGATTTCCTCTTTCCAGATTATGTTTTGATGGTCCTGAAGATGAGCTTCAGCAGACTATCAATGCCCAGCCAGCCATTGTAACCGTAAGCTTTGCCTGCTTGAAGGCTATGCAAGAGGCAGGTGGTAACAATGAGCTATCTTCGCCTGCTTTTTTGGCTGGTCACAGCCTGGGTGAGTATACCGCACTGGTAGCTGGCGGAGTGCTCGATTTCGCCACTACCGTTTACCTGGCTCGAGAGAGGGGACGGCTAATGCACGAGGCAGGGCAGAGGAGACCTGGAAGAATGGCGGCGATAATTGGTATTGACGAGGTTTTATTAACTGAGATTTGTGATGAAACCGGCACCAGGATTGTTAATATTAACTGCCCGGGTCAGATGGTAATCAGTGGAGCAGCAGATAACTTAACCAAAGCTATAAATTTAATTAAGTCAAGTGGGGCTCATCGCACCGTCCCGCTCCAGGTAAGCGGTGCCTTTCATACGCCGCTAATGCAGTCGGCGGTTGATGGTATGTCTGGGGTTATAGCCGCTCTTTCCTTTAGCGAACTGTCCATCCCGATTATAGCTAACACTACTGCCCAACCGCTCACCACGGCTGATTTGATTAAAGAGGAGCTACTCAGACAGCTATGCAATTGCGTCCAGTGGCAGCGCTCTATTGAATATATGATAGATAACGGGGTGGCTACTTTTATTGAGATAGGACCGGGGAAAGTGCTTACCGGTCTCATTAAACGAATAAACAAGGATGTTAGGCTGATAAACATTGGTGATGTGCCGAGTGTTAGGAATATACAGGCTGTTTATCAGGGGGTAAAGTGAAGGAACGAAACCCTGTTCAAAACGCGTAGTTCCCTTCACTTTGAAGGGACAGATATTTAAAGGAGAGTTAAAGAGAGGCAAAGCTTCTCTTACAAAACCTCCTCCCCCTCTCATTGGAAGGAGAGGGGGATAAAGGGGGTGAGGTTGACAACTAATCAGGAATTAGACTTAGGGGGCAACGATGAACTTGTCTAGTAAAGTAGCTATCGTAACTGGCAGTGGTCGGGGTATCGGACGAGCTATTGCCTTGAAACTGGCTGAGGTTGGGGCTACGGTCGTCGTCAATGATGTTGGCGAGGCTGAGGCAGTTGAAAGCGTAGCTGAGGAAATCAAGGCTACGGGCGGGCAGAGCCTGGCTGTTCTGGCTGATGTGAGCTTAGCCGAGGATGTGGCCCGGTTGGTGGAGATAACTGTGTCGACCTATGGAAAGGTTGATGTTCTGGTGAATAATGCTGGTATTACCCGAGACCACCTTTTGCTGCGAATGACTGACGAGGACTGGGACAAGGTATTAAATATTAACCTGAAGAGCGTTTTTCTCTGTACCAGGGCAGTGCTAAGGCATATGGTAAAGCAGCGCTGGGGTAGGATTATCAGTATTGCCAGTATTGTTGGTGTGGTGGGTAACCCGGGGCAGGCAAACTATGCTTCAGCTAAAGCCGGTATTATTGGCTTTACCCGCACCATTGCCAAGGAGGTGGCTTCTCGTAGCGTCACGGCTAATGCTGTTGCCCCGGGCTTCATTGAGACCGGTATGACACA
>SDBV01004997.1_pt1 | contig 18860 bp, 19 predicted proteins | sample 2277081 | NCBI WGS metagenome assembly SDBV01 (sample SAMN10402039, study PRJNA504765) | marine sediment metagenome | isolation source: marine sediment core GS10_PC15, 223 cmbsf | place: Arctic Ocean: Southern Knipovich Ridge | collected 2010
AGCCTGTTCATGTATTTAAGCAAGTACTCATTGTCCAGCATGCCCTCGTCCTTCATCTTCGATGCCAGACGCTCAGCCTTTCTGATATTTGTCCTGGCCACGTCAAGTTGAGACGAGGCTTCCTGCTGGCCAAAGGCTATAAACCCCGGAGGCAACGCCATGGCCTCCTCGAATTGGTCCACAAGCCTTTCGACCCATTGCAGCTCCATCTTGCCGATCCTCTTTTTCCGATTAGCGGCCTCTCCCTTCTGGGAGGATACCTCGGCTCCCACAATGAACAAATGGCTCTGAATATGCAATGCAATTCTCTTGGTACGCTTGACCTTTGTCATTGACCGGGCCAGGCCCAATTGTGCATTGGCCTCATCCAGGGCGCCTCCGACTTCCACGATCAGATGATGTTTAGGCACATGGTCACCGCTAAGTGTCCGCGTAAAACCATTATCACCCTTTCCAGTGCTGATATTCATCCGGGTCCCTCCATTAATGACAACAGCTTTTGGACTTGGGTTTATCAGTCTCTGTTACTAAATTGCTGTTTTCATCTGCACCAGCGGCCTTATTGGAATCGGCAGCATCGGCGGGATCTTTAGCGCATTCATCCTCTTTGCCATGGCTCCCATGCGAGCAGCAGCCTCGGCCTGAGAGGTGCATCCATACAAAAATACCCCCAAACAGCAGCCAGTACCAGTTACTTTGCAACCATTCCATGTTTATCTCCTTTCAGAATAATCTTTCATTCGGACCTCTGTCTCCACTCCGACTTTCGGGATATCGCCTGTCGGACCGAGGCCGGTTAACTTTATATCCAGCGTCATATCCAGCGTCACGCCGGGATAATACATTGCCATGTCCCTTTTTGAGACCACAAAAGCAAAAGCCACCATCGCTGAGAAAACAAGAGATGCAGTCAGTACTGCCAAGAGCAATGTTGACTTTATCCTATTTTTAGCTTTCATGCCTGTCCATCATTTATCAACCTTACCAACCAAAAATACTCGATATAGTTCACTCTTCTCATTTACACCAGGCTAGCTTGAGAAAAATTTACCTGGGTACATTATCATGGGCAGGTGTGAAGAAAATATTAATAAATTACGAAGATGTTGTGAATGCCCCATCAACAACCCAGGGACAAGACAAAAAAAGGGAGCCCGCAGGCCCCTTCAGTGGTGGTGTGTGACCTGAGTGGTCGTATGTGAGTCGAGCGTCAGTCCATTGGCGGTGCGGCCCTTAACCCCCATATTGCATGAAGGGCGGAGGGCAGGGTAAATGTCCGGCACAGCGGGGGTTTATCGAATAAACAGCAATGTGCGTCATTTTATGCCTGATCACGCAATCCCAGTACCTCAAAAACAATACTGGACCGTTCACATCAGCAAATAAACAAACCCATGCAGGCGCTGGAGTGCTATACCTTAAAAATGCCCACGTTACTCTTTAGTTTCTGAGACAGGTCAGAGAGGTTGTTCGTTGAGTCCTCGATCTGGCCCATTCCCTGCTTTATGTCATTTGATGCGGTTGAGATAGCTTCCATGTTGGCTGATATCTCTTCGATGGCAGCGGACTGCTGCTCTGTTGAGGAAGCGATCATGTTGACCATATCAACGCACTGTTCAGAGGCTTTCACTATGCTTAGGAGCGATTCCTTGGATGCCTCGGCAAGCTCGACACCTTCCTGGACTCTCAGGACGCCCTCCTCCATGGTATTGACAGAGGTTTCCGTGTCTGATTGTATTTTTTTGATCATAACTGATATTTCTTTCGTCGCATTGCTTGTGCGCTCGGCGAGTTTTCGCACTTCATCCGCAACAACAGCGAACCCCCGCCCCTGTTCTCCGGCCCTGGCCGCTTCGATTGCGGCATTAAGGGCAAGCAGGTTCGTCTGGTCAGCTATATCGTTGATCACATTTATGATCTCACCGATCATCCTGCTGCTTTCCCCGAGGTTGCTGATAGTAATTGCCGATGTCTTTACCGTCTCTGCGATCATGGACATGCCGGCCACGGTCTTGTCCACCGTATCGCTGCCCCGTTTAGCTTCCTGTACCGACTCCTGGGCGGCGTTTGACGCTGAAGAGGAGTTCTGGGCGACCTCTAAGATGGTCTGGGACATTTCCGCTATGGATGTTGCCACCTGCTCGGTCTGCGCAGCCTGCTTTGATGTTTTCTCACTCACTTCCCTGGAGGTATCCGAGATCTGGGACGAAGAGACAGAGAGCAGACTGACGCTTTCCTTTACAGAGGTGATAATGCCCTGCAGGTTTGCAATGAACTTGTTAAACCACAAAGAGAGGTCGTTCACCTCGTCGCGGCCGCTCTCATGAACTCGTTTCGTAAGGTCTCCCTCTCCTTCCGCAATGTCCTGCACTCTCTCGGCCGCCTCCGTGACACGCGTTATGATATTTCTGGCCGACGTACCGATGACAAGGCCCACCACCACAAGGCTGAAGAGCAGGATCAGGGAGAGCATACCCAGTATGCTGCTTTGGAAATCATCGCTTTGCCCTTTAAGCTCATCTGCCATCAGAGCCATGTGCTTTGATGTGTTCATCATCTTTGCCGCACCTTTGTCCGAACCTGTAGCAAGAGCAGCCCTGGCGGCACTCATGAGCTTTTTGTCAATGTTCATAGTGAATACGAGAAAACCCTTGGGGGTTTCAATGTCTATGATGGGGGCGTAAGCGACCAGGGTGTTGCCCATCAACTTTGCGAATGACGTATTCGCATTTGAGTCAACCGACCTGAGCACCTTGTCAAGCCCTGAAGGAACGGGAGCGCCTTCGGGATACATCAGAGTACCGTCCAGGTCCATGATTAACGTGGCATCAAGCATCAGAGGCTTGACCTGCTCCATCAGGTCCAGGGCAAGCCCGTCATCCAGGACCTCCAGGCCTACGAATGCGTCCGCAGGCAAGGTGGAACTTGTTATCAGCCGCAAGGATGTCCGCAGCTCATTCTTGTGAATGGATATGAGGTTCTCAAGGCCCGCCTGCATTACCTTGCTGGAATTCACAGATATCTGCCTGGCAACAAAAAGCCCCAGAACAATAAACAAAATTGCCATAATAACAAGAGGTGTCCATAGAATTCTCGCAGCTAGCCGCATAATGTCTCCTTCGTCTGAATGCAGTCCTTCCTCAATGAACCTCCCTGTCGGCACGAGTCGCTCACGAGCGGCAGAGACCGCAGGGTATCCTGAGTTAGCAACCCCCGCAACAAGGGGTCATGGACCCCAAGTCGGTACGTCGGTACGAGTCGCCCACGACACTCGTTCCCGAGACCAGGGGGAATGCACTGGTGCATTAAATAAAGTTCTTCCTTGCTGCTTCTGTCTTCAGGTAATTAATGACTTTCCTGACGTCTCCTTTTGGGTTGCCTTTTGTTATGATGATCAGCGGCCTTGATATCTCTTTGGTCTTGATGGTCTTGACCAGCCCGGGGTTCAAGGCGATAAAGCCTTCTGAGACCGCCCCGATGCCGCCCTTGTACTTGGAGACGAGCCGCACTTCCTGCCTGGTGGATTTGACGATACGCGCTTTACCAGAATATTGCGCCTTTTTCATTACCTGCTTCTGAAACACAGCCCTTGTGGCAGAACCAGCGTGTGATGTGACAACAACAATGATCTGGTCATTGCCGCCCACTTCGTTCCAGTTCTTTATCTTGCCTGAATTAATATCCGAGAGCTGTTGCCAGGACAGGCTTCTAACCGGGTTGTCTCTGTACACGATAGGGACTATTATATCCTTGGCAATTATATGTGCGATATACGTCCCGTCATCAGGCAATGAATACTTGGCCAGGAGAGACTCAAGTGTACTTGAAGCAATGGATGCCACGACCTTGCCTTGACGCAACTGCTTAAACCCTTTGCCCGTGCCCACGCCAAGGACCTTGACCCTGATTCCCGTGGCTTTCTCGATAGCCGAGGCTGCCGGTTCGAGTATCCTTTTCTGGACAGTCGTGGAGCCCGCAAACACCAGCTCGCCAGCATGGACCTCTGAGACCAAAGAAAAAATCACTAACAGGGCAAGAGTAATATAAGACAGTCTCATCATAGATGCCTCCCCAGGTAGAATGATACGAGTATCCAAGTCAAGAGATATAGCAAAACTTAAACTGGATTATATCACAGAAATGTGCAAATAGATGTTTTTACTTGAATAATTGTATATATTTAAAGTGGTTACAAATAGCTTGCAATAATTTCCATGTGAATGGCGCAAGAACCGGCATAATGAATTACTTTAAAAAATAAAATGGAAACGGGCACAGGCGCCATTTAATGAAGAGTCCCGCAAAACCGCGGAAACACCTGGATCAAAACCCTCCTTCCCCAACCGCCCCTTTTCACAATATCTTCAACATCACAAAGTATGATGGCCTTAACAAGGAGGCAGATCACTAATATGACCTTGAACTTGCCAGCATTTTTTGCTGTGCTGCACTTCATTGGCAGTCCCAGCCCACGGAGGCGGGTACGGCATCCAATCCCATCACGAAAACAACCGGACAGGTACGCCTGAAAAGCAGGCTTGGCAGCAAATATGGAGGCACCGATAACACATATGGTTCCAATCAAGTCACAAAGCCTTAAGGAGGTTATCCCATGAAGCGATTCATAGTACCCAGAGTTGCTCATTGTGGCGAAGGCCACAAGCTAAAGTCCCGGGCATGACCCTAAACTGCCCGTCAACTCCCACTTAACCACGCCTTCACTTCTTTTTGAACGAGCCGGATGACTTCAATAAGGTGATAGAATGTAAACTCGCCTAATTACAAAAGACAGGACATGCCATGAAAAGCCTGAACTGCTGGGAAGCCATGAAGTGCGGCAGGCAACCCGGTGGTGCCTATGTGGATGAGATGGGCGTGTGCCCGGCCACGCAATGCACGAACCTGGACGGTGTGCATGGGGGCAAGAACGCGGGCAGGTTCTGCTGGGTCGTGGCCGGCAGCATGTGCAAAGGGAACTTACAGGGCACTTACGCACTTAAATACCATGACTGCAGCCGGTGTGAGTTCTACATGAAGGTCAGGGAAGAGGAGTCCTGGAAGTTTGCAAACTTAGGCGAGTTGCTGGTGAGATTGAATCTGACGGAAGAATAATTCAGAAGCCCTGGCACACCATGCCTGATCCATAAACCTCGACCTTGCCCTGAAAAGATATGCTCACCGAAAGGCTTGTTGATCAAACCAGGAGCCGGAGGACCTTACTCTTGCACACACAAAAAAACCTCGCGTGCATTTGCCAGTCTAAAAACTCCGTCAGCTCCAGTCGGGCAGGTTGTCGCCCCGGTCAAGGACCCCTATGATCTCTTCGAGCTTTTCTATCATGCCTGCATCCACCTCCAGATTGAACGAGACACCCTTGCCGCTTATCCTCATCCCGGCGCCCTTGTCGTCCATCTCTGCAGCAAAAGCGCGCACTATGATGGTGATAACGTCCTTTTCCGAAAGCCCCGTGCGCGTGGATATATCACGATGGTCTAGCCCCGGCCCTGAGCTGTCCTTCAACGCCTCCAGCAAGAGCTTAAGCACTTCAACCCTGCCCTCGTTATAGTCCATGCCTTAATTATACACGGGAATTGCTGCCACTGAAATCCTTATTTGCACCTGCCAATCACAATGCATTTCCTGCTCGTAGCTCCGGGGGACCCGAAGGCCCCCCGGAGCTGACGCATGAGCCGGTTAGTCAGTTAACCGCGCTTATGCCCCTTATGTTCTGTCTTACGTCCTTTGCGTTCTGCCTTCTGGAAGTTAGGTGTATCCACACAATATTTGAGAGGTAGTTTCCACCTGTCCCTTTCTCCGCGATAAGCCACATAACGCTACTTCGAGTCCTCGGGTCGAATATGTGTAGTCGTCGTGCCTTCCGGCGGTTATAAAAACCCTTGTTATCGATTCTGTACACAGCCCCTGCCTATGTGCGCATCTGATTAGTGGGCATGGTCAAGGTCGTCGTAGCCCAGCCTGCCGTCCACGGACACGCCGGTCCTGTTTACCTGCCCCAGACCACAATATGCGCCCTGGCGCCGGACATCGCCTGCCCGCTCTGCCTGCTGTCCAGCCTGTCGGAGTTTTCCTTGCCCCAGACCTGAAGGTGCGCCCTGGTGCCGGGCATCACCGGCTCGCCCTGCCCTGTGCCACTGTCCAGGCGACCGGAGTTTTCCTCGTAGCCCCCTGCTCCGGGCTCTGTCACTCCGGTGAGATCGCTTAAATGAAGTGCATACCCGTAGGACAGTCCAAGCGAGAGGACAAGCGTGAGGGCCGCGACCATCAAGAGGTAAAAGTTTCTTGCAGATCCCTTTCTTTTGCTTTTGCCTTTTTTCATCACTTTCCCTCCTGTTCTTTCATCACGGCTGCTCCGGTTTACGCCTATCATTAGGCATTTATCGTGCCATGAGACAACAGTGGACAGCCGGGGCCAGGCCTTCGGGCAGATTAATCTTTGATTTCAGGAAGTTGCGGCCGCAAGAAAAAATACATACTCATCCGCTCAGGGTCTTTGACGCTATTGCGGGGATTGGAAAGTGTACGTGGAACTGTACGACTGCTAAAGGGCAAACGGACACTTTGGACACTTTGACACTGCCGGCCCTATTGCCGGTAAATCCTTTATCCCGTACTCCTTTGCCCTCTGATAAAGGGTGCTTCTGAAGATCCCAAGGAGCCTTTGCCCAGCCACGCCAGCCACGGGCTGGATCTTACCGGTCGCGACGACCCGACCAGCATCCTCCTAAAGGTGCCAGCGGGCACTCCGCCTAAAACAAATAGTATTTATACAAGAAAAGTTTCTGCGTTACGTAACTTGAAAACGATTGGAGCTGACAGCCACCAGTGCCAACTGGCACACCTGCATTGGTCGCGACAACCCGGTCTCACGGAGACTTCCACTTGGTCGCGACGACCCGTAGTGTTTCCTTTAGAAGGATAAACAGGAACGCTTTTAAGATGAGATGCTCTTGTTACTTCTTCTGACAAACGGTCGAGGCTGACGGCCTCCAGTTTAATAGGGGCCTGGCCCCCTCCTAAAGTAAATACTTTCAATACAAGAAATGTTTCTTTGGACACATACCCCTAAAAGGACAGAAGCTGGACGCTCAAGTTAAATGGGGCCTTGCCCCCAGTTTAAAAGGGGGCTGGATATTACCAGGTCGCGACGACCCGTAGTGTTTCCTTTAGAAGGATAAACAGGAACGCTTTAAAGAAGAGATGCTCTCGTACTTCTCCTGCCAAACGGTCGGGGCCGACGGCCTCCAGTTTAAAAGGGGGCTGGATATTACCAGGTCGCGACGACCCGTAGTGTTTCCTTTAGAAGGATCAACAGGAACGCTTTAAAGAAGAGATGCTCTCGTACTTATCCTGAACACGGTCGGGGCTGACGGCCTCCAGTTAAAAGGGGCCCGTGGCCCCCCGTGGCTGGCCCCTAGGCCAGTTTGCTCAGCAGAAGGACTGAGAGCTTGAACTTGTCCTTCTCTTCCTTGTTCACATGTTCGTAGAAATCACACTTCCTGCATGATGAGATATTCTTGGCAAAAAATCCTTTCACAGGCCCGTTGCAGAATGTGCCGACCACTACCCAGCAGGCCCTGCCCCCGTTTATCCCGCCATGCTCACCATCAAGCCTGGCCTCGGTAAACGCGGGACAATCATCCTTCACCCCGCACCCCATGAAATCCCAGCAGTTAGCCTTCATATTAGCCATTCTAGCCATATCAGCCATCTTTTCCCCCGTATGCATATTCAGGGTACATTACCCTGCTAAAGTTTTTGCAACTACCGTGCCAACATCAAACATGTTGAATATATTGCCTTTTTCTTTTTATCTGTAGCAATAGCCCCATGAAACATGAAGCCAGGTACATACTTTTTCCATGTAGCCGCCCCACATTGCCTTGTCCGGGGCGCATTAACACCTTGCAGCGGCAGATCATGCACCCTTGCCGAGTTTGGGCCAGAGAGTGGCCGATATCTTGAAATCGTCCTTTTCTTCCTCATAGACGTGCTGGTAGAAATCGCACTGCCTGCACGTCTTGCCGCTCTGAGCGAACTCGCCCTTTATCTTGTCGCTGCAGAAAGAGCCCGCAACAACCCAGCAGGCACGCCCGGCGTTGACCCCCCCGTGTTCTCCATTGAGCCTGTCCTCGCTGAAGGCAGGGCAATCCCTTTTGCTGCCGCAATCCATGAACTCCCAGCAATTCTGTTTCATCTGCTTCCCTCCGGCTGTGACATCAGCAAAGATATCCGGGGATATCCTCGGATATACATTAATAACCTCGCTTAAAATGTCACCTACTCACATACTGTTGTTTGCAATTACGGTGCCATAATCCCTAAACTCTTAAATTATAAGCATTAATTTGTTTTCCATCCACTAATTTACCGCGTAATGACGCATAGGGTATTTTCGCTATGCGTATTTTGCCCCACATTTATCATTTCTTTAGTGAATGATTGTTAACAACCGTAAATATCATATATATCCCGCGGGCTTTCTGATATGCCTGTCCGTTATACTTACTTCCATGCTCCAGATAGGCGGTCTGACCAAATCATACGGCTCCACAACAGTGCTTCAGGACACTGGCTTTACCATGGACAGGGGCGAGCGCATCGGGCTCGTGGGGAGAAACGGCTCTGGAAAGACAACGCTCATGCGCCTGATACTCTTCCAGGAACGCCCGGATGATGGCATGATCGCCCTTGCATCAGGCACAAGGATAGGCCGGGTGGACCAGCACTTGAAGCTCACGGAAGATACCGCTCTTGCCGAGGCATGCCTGGCACTGGCACCCTCTGAGGACATGCGCGACGAATCCTGGCGCGCCAGCCGGATCCTTGCGGGGCTTGGTTTCACAAGTGAGATGCTGGGGACACATCCAAAGAAACTCTCTGGCGGATTTCAGGTGAGGCTCTCGCTGGCAAAGGCCCTGGTCTCAGAGCCGGACCTGCTTTTACTGGACGAGCCCACAAACTACCTGGACATACTCTCCATCCGCTGGCTGAGCGTGTTTCTGCGCTCATGGCGCGGCGGCCTCATCCTCATCACCCACGACAGGGCCTTCATGGACTCTGTCTGCCAGGCGACCGTGGCCATCCACCGCAAGAAGCTAATAAAGGTGGACGGCCCCACAGAGGCAGTATACGCGCAGATACTGGCACATGAGGAGCTATACGAAAAAACCCGCATTAACGACGATAAGAAGAGGCGCGAGATAGAGGTCTTCATAAACAGGTTTCGCGCACAGGCCAGGCGCGCCAACGTGGTGCAGAGCCGTGTTAAGGCCATGAGCAAGCGCATCAGGATGGAGGGGCTGGAGAGCGTGCGCGAGCTTGAGTTCCGCTTCACGGCTGCGCCCTTCTCCGGCAAGAGGATGCTTGAGGTGGAAGGGCTGGGGTTTTCCTGGCCCGGCGGGATGCCTCTGTTTGGCGACCTCACGTTCTCCGTTGTCCCTGGGGACCGCATCGCCATCATAGGCAGAAACGGCGCTGGCAAGACCACACTGCTGAACCTCCTGTCCGGGGAACTCTCAGGCTTTGACGGCAGCATTAAGCTTAACCCGAAGGCCAGGCTGGCCTGCTTTGGGCAGACCAACGTGGAGAGGCTCTCGCCGGAGAAGACCATCGAGGCCGAGATAATGGACACCACGCACAACACGGGCCACAATACAGCGCGCAATATTGCCGGGGCCATGCTCTTTGAGGGCGACGAGGCTCTTAAGAAGATAAGCGTGCTCTCAGGCGGCGAGAAAAGCCGCGTGCTCCTTGGAAAGCTCCTTGTAAGCCCCGCTAACTTCCTCTTGCTTGACGAGCCCACCAACCACCTGGACATGCAGAGCGTGGACAGCCTGCTTGAGGCAGTGGAGGCCTTCCGTGGGGCCGCCATCATGGTCACCCACAGCGAGATGATACTGAGGTCCTTTGCCCGGAAGCTCATCGTCTTTGACTCAGGCGGGGTGAGCGTCTTTGACGGGAGCTATGACGAGTTCCTTGCTCGCAGGGGCTGGCGCGACGAGAAGGAGGAGCGCCCCGATACGCCAGGTGATGAAAAAACGGGCGCGAGCAAAAAGCAGAAACGCCGCCAGCGGGCATCCATCATACAGGCACGCTCCGATACGCTTAATCCGCTAAAGGCCCGCATGGATGGGCTTGAGACTGAGATCATGGACACGGAGGCGTCCATAGAGGAGTTGAACCAGGGCCTTGTGCAGGCCTCACAAGCAGGCGATGCGGACGCTATCAAGAAACTCTCAAAGGCTCTCCACGAGGCCCGCGCCACTACTGAGAAGCTCTACGCCACCCTCGACTCCACAAGTAAGGAGCACGACAGGCTGGAAGCCGAATACTCGGAATCGCTCGAACAGAACACATGATCTACCCCCAGCCAAGGGCTGGACTTAATAGCTCCGCCAGGGCGGAGCCGAACCGTATCCTCCTAAAGTAAATACTTTCAATACAATAAAAGTTTCTTTGGATACATATCCCTAAAAGGTTCTGCGTTACTTCTCCTGAAAACGATTGAGGCTGACAGACACCAGTTTAAATGGGGCCCGTGGCCCCTGAAAACGATTGAGGCTGACGGCCACCAGTTTAAATGGGGCCCGTGGCCCCTGAAAACGTTTGAGGCGGAAGCCACCGATTAATACCAGCCCGTGGCTGGCTGGCCCCCGTGGCCCCTATTCCAGGTAATTCCGAGCGATCTTGAACCCCAGGTATATCCCTGCCACGGTCCCCACCGTGCTTAAGATAAACGCTGTCATGATACTCACCTTGGCACCGATCCACCAGCCGATGCTGCTGCCGATGGTAGCCCCCACTATCCACAAAAGTCTCTGCATGGACTTCCTTTCAGAAATACATCTTAAGCACATTATACAGTTACTCAGGCCCGGCACACTGTCACAGGGGTGGTACAATAAGCATATGAGGGCAGCGTCTGCCATAAGCCTCTGCATCCTGATAATGGCAGTACCCCTTGTGTCCTCATGCACACCCGCCCCAGGCAACGATACGATCAGGGATGCCCTTACAGCTCATTTTGAGAGCCGCGGCTACAGGGTGTTGGAGCTTGTGGTGGGCGAGGTGGCCCCAGTGGAGCTTAGCCAGAGGACCTACATGGGGACCCCTGGGTTCATCGTCAATATAAAGAGAATAACCCTTCTAAAGCCCGTTAAAAAACCAGGAGGCAACGCAGAAGCAGTGCGCCATACTTTCACAGGGGCAAAACTCAGGCTGCGCCAGGACCCGGCGGACAGGGGGCGCTGGCAGGTCTACATCATCTCTGGAATAGACCTCATCTGAATGTACCAGTGCATTTCCCATGGTCGCGGGGGGTGAGAGTTCCTTGCCTTTTCAAAGATACCCTGCGGTCTCTGCCAGTCGCGACGACTCGTGCCGACAGGGCGGTTTATTAGATCCCTGGCAGTCCGTGTGCCCCGTATGACATATGTCATTGTCTCCGCGCTCAAAATGTGCTGGAATTAGGGATTACAAAAGCACAGGGGGATGAGATGAAAGAACTCACAGAGAAGCTCAGGCAGGACCATGCTGACATACTGCAGGCCCTTGATAGTGCCAGAGAGCTCAAGGTAACGACCAGTGAGGGGTTTAGAATGCTCAAGAAATCAATGGCCAGGCTGGCCGCTCATATCAAGAGAGAGGACAGGGAGTTTTACCCAGGGCTGCGCAGTGCTATCGGAGACAATACCAAGCTCTCAAATATGCTTGACCTGTTTGAGGAGGATATGCTGGACGTCTCATCCCGGATACGGGCCTTTATTGACAAGTTCAGCCAGAACTGCTTTACAGAGGATTATGCAAGGGAATTCGAAACCCTGTATATTGACTTGAAAAACAGGATAGCTAAGGAGGAAAACGTGCTTTTCCCTGAGATCGAAAAGCTCCTGGCTGACCTTTGAGCTGTAAGCGCCACAAGTGCGTCTCAAGTGGGGCAGATCGCCGCTACCTGCAAAGGTACTGACATATAATACCAATAATACAGGATGTTAGAGGCTTCTAAGCCTTCATGCCCGCGTGTAAGGATAAGCTGCCCGTTCACACGCTGATAATTATAAACACTTGTTCACACCTGCCTAAACATGGGATATGAGATACCAACATTTTGTGAATAAGATGTTAATAAGTACTTGGCATCGAACATTGCAAGGCCTTCTTCACATGATTCCTCCACATCTGAATTATGATTAACCACCCCTCATGCATTTGATCCATTCATGGTCTGTATCGGGCGGCAAAGACCTAAACTCAGGTTTATCCGGTTGACAGGGGCAGGGGAATTCCCAACCTATATGCAGGGGGGGGGAAACCCCTAGCGTATAAGTAATGACACTTTGACTAAACACAAATGAGGTGTGTGGGGAATGAACAAAAAACAAGGGACGTAATTGAGGACTCTCCGATTGTCATCCATACAATATCGCCTGAAGAGTCTGTTATCGAAGCGGTAAAGATGATGAGCTACAACTCTGTGGGATGCCTTATCGTCAGTGAGGGCGATAAGTACGTGGGCATCCTCACTGAGCGTGATATAACGAGCAATATGGGCGATGGCAATGACGTGTACTCCATCAAAGTGAAGAGCGCCATGACCAGTAAGATATGTTTCGTGGGGCTGGATGACACGCTGGATTACGCCTTGCGGATAATGCGCTCAAAGGGCTTCCGGCATCTTCCGGTATTTCCGGTATTTGAGGAAGGCGCTATCGTCTATGTGCTCTCTATACGCAACATCGCATTTGCAGAGGTGGACGAACTGACAAGCGACATAAAAGTACTCACTAACCACGTCTTCTCATGGGCTCAAACGGGGAGAACCACCAGTTCCACTAAGAGGTGGGCGGCACAAAGTACTCAGGCAAGGCATAAAACACAAAAAAGGAGGCAGGACACTGCTGCCATTTGACAGCCTTTCATCCATATAACGGCTCCTTCACGGGCAGCCGTTAATGCCCCGGCCCGGCCCTCAGGGAATGAACCTCCCTGTGGCAGAGACCACAGGGTATCTATAAAGGCATGGAGTTCTACTCCCCGTGGCAGAGACCACGGGGTATAAGGGCACTGGTGCCCAATCATGAGTAGGTTGACAGTAAACTGTAATTACCTTAAAATTTAGACCATGCGACCATTATGTCTTCTGGAGGTAGTGCTATGGCAAAAAGGGTAAGCGACCTTATCGGTGAAGAGCCGGTCACGATCCACGCAGTGCCTGCCGCTCTTACGCTCACCGAGGCCGCTAAGAAGATGGTGAAAAAGCACGTGTCCTCGCTAATCGTAAAAAGGGAAGGGAAGTACGTGGGCATATTGACAGAGCGCGACGTGACCAGGTGTGCGGCCACCAGCAAGCAGATATTAAAGGTAAAGGTGGAAGATGAGATGAGCACGGACATCGAGTTCATAACACCTGACATCACGCTTATCGAAGCAGCTGATATAATGCGCGAAAAGGACATTCGCCACCTGCCGGTCTTTGACGGGGAGAGCGTGATCTTCATGCTCTCGATCAGGGATATCGCCTTTGAGAGCGATCGCTGAGCACTGATAAGGCCAGGCGTTTTTTGGGCAGCAGGGCCTCCTGACGAACATAACCGAATTTCGATGTGGAGATGAAAACATCTGGCAGCCCAGGGAAGCTGCAACTCGTCACCTTTTAAACCCGCCTTGCTTCCTGTAAATTTACCTGTAAATACAGAGGGCTTGCTGATAAAGTTGACTCTACTGCACAATAATGCTAACTTATTGAAAACATGAGCATTTCAGCCCCCAAAAAAAATCCTCTCACAACGGTGACTGTCCTTGCAGCATTGACTGTCATTTTTGCCACGGTTTTTGCCAGCCCTCCGCCTGCTCGCTCAGACCCGCCCGATAACTACGCGACCCTTGAACAGATCGGGTCCTTCTCCGAGAAAGCCAATGCTCAGGCCCTTGTGGACAGGTACGACAGGGACGGCAAGGTGGCATTCATACTGGAGAAGGACGTAGGCGGGAAGACCTTCTACTCAGTGGTCCTGGACCACAGCCCACCTGCCATCGTACAAGACTCCATGAAGGCAAGGACCGCACAGGACGAGGGAAAAGAGGTGCTGGCCCCGGTGGCCCAGGCGGCCCAAGTAGCCCAGGAGGCCCAGGAGGTGGTGGTGCCTACGATGAGTGGAAGGAGCGGCCCCTCTATCGCACTGATGACGGACGCCGCCTTGTATGATTCCCCCTCCGCCGACGCTGCCCCCCTTGGCACATACGACTCCCTTGGCAGGGGCAGACACGTAATGCTCTACAGGGGCTCGCACACCATCTGGCTTCCAGTAATGATGCGCTACGGGTTTGCAAGTGCCAAAGACGTGCGGGAAGCTGATTTTGCCGGGTCCATGGAAGAGGAGGGTTCGGCCCTGGAAGTGGTGCTTCCCACACAGAGCGGCGAGCCCGGCCCCTCCATTGCCATCATGACAAATACTACCCTCTACAACTCCCCAGATGCCAACGCCGCCCCCCTTGGCACATACGACTCCCTTGGGGAGGGCAGGTACGTCAGCATGTTCATGGGCTACCATGGCATCGAGTTCCCATACATGGAGACATACGGGTTCGTAAGCCCTGATAACGCAAGGCCGCTGGAGTACGCCCCTGGCGGGCCTATGAAGGTAAAAGCCGATGAGCGTAAGGAAGACCAGGCCGATGAGTAGCCCCAAGGACCGGCAAAACGGAACAAAGCTCTTTAGTGTGCGCATGCTCGCCACCGGCCCCGACGGCCTGCATATCTCAGGCGCTGAGGGCATCTTCCCCAGCTCGGCGGTTGACGAGGTGGTAAGGTTCTACACCGAGCGTGCCATGTCACACTCAAGGGGCACACCGGCAAAGACCAGCATAACCGTGGAGGCCCTGACGCAGACGCCGTTTAAACTCCGGTCTTTAAACCTGCGAACGCTTGTAAGCAGCAACCAGGTGGAATCAGAGCATGCCATCCGCACCCTTCTGGAGAGGATCGGCATATCGCGTCGCGCCATTGCCACATCATTTGAAATTCTCAGGTCCGCCCGCGCTATGAGGGGGGCCGCCCTTGTATGCGCCAGTGAAGGAATCAGGCTTGAGAAAGACCCCACGCGCGGAGTGCGCGCCTCGCGGTTTGGCATCAGCTCACGAGCACGCGCCACCCTCATAAGGAAGCTCACCCCCTTCTCCATCGCCACCGATACGGTCCTGGAGGCCCTCATGCTGGCCACAAAGGTGGCTGCGGCCCCGGGGGTGGTGGCAGAGCTTTGCATCTCGGACGACCCTGACTACACCACCGGATACCTTGCCTCAAAGACCCTGGGCTACCTTCGCCTGCCCTTTATCAAGCCCATGGGAGACTTCAGTGGCGGAAGGGTGATCTTCCTCTCAGAGGGCGCTGACCCCTCAAACACTATGTCATGGCTTGAACATACCCCTGTTATCATGAACCGCACGGGCAAGGTAGGCGGCCCCATGCCCATAAGACAAATCCAAGTGCTTTGACAAGCAACCCTGCTCGCGTTATAGTTAGAAGACAATCCCTGTGGCCCTTTTGGAGGCATGATGGAATTCCTGAAAAGACTCTTTACCAGCAGAAAAACGCCTGAGGGCCACATTGATAAGGCCATCAGGCATGATACGGCTGGAGAGCTGGACTCTGCCATAGAGGAATACCGCAAGGCCCTGAGCATTGAACCCAATAGCGTTCTGGCCCATAACAACCTCGGCGTGGCCCTCTCAAAAAAGGGGCTTCTTGAGGAAGCCGCCTCTGAGTACAGAGCAGCTGTTGGGCTGGACCCTGACTACCCCTCCGCGCGCAACAACCTCGGCAGGGCATATGAAGAGCTCGGCGAGATCGACAAGGCCATATGGGAGTATACCGAGGCCGTGCGCATTGTGCCCGGCAATTCAGAATACAAGAGCAACCTCGGAAGCGCCTACCAGCGAAAGGGCCTCACATACGAGGCCATCAGGCAATGCAGGGAGGCCATCGAGCTGGACCCTGAGAACGCCATAGCTTACAACAACCTTGGCGTGGCCTTAAGCGACAAGGGCGAGATGGACGCTGCCATAGAGGCCTGCCGGAGAGCCCTGGAGCTGGACCCCACCCACGCACCTGCCTACAACAACCTCGGGGTGGCCTACTTCAAGACCGACAGGATGGATGAATCCGCCAAGGCCTTTGAGGCCTTTCTTGAGCATGCGCCCCCTTCTGACGATTCCCTGAAACAGAACGCCGAGAATATTATAAAGGCTCTCCGGGAGCAGAAAGGCCAGTCCACGTAAAGAGCCGGCAAGGCCGCCTCACCCCCCCCCCGCCTCAGAGTCAACTTTTCTCCTCATCCCGGTCAAGCAGCAGGTTGAGGACCGGGGACTCTCCACAGGCAAGATGGCCGATGCGCGCGCTTAGCCCGCTTATTTCATGAAGGACGGGCTAAAAAGAGTGTGAGCTTTTCATCAACAGGCTTACCCCAAGGTAGGTGAACATCACGATGCCAAACCCGACAATACCCACCACAGCTATGGGCCTTCCCTGCCACCATTTTACATACCGCAGGTGCAGGTACAGCCCGTAATACAACCACAAGAGCGATGTCCAGAGCTCCTTTGGGGTCCAGAGCCAGTAAGTGCCCCAGGCCAGATACGCCCACACGCCCCCGAATATCATGGACAGGCTGAAAAACGCGTAGCCCACGAACACTGTCTTGTACTCCATGCGCTCGTCCTCTGTCTCGCCGCTTATGAGAAACCGCACGCCCATGATGGCGGCGATGGCAAAAAGCGCGTATGACATGAACGACAACGCCACATGCAACTCGAACCAGTAGGTATTGAGCACTGGCGCAAGCGACTTGTTGTTTGGCTGCTGAAAGAGCGCAACGGCTGTAAACAGGAGCGCAAGCAACGCCGCTGCCTGCAAGAACCCGCGCTTTCTGCCCTGTGCCTGGTCCACCGCAATGCTGAACGCCATAATAGAAACTGCAAGAAAGCTCACAGTGTCGTGCACCCCAATAAGCGGTATGCGCCCAAGCGTAATGCCCCGGTAGACCATGTAGCCTCCCTGGAGAGCAAGCCCGGCATACGCGGGCCAGCGGCTGGCCAGGCCAAAGAGATAAAGCGCCAGGATGATCGCAGTTGTTGTCATTTTATGGAGAAGACCTTTCCAGGGTTCATTATGCCCTTGGGATCGAATATTTTCTTAATGCCGCGCATGAGGTCAAGCTCTTGGGCCCCCACCTCCATGCTGATAAAGTCCACCTTCGTGAGGCCCACCCCGTGTTCGCCGGATATGGTCCCCCCCAACTCAAGCACCTTGGCGAACATCTGCGCTAAAAGCCCCTCAGCCTTCCTCTCGTGCTCCGGGTCTTCCTTTGACGCCATGATGTTCACATGGATATTGCCGTCTCCAGCATGGCCGAAGTTCACTATGGGAACGCCGGAGGATTCCGAGAGGTCCGCCAGGTATACAAGCATCTCGCTCAAACGGTCACGCGGCACCACCACGTCCTCGTTTATCTTGCGCATGTTCATATTATGGAGCGCGGGCGAGACCGCCCTCCTTGCTTCCCAGAGCCGCTCACGCTCTGCCTCACCTGCCGCACGCCTGACCTCAGCCCCAAGCCCCTGGCACACGCTGGTCACACGCCCAGCCTCGTCCTCCACTGCCTGCTCATGCCCGTCAAGCTCTATCAGGAGCACTGCCCCTGCGCCTACTGGCAAACCTACAGGTTTATAACCCTCTATTAGTTCTATGCACTTCCTGTCCATGATCTCAAGCGTGCGCGGTATCACCTTGGCCCGCGTTATCTCGGACACTGCCTTACCTGCCGCCTCAAGCTCGCCAAATACAACGAGCAAGGTCGCCACGTGCTCTGGCACCGGCAGGGTCTTGAGCCTGACCTTCGTTATTGCCGCAAGCGTTCCCTCGCTGCCTACAAGCAACCGCGTAAGGTCGTACCCCACCACTCCCTTGTGGGTCTTTACCCCGGTGGTTATGACCTCCCCAGAGGCCAGCACCGCCTCAAGGCCCATCACGTAATCGCGGGTCACACCGTACTTAAGGGCGCTTGGACCCCCGGCGTTCTCAGCCACGTTGCCTCCTATGGTGCAGGTCATGAGGCTTGCGGGGTCAGGGGGGTAGAAGAGCCCATGGGGGGCAAGCGCGGATTGCAGGTGCGCGTTGATCACCCCTGGCTCAACCAGCACGGTGAGGTTGTCCTTGTCGATATCCAGTATCCTGTTCATGCGCTCAAAAGACAGCGCCATGGCTCCCACCAGGGGCACGCTTCCAGCGGTCATGCCCGTACCTGCGCCTCGCGGCACAACTGGCATGCCGCGCTCGGAGGCATATCTCAGCAGGCGGCTAACCTCTTCGGTAGACTCGGGCCAGGCAACCATGGCCGGGCGCTGCGCCAGCTCCGATGCGTCGTAGCTGTAGACCACAAGGTCTTCCGGCGCCTCAGATATCTTTATGCCCTCAATGCCCTCAATTCCGCTCATCCGGATATTATACCTGCCTTGTTTTCATGGGTGCTCATTCGTTCCGTGCTCCATCGCCGCAGTCGTTTGAAATACAAGCGTAAATGGAGCCTTGCCCCTGTTCATTCTGTTCATTCCATATCCGTTTACTTTCCCCTTAATACTTGCCGCCTAAAACGGTCGGCCCCAGTCTAACGCAGGAATATGAATCTGATATGTGGTAGATTCCGTGATCAGAGTCAAGTGTTATTATCCCACAGGTTTTCTACTAACCCAGTCCTCCTGATATGGCACTCCGTTTCTAAGCACGCCAAGCGCGATCACCAGGAGCTTTCTCATACAGGCACAAAGCGCCACCATCTTATGCTTGC
>SDBV01004998.1_pt1 | contig 18859 bp, 11 predicted proteins | sample 2277081 | NCBI WGS metagenome assembly SDBV01 (sample SAMN10402039, study PRJNA504765) | marine sediment metagenome | isolation source: marine sediment core GS10_PC15, 223 cmbsf | place: Arctic Ocean: Southern Knipovich Ridge | collected 2010
TTCCCAGTCTACTCATTTTCGAAACATTTTTCGTAATCCACTCACTCACCCAGCCACTTCTATCGCCCCAAAGGTCTTTAATAAACCCTCCTCTTCTATCAGGATATCTATTAAGAACCTGATCACACACACTCTTAAACCTATTCGCCGCTGTAGTGAGAAACTTGTGGAGCCTCTCTACCACCAACTCACCGTCTTCCTTGACAAACATAAGTATGCTTTCTTCCGAACCTTCTTCCAGCAATTCTTGCCCCCTTGTATTCCAAGTGCTTCTGGCAGTATTCCGGGTCCCAGACCATCTCTCATATCTCTCGAAATCCCCCAGTGCATTCAATATTTCAAGCTGGTTGCTGCCATCAGTATAGTCAAACAGCATATTGATTACTTGCAATGTGGGGTCAACCTGATTCCCCCCGATACCATTCTTGTGCCCGTGATCAATTGTCTTTCGCAAAGCTCGTAGCAGCGCTCCACACCGCTCGGATGTTCCTTCTGGCATACACTCCTCGCTGTCCCATTCCCCTTCGTTGCAATACAACTCCAAAGCTGCGCGAAAGCTATCCATAACTGTTACGATATGCGTTGAACCAGCGCCCGGCTCTGGTGTAATCACTCTGCAATACTTAAAAATGTCATCTGGCTCTACTCGTATGTCTTCTTTCGAACGCAAATACTGCATCTCAAGCGATTTATCAAACACTCTTCTCGATTCATATTCAGGATGTCTCAGTGCAATCGGGACTATTTCATAACTCAGTCCTGCCAAGCGATCGAAGGCCTTGGGGACTTCCTGTTTTAACCTGTTCAACTCGTCTCCCCGACACAGCCTATACACTCCTTCCACATCTTTAAGGATTGCTTCCATGACGTCTACACAGTACTTTATCTGCACCTTAGAGAGTTTGAACTCATTTACAGTTTCTCCCAATTTCGTTACTACCTCTATTGTCTCGGCCGGGTGCCCTCTCAATATCCTTTCGTAGACAATATTACCTGGCATGTTCTCAAGGTTTTGTATCCTTGTACGAGATAGCATCACCGCCATCTTCCCGTTAATCGCCGGAGATATTACAACTTCGGCGTTCTTTTCAATTGCAGAAACCACCGCAGCCATAGTATTAACGTGGCTCATGGTATCGCCACCGTCGATATTCCTCCACATAGCGTCAATGATCTCTTGACTTTCATTGGCTCTTTCTGAAAGTCGTTCAGCGAATTTTTTCTCATTTCGACGAGCCATTGGGAGTAATTCGTTTAACCCCTCAATCTTGTCGAAATCATTGGGCTCCTTCAGATACTTTATAGCCGCGATACATGCCGGATCAATCTTACTCTTAAGTCGCTGAAAGTAATCTTTGCCATACTCGCCCAATTCTTCTTCCGTCATATAAATCGCCAGCCAGTTCGGATGTTCGGTAATTATGCCACTCCTTATCTTACCCGCATCCTCACATGCCTTGGCCACATTGTAACGCATAAGGAAATTATTCAGAAATATCTTTGCTTTCCTTGGGTTGCCTCCGTATCGTTCACTGATAATATGGCAAATTGTACTCTCATGCTCTTTGTTGAAATCCAAACCCATTTCACCAAGCAACTCTTGTGCATATTGAAATGCATCCTGGCTGCGAAACTCGGGTATCCTGAATGACACATTAAAGAACTTCTCCACGAAATCTGTACCTTGCTCCCCACGTCCTCCCTTTACTTCCTTGTAATCTGTAATCCCTGCCATGACTCGGCAGCTATCCAATCCACCAGACCCATTGAGATGTTTTTTCAGTTCCTTGTCGTCACAAGGCACAATAAAGACAACCTTATTCAATGCCTTCGCATCAACTCGTTCTCGCGTTTCCGCATCATCCTTTGCATCCACAATAAACGTCTTTAGTGTACGCATTATGGTTAGAGCATCCTCGACCCCCACCCTGTCTAAATTGTCAACCACAATGCATACGCGATTGACGTTAGCCTTCCCAATGATTCTATCGAAATATATCTTCCTGAAATGGTCAATATCATGAACAGCTACATTTATAATTGTACTGTCCGTTGTAACAGAGTATTTAGGTAACAAGTATTGAAAGTATCTCGCAACAAGCCATGCCAAAACTCCTGCGGCTACAGAACCTACCGGAAATACTTGCTGATATTCTTTAGTAATCAACCAGTATATAATAGTTCCAAGAACCAACAACACAACGAATAACCTATATGTTTTATACGCTGTTTCCGCTTCTTCTGTCGGCTTCCATTTACTTGTATTGTCTGTGGTCTTCTTTTCAATCTCATCTTTGACTTTTTTGAAGTCTGGCTCGGAAAGGATCTCCTTTCCGACCTTCTTCAAGAACTGCCTGTTAAATATGTCCTTATCTTTTCGCCAGGCATCGACCACTACAACCTCGGTCTTTCGGTCTTGCTCCCCTTCGCATCGTGCCTTCAGCATTTCAATGATTGAACTTTTCCCAGTTCCCCATGAGCCAAATAGCCCGATCACAAATGGCTTAGCCAGATTGCAATGTACCGTCTCAAATAACCGATCGGCAATAATCTTGTGGTGTCCTATCCCGTCTTTTGCGACCGGTCTGTCATTAAGGTACATGTACTTGCTGTTTTCCATGTCTCACACCTCTAATAATCACCCAACAAAACAACAAAATCCGCAATTTTCACTTCCCAATCATCTAAACCGCCCGCACCCAATCTGTCAACCAAAAACCACCCCCATTTTCCACTTTGATCTTTGACTTTTGACCTGTTCTGTGGTATAATGCGGCGCCAGTGGAGGATGGAGCAATACCGCACCCAAGAGGAGAAAATGAACCACCCACACCCATCAGATAGAACGCAGGCCGCAGGCCTGCCCCCACCTCCTAAATCTTCGTGTTCTTCCCCCCCTGACACCCACCGCAGTCCCCTGAAACCGAGCTTCGCAAGGCGGCAAAGTCGCCGGAGCAAGGCGGATTTGGCTGGCTGGTGCTCGCACCACAAAGGCCAAAGCAGCCTTGATCCACAGGGAGTCGCAAAGCGACTCCCGCGAAGCGCCCTCGGTGCCCTCTGTGGCGCCTTTTTTCCTTCGTACTACTATCCGTCATCTTCTTGTTTTTTGTGCACGTTTTTTGAATGAGGCCCTTCATAACTGCTTGAAATGCAGAAAGTTAACTCTCAATCCCAATATAATGAACTTTTGTTTTTTTTGTGCCTTTTGTGCCTTTTTGCGGCTAACTTTCCCTTCTTTGTGGCTAAAATCTTTTTGGTTGCGGCTATGCTGCTCCAAGCCTTTTTGCGGCAAATATCCACGATTAATCTCATTTAACACTTGACAAATATTGAATAAACGGGTATAATGCACCCCAGAGTTGAGGACAAAGCAACACCAAAAACAGGGGGACCCACAAACCATGCCCAACCAAAAGATAATCGCACGCCGCAGGCGTGCCGCCGCTATATTTAACCCTCACGGAAGTGGGGGACATACGCCGCGACCCAAAAACACGAAACGAACCCTAAATGAAACGCACGCGGCGTTTCGCCGTCCTGAGCTTGTCGAAGGGGCCGTGCCACCCCTATATTTAACCCCGGTCTTTCAGCCGGGGTCCTCCCACACTCCAAAAAATGCGAAACGAACCCTAAATAAAACGCACGCCACCGGCGTGCCACCCCTATATTTAACCCTCACGGAAGTGGGGGATCGGCCCACAACCCAAATACGCAAAACGAACCCAATCTACACCGCAGCGGACCTGTGGACCACGAAAAATGCAAAACGAACCCAATCTACCACCCCACCATCTAAAAAACACGAAACGAACCCAATTCGCGTCCGGCCGGCCGTGGCGACCGGTTACTGTCCTCCAAGGAGATATTGTTGCGATTCGGCCCCTCGGGCCGGCAGGGCGTACCAGTACGCCGTGCTCCCCCAGGTCGGGTTCTGTTGGCGGATGATCGGATCGGCTTCGTTCAAACCCCACTGCTCCTCGACCACCCGAATGTTCTCCTGGAATTGGAAGGCGTCGTTGAGATGGAACGAGTAGACCATCGGATGGCCGGGCCGCAAGGAAACGAAACCCGAGACGGCCTTGCGGTCGAACTGGCACCAGCCGCTGTTGAAGTATTCCTCGCTGCCCGTGCCGTGATAACTGGGCGGCCAACCGGCCTCGTCGCTCCAAATCAGCCAATCGCCCTCGCCCCACCAATACTCGTACGGCCAATCGACGTGCAGCATCATGCCGACATACTTCCCCCGACCGCGACGATCGAGCACCACGTTGCCGGGCACGTTTTGCGGACCGAACCTGGGCACGGCGTGCGTTCCGGCCCGATGTTCGTTCCAGGTGACGTGGAACCGACCCCAGTCCTCCGGCAGCGTGTCGCGTTGCCCGACCTCCAACCGCAATCGCAGCTTGTCGATCTTTTGCGAACAACGGTTCTCGAACTCCAGCACGGCGCCGCGCTTAAAGGGCATCGGAAAGCACGAGTACGCTTCCGTGTCGGTTACGCCCAGCAGCAGCGAATCGAAGTTGCAGTCGTAGGCCGTCTTGCCGGCCGGACGTTTACCGAGCACGGCCGCAATCGACTCGGCCCGTTGGCCGTGCCCCGTATGGGCATGCCCGAAGAAGTAGCCCACCGGCACGTCCACGCTGGGCAACTCGGCGCCGTCCCAGGCGATCCGCATCCGCAATCCGCAGAGCACTTCCGGCGTCGCCGGCTCTGTGGCAAGGCGCAGTTGCCGAATCACGCCGCAGCCATCCAGCGCGATCCGCTTCGTTTGGCCACTTTCCAACGCAAAAGTTTCATCCACCGCCGCCCGGCCCATCTCCGGCGGGCTCGATTCGGCCTTTAGCCATGCCTGGCGCGTCAGCTCGATCTGTTGTTTTTCCGCCTTGGTCGGTGGCCACGAAAGGCTCTTCACCTTGGTTTCCGGCGGATAGGTCGTGTACACCACCTGCCAATAGCTGCTCCAGGCGCTCGATTTCCAGCCCGGCCTGACTTGATCCGAATGAACCAACTGGACCAGACAATGCTCGGAATAAGGAATAGGCAGCAGTGTGCCCGGATAACTCTTGCAGAACACCAGGGGGTAGGGGATCGGTCCTTTCTCGTAGTCGAAAAACTCGGTCATCGGCATGTCGATCACGGGCTTTTCGCTGTGATCGAGGAATATCTGGATGCGTGTTTCGGCATGCTGCGGCCATACCCAGCCGACAAATATCCGATGGATCGCGCCCGGGCCGTCTACATCCAGCAGGATGTTGCGCCCTTCCGAAAGGGTGACGATCTTGTCCTGCCCAGGCGCCTTCTCGCCGGGTTTCAACAGCACCAGGCAGTCGAGCCCAAACAAGTAAGCCGCGATGGCTCGCGGATTGCTGCCTACGTTTTCCACCCTCAGGCGGTTGTCCTCCGCCTTTAGATCGAAAGTGCCCAACTCAAGCGGGCCGGTGGGGACGACCTTCGGGTCATAGAAGTCGAGTTTTTTCGCGTCGGCGCCGTTGATCCGCAATTGCTGAACGCCGTAGTCCTTCGACTTGCCAAAGTAGCCCACGACCCGATACTTCCCGGCCTCGGGCACGTCGAAACTCAGTTCCAGCCGGTCGCCCAGCTTGGCGCCTCGCCACCACAGCAGCGTACCGCCACTCCAACCGTCACCGAAGCCGGTCATGTCGAAGGGCCCCGCTTCCCCGGCCGCTTCGACCACCCGCATATGCTCGCCCTGAATCGCCACCACGCCGTGGGTCGTTACCTTATACCGCAGATTCTTATAGTCAAATCCGTCGGAGTTTCCCCCGGTCCGATCCCACGTGCTGACCATGGCCGTGTGTGATGCTTCCAACTGCCCCAGAGATTCGACAGATCGCATCCTTTGCAGGAACCAGCTGAGATCACGCACGGGCCCCTCGGCAAGTGCCGAACGCGCCGAGACGAACAAGAGCACCGCGGCGATCCACACAACTACGATTTGCTTAAACATTTCGTCCTCCGTCTAAATCAGATAATATGCAGGCTATCCGGTCAGCGGTTATAATTGCCGGGTAAATCAAAGGCATCACGAACCTTTTGTTAGGTGCTCTAAGTTACCCACAAACCATATTCCTATGCCGTTAAATTCCTACGGCTACCCTGACTATAAACTCACCTCGATCACCTTATCGTTTTTTGTATTGACCGAATCAACATTTGTAAAGGTCTTCATCTTTGCCGTCTCCGGTTGACCAACTTTAATCGTGTATTTGCCCTCCTTGAAAACCCCAGGCACAAACATATTCCCCTTAACACGCAGTGTATAAACAATATCATTATTCGTTTCATCAATCACCTGGACAACCGGATCATCCATGCCCGTAACCTTGACAGTCGGTAGCCAGGCAACAGCCTTGCGGCTATAATTATCGAGCTGATCAATAGTAACAGGCCAGCCGGGATAAGCCCTGGCATCCGGTTGGGTCGGGTCCACCCAGCGCGGCCAGTTGGCCATGGTAATCTTGCGTGAGTTGCGATTGAACGTAATGATACCATATCCAGGAGCCCGATTGTTTATGGCAACAGGTTCTACACCACAGGCGTGCGGGTTTGAGACAGCAAGCACTGTCATCTTATTGCCGAATCCATCCAGGTAATCGCCGGTGTAGCGGGGCATACCTTCTTTGTGATTGCCGCCCGGTTGAGAAGGAAACCACCGCCGGGGCCAGAGGTTGGAAACCGAAGGGACACAGATGGCAAAACCCGCATCACCAAATTCATCAATGCCATACTGGATAGTGCTGCCCAGATGTTGATCGCCGGCTATATGAAAGGCAAAGCACTTACGCATAATCCGCAGGGCGTTGTTCCGTGGCGTCTGGGGCCAGCCATTGGTATCGTGATCCATCACAGGACTATCACCTGGAGCATATTCACCCGGCTGCATAATCTTCAGAGAAGGAATTGCGTAAGGATTTACGCTGCCATTCTTTCCCGTTTTCGGCAGAGTCGCTACATTGGCAAAAATCGTCTGCGAGATAACCACTTTCATCCACGTATCATCACTCCAGTCGGCGGCCCAGTCATCAAGAAAATCCAACTGGCGTTTCCCTAAAAGAACCGCTCCCGGTACATCACTATCTTTTGCGGCATCGTAGTTGGGCTTTCCGGACCAGCCGTCATATATATCTGCCTGGGGCAGCATGACTTTGGGAGCAGATTTCCACTTGCGGTCTTCAATAATAGCAAAGCTAACTCCCCCGTAATGCAGCGGACCGTAATAGACACTGATCCCCTGTTCGACTGGTTTAGGGTCGTAGGGGTCAGGATGATGACTGGTCTGGGTCCGCTGAACCATGTTGACCCACGTGGCATCCATAGTATAGCCGCCCTGGTCCTGACCTTTACCACCAAAACTTGTAGCATGCCGACCACCGGCACCCCAGATATTACTATGGTAGACATCGTGATCGTCGGGCAGGCAAACGGATGGGATATCCTTGAGAAGCTCTTGATACCCCCAGCCAAAAATATACCACTTACGTAAATAATCCAGCGTCGCGGTTTTCACGCCCTTGCGCTGAATGCCATATTCACCTACGGCTTCATAGATCTGATCACCCGTAAAAGCCAGCATATCCGGCTCCAAATGGCTCACGTGTTTGACGATATCCTGGTGCGGAAAGCCATAGTCACCATTACCGGTAAACGCCGCGACCACAATCTCTTCCTTATCGGTCGGATCCTTGCCAACGGTACCATGATAATAATATTCCCGGTCGGCACCATCTTCGCTCAATGCGGTATAAACTACCCGGTAAGGAACATCACGTGTATCGTCCCAATCGGTTATGCCAAAGGTAGCCGTCCGGGCCATGGGATCAATGTTAACCCCGCCGATAGTTTTCCATTTATCCTCGTTAGAACGTACCTGCAACTTCACCAGGCGCGACCCGTTACCAACCGGCGGCATCTGGACCGTCATCTTCAAAACCCCCCGGCTCAGGGTATGCTGACAAAAAAGTATCGGCCCGAAAGCTCTCTCTTCACAGACATCGATCTTACTGCCGGACACCTTCCAATCCTTGAACCAGAAACGCACAGTACCGCCGCGCTTCGTGCCGGGTTTACCACCCCAGCCGGTATTGCTAACTTTTTTGTCGGCAAGGGCAAGGGGAGTTTCTTTTATCTCTCCCGAACTGCAAACCAGTGCCAACCCGCCGGCCAACCACGATCCGCCAATATCATCCCGAATGATACCAGAGAGTTTTTTACCTGAGGAGTCGAAGGCTTCAAGTTGAGCTTTATATTTCCCGCCGCTGGGAGTAATCTTCACACGCAACTCAACATGAGCAAATGGCGGCTCGATCTGTGTAACAGAAGTATCAGGCTTACCGATAAAGAGCCGGCCCTTAGAACTCATACCAATATTAAGCCCAAAACCTCTAACAGCACTATCGCGGTAATCGTTAAAGGAACCGTTGACTCCCACACGAAAACCCACCCAACCTGCTTTGAGCGGTTTACCGCCGACGATGTCATCTTCAAGCCGCCCCAGCTTGACCGACATCGCCAGATCTCCTGTCCGATCACCAGCCGCCCGGGTCAGCAAAAACACATTACGATCGCCGCCGGCAGCAATACACTCCAGGCGACCACCTCTCACCCGCCAGTCCTGCAACGGATTAGCCCAATACTGCGGCCCCACCCACACGCGCTCCACCTCATCCGGCCAGGCGCCATGAAATTCGCTGCCCTGACTGGTCGCAAATAATGCCGGAATAATAGCCAAACCCAAAATTATCCGAAATAACTGCTGCATACCTGCAATCCTTAAAAATGGTTCTCATCCAATAAAGTTGGTGGTCAAACCCGGAAACATGCCCTAAATGGTTATTTTTACAGAACTTATATTCTTGTCGTATTGTACTGTAATGCCGGGCTTTGTTTTTCGCCGGATCCGCAAGAGCCCTCTTCACCAGCTTTTTGGCAGTTGAACCTAAAAAAATTAAGCAGCTCTTCGATAGCTCTTTGAAAGCCCGCCAAGGAAGTCCTCTCTTGCAACATTCCTGACTATTATATTCATTGGCATGCTACCACCCTGCCGTTAGTCGAGTGATCGTTGCTATGATTGCCACACTTAGCCATTTGTTGGCAGGTTTTTGATTCGTTGCGTTTTCCATATGAGAACTTTATCATAAATCATTGCAAAAGCAAAGCTTAAATGGTACAGTGTAAGCACAATTCGGAGCAGCTGTATATTTTTGGACCGCACGTCATGAAGTTAATGGAGAATACCGGATGAAGCATCTAACAATAGTCATTTTCTGGTTCATGTTTCTCAGCTTGGCAGCGGCAACATCGCCACAGATCAAGTTCATAGGTCCGGTCCGAAATGATATCCTCGAAATCGTCGTCACTGCCGGCAAAGTCAACGTCGGCAAACAAATTCACTACAGCAAACAGCCCGGCGACATCGTCAGAGAGTCCGGACACAACCGGTACTTGTTCCGCCAGGGCAAAAAGGTAGGTGTCCTGATCGGCAAAGACAGCGAAATTCTCACGCCTTTCGACACATTCCAAGGCCAATACCTTGATACCTCCTGGGCCGACAAGAAGACCAGCTACTCCATCACATCGTCATCAGACACCCACTATCAGCAGGCGACCCACCCGTCGGCCGTATACCGCAAACATGCCCCAACAGCGGTCGCAAGAGTTGACGATTGGAAATTCAGCTCGCCGATTGAGTACCACATATACCTCGTCCTGCCCTACCCCCTGCAGGACCGCGCCGATTACAGGATTTCATTCCAGGGCGACACATTGCCAACTCAGAAACTGACCTTCGAGCCCCTCAAGAACCCGAGCCTTGCCATCCACGTCTCGCAAATAGGATTCCATCCCGAAGACCCCGCCAAAGTAGCATTCGTATCCTGCTGGACAGGCAGTGGTGGTGGGCTTGACTATCCCGAAGATTTGACCTTCTACGTCATCGACGACAAGACCAACGCAATAATCCAGGTAGGCAGCATCGATTCCGTCAAACCCGCGGACCAGAAGGACGAGGACGCCTACAAACGCAACTTCAATCTCACAAACGTCTACAGAATCGACTTCAGTGACTTAAAACGCCCGGGCAGATACAGACTCTGCATCCGGGGCATAGGTTGCTCGCATCCCTTCGATATCGCTTCGAGCGTCTGGATGAACGCCTTCCGCACATCGGCCCGCGGCTTCTACCACCAGCGAAGCGGCATTGCTCTGGGTACCCCTTACACCGACTTCAAACGCCCGCGACCGTTCCATCCCGATGACGGCGTCAAGATATACGCCTCAACCACGCGGCTCATGGACACCCGCAACGGCCTGAGCACCTCCGACCCATCGAACTTCCGCAACCTCGTAGCCGGCAAGACAGACCAACTCGTCGAAAACGCGTGGGGCGGCTACATGGACGCCGGCGACTGGGACCGCCGCATCCAGCACCTGATCTCGTCACTCTACCTGCTCGACCTCGTTGAACACGCCGGCCATCGCATTTCTGCTGTATCCCTGAACATCCCCGAATCCAGAAACGAGCTGCCCGACATCGTTGACGAAGCCCTCTTCAACATAGACTGTTATCGCCGAATGCAGACGGCTGAGGGCGGCATCCGCGGCGGAATTGAATCCGAAGAGCACCCCAACCTGGGCGAGGCCAGTTGGCAGGAATCGCTCACGATCATGGCCTATGAACCGGGCAGCTGGTCCAGCTTCTATTACGCAGGCGTCGCCGCCAAAGCTGCTTTCGTGCTCAAGTCCCTCGGACACAACGACACCGCGGCAATCTACGCGCAGAGCGCAATCCGCGCAATGAAATGGGCCGAAGACGACTACGCAAAACGAACCCACAGACCGTCCTCCTACACTGTCAACGGCGTAAAGATCGACCGTATGGATGATCACACAGACGTTCGAGACATGCGAAACTACGCTGCCGCGGAACTGTTCCGCCTGACGGGCGACCCCCAATGGAATGATGTCTTCGTCAAGACAACCCTTCTAAACAAACCCGACGCCGTTCTCTACCTCTGGAAGAGCCACGAGCAGCGCCATGGAGCTTGGGCCTATGTCAACATCAAACGCACTGGCGTCGACGTGAATCTCCAGCAATACTGCCGCGACGCGATCCTCAGAGAAGCCCAGGACCGCACCAACACCCAGTCAAAGACAGCATTTCGCTGGACCAAGAACGACTGGACACCTCCCACCGCCTTCATGAGCGTCTCTGATTCTGTCAATCTCGTCCGTGCCCACATTCTCACAGGCGATCCGGAATACCTGCGTGCAATCGTTCTGTCTTGCCAGATGGGCGGAGGTGCCAATCCGCTGAACTTCTGCTACACCACCGGCGTAGGCGACAAGTGGCCACTTAGTCCGCTGCACCTCGATTCACGCCATACCGGACAACTGCCGCCCGAAGGCCTCACTGTTTTCGGCCCAGTCGCCGCGACAGCAGACGACCCCTTCATCAAGGCTGTCATCAGGCCGCATTGCTACCCCGACCCTGAGAAATGGCCCATCATGGAGGCGTACTGGGACGTCTTCTGGTATCCAATGATGTGCGAGTTCACAATTCACCACCCCATGGCCCGCAACGCATACACATGGGGATACCTCGCCGGCCTCAAAACCAGATAGAGCAAATATTACCACCCCTTCCTATATTAGCACCCCCACTTCCAGTGGGGGCCGGAAACGCCGGGGCCAGAAACAACACCCCGAGCCGTCTTTCCTACTTGCTACTCTCTCCCCGTCTACTCTCTCGCGGCCAACAGCCCGCGCGTACCTTCAATTCGCCTATCACCGACAAAACCCCCTTCCCTGCCCCTTCACGAAAATTCGTGGCCAAAGAAACAGCCTCGTCTATAATCCAAGCAACTTCTTGCATTCCTCCATCAACTCCGTTTCTTCAGTCGCGATGAGATAGGTTTCTGCTTGCGCAAAATATCTCTTCGCCATGGCCATCTTGCCTTGCCTGGCTAAAACGCAGCAGAGATAACCCTTTGTCGCATTGATATTGCCCTCCATCAACGGCAGGTTCTTCTTCTGCTCCATTATCTCAAGCGAAGCCTCCAGTTTCTGCCTCGCCGACGTATAATCTCCTTCCAGATAGGCGAGCCTGCCGCGGCAACGCATGTAGAAAGGTCTTCCGATCTCAATTAGTGTGCCTTCTTCAATTTCGCCCAGAACCTCACGTGCCTTTATGGTATCCTTATTGTAATATAACAGCCGATCCACCAAATCGATATAGAGCGATGGCGTCGGCTTCTCTTCAACTGCTTTCCACGAGTATTCCAGACTCTTGTCGCGCTCCTTCGCAATACCATAGAGCTCCGCCAAGAATGCCTTATATAGCCAACTCGGCACTCCAGGCCGATTCTCACATCCCCGAAATTCCTCCAACGCCTCCGCTAACTTCCCCGAACCGGCCAAAGCCATCGCGCGAAACCGTTTCAATTCTGTTTCCGGCGCATTGATGAAATGCATCCTTTGAATAGCTTCCGCCCTCTTTACCAGTTTCAACACCTTCGTCCATTGATGCCAATCCCTCGCCTTATTAAGTTTCGTGTAGTAAATCTCCGGCAAAGCCATCCATATCCTGAAAGCTGTCCAGCTTATTCCCACAATTCCAACTAATATTGCAATGTCTGTTTGCCCAAGAAGAACTGTGATACTCAGCAGAGCAATCAACAGCAAGTAAAACATCCAGTCCTGAACCACCCTTTGGCATATCTGCCCTAAAGTTGTTTGCGAAAGATTGCCCATATACTTGAGCTGTTCCTCTGGCGATGTCTCAACCTCTACCTCTTTACCGAAAACTGATATCTTGTCGGCAAAGCCGGCTCCGGTGGCATCCATGATCTCATCGCACTTCAATTCAAGGTCGGTGTACCCCTCTGCCACCAACATCGCCTTCGATTCTTCAATCGTGCCAGCAGCAACCTCTTCGACTGTCCGTCGTCCCAGTCTATCTGTTCCCGTCCAGATGAAGTTCGCCATCTAAGTTCTCCATTGACTTGGTATTTTCCAAAAAGGCATAATTAGGCTAATTACAGGGCTCAGACCCCACTTACCTACTCCGCCAAAACACAACCCCCTTTATCGCCCAACAAGACCCACGTGTCGCGTCGCGTGCCGAGTCGAAGCGAAACGCGAAGACTGGTAGGCTTCGCCGTAGACGGAACAAAATCCGCAATTTTAACTTCCCAATCATCTAAACCGCCAACCACCAATTTGTCAACCAAAAACCACCCCCATTTTCCCTCATTGTTTCAGAATTTGGTCATTAGAATTTCGTATTTGTTTAGGGTTTTGATATTAGGATTTAGGATTTGACTAACGCCCCCCTTGTGCTTTTTGTGCCTTCTCGCGGCTAAAATTCCTCCCAAATCGCCCTATGCGCGAAGCGTTTGGCAAAGCCAAAGAAGAGCGCCAAGCGATAAGAAGCCCTCGCCGTTTACGGCGAATCCACTCAAAGACCCAGAGACCTCGTCTCTGAGCACGTCCCCCCCCAAGATCCCCTCCTTTTTAGCGCGGAGTTTTGCTCCAAATGCAAGGCACTTGCCCGGCCCATCCAATATATCTTCGTGTCCTTCCACCCGCCAACACCAACCTTCGTGCTCTTCCCTCTCCATAACAGTAACCGTGTTCACTCTCCAAAAGCTTCGCAAGGCAGCAAAGCTGCCGGAACAAATCGTAAGTGTCCCGATGATGCTCGCATCAAGAGGGGCAAGTCGACTTTGATCCACAAGGCCGTGCAACGCACGACCTGCGAAGCGCAACACAAAAAACTTCGTGCCGTTCGCGCCTTCGTGGTTCAAAATCTTTAACCCAATATTTCCTCTCTGTGCTCCTCTGTGTCCTCGGTGGCAAGAAACAGAAAACTCTTGACTTTTCAAAAAATTATGGTATAATGCCCCCGGATTGGATGAGGAAGCCATATAACCCAGGAGGAAACAGCCAAATCTCAAACCAACCAAACATCCAGACTTCGCCAAAGTTCACCCCACCCCGCCGCGGACCTGTCGGAGTGCTGTTTCACGAAACAAACCCAATTTACACCCGCCCCACGCTCAAAAATGCGAAACGAACCCTAAATAGAACGCACGCCGCAGGCGTGCCGCCCCTATATTTAACCCCGGTCTTTCAGCCGGGGGCCTCCCACACCCAAAAAATGCAAAACGAACCCAATTTCACCCCGCCGCCGACCCAAATGCGCAAAACGAACCCAATTTCCACCCGCCCGCCCGCCCGACAACCCAAAAAACGCAAAACGAACCCAATCTGCCCCCGCGACCACTCTGCCCTACGCCAAAAATGCGAAAACGAACCCAATTCGCGTACACCAAGTGTCCAACCACCCCCAATTTCCGCGAAACGAACCCAATTTCAGCATACCCAGCGTCCCGCCACCCCCAATTTCAGCGAAACGAACCCAATTTCGAACCACCAATATACATTCGACAATCGACAATATACAATCCCCTGGCCCAATCCACCCAGGTCTCAAATTTCAGATGTCAGATGTCGCATTTCTCCCTGCCCACCCCCCATTATGCAAAACAAACCCAATTTACCCCCCCACCGGCCTAAATACTAAGGACTTTACATTATGTTCCTGACACCATCTGTGCCACATCTCACGATAAGCTACCTCCACATTATCGGCAAATCCTCTTGCATCACACAGCACACTGGCAAACATCCGCTCCCGCATCGAAGCACGCATTTTTGCAAGAGATTCCAGATTCTGGGCAAGTGAGACAGCTTTTGAGAGATACTCCTGTGCCGTCGAGGCCGCAAAGGACTCAAGCCCTACACTGCTTAGCACACTTAGACCAACGCGCGACACAAAAGGCTTACCGACCAGCGAGATTACCGGCACCCCCATCCATAAGGCCTCGCACATGGTCGTATGACCATTCCAGGGGAAGGTATCCAGCGCGATATCCACTTCCGCATATGACTGCAAATGCTTGACGACAGGTTTCCATCCGCAAATCTCTACTCTCTCTCGTGGAATTCCCAATTCCTCGAAATTCCGGAAGTAACGCTCTGTCATCCCCTGGTCATTACCTCCTCTAAACCTTAGCAAAATATGCGAGTTGCCGGTGCATTTTAGAATTTCGGCCCAAAGCCCGATGGTGAACGGATGAATCTTGCAGCTATTATTGAACGACCCGAAGGTGACATAACCTTTTCGAATGGCGGGAAGAGGCGCTATTGGTGGAGCAACATCAAAAGGCCTGTAGCAACTAAAGCAACCAGGCAGAAAGACCAATTCTTCGGTATAGAATTCCTGCGACTCCGGCAAATCAGCCAGATTATCTGTCAGGCGATAATCGACTGCCTTCATTCCGGTTGTGTTGGAATACCCCAAATAGGCGACCTGGATCGGGGCGGGCTTGTATGCCAGTACGAGAAGGCGATTGTTATTAGTATGTCCGGCAAGGTCTACCAGGATGTCTATCTGATCCTGTTCGATCATGTCAGCGGCTGCTTCATCGGTTACTCCGCAGATATTGCGGTAGTGGTCGAACTTTGATTTCAATCGTCCGGTGGTTCGGTCCGGGCACTGAACGTTACCATATCCATAAATCTCCATCTCTTCACGATTGTGCCCATCCAGAAGTGATTCGAAGAAATTTGCCACCGGGTGCATACGAAAATCGGGTGAAATATAGCCAATCCGAAGTTTGCGGCCGGGATCAGGAACATTGTGGTGAGATGTTCGCGATCTGCTCGTCGGGGCATGAATCTGACCCCACCGCTTATGCTCATCAAAAAACACCTGTTGGTCCACGGTAGGCAAATAATTCAGGTAAAGCAGGAAGTTGGAACCAAGTGATGCTTTTCCATGCTTCATTCTTGCTGCCTTTTTCAATAAGGCGGCTCCTTCCCGGGCTTGGCCTATTCGTACCAGGGCCATCGCAAGGCTGCTCCATATCCCGGGAGCATTAGGATCTGTTTTCACGGCTTGTCTGAAATACTGTACGGCCTGCATTACACGACCTGTGTTCTCGCAAACACCTCCCAGTATGTGGTATACTGATGCGAAATCGTACAAAAAAGCGTTTGGCCCCAGCTTCAAAATATTTTCGCACAGATCCTCCGACAATTTGTATTGTCCGTCCAGAAAGAGCGCCTTTGCAAGCACGTACATAATGTTTATTCTTAACGGGTTTTTCCCCGTTAGTTCTTCGGTGACTTCAGCGGCATTTTCCTTGAAAAGGCGGTTTGCCTTTTCAATTTGACCGGCTTTAACAGCCGCATGGGCTTGGACAACGAACTCGGGCAGATTATTTTCAAGCTCAGACTGCTCAGGCAAGCAAAATCCTTTCTTCTTGTTTTTACGAGGGCGAGAGCGGTGTTGTTTTCTTTTATGACTCATTTGGCTCCTGACTTTCTGCCTCAAAAAAGCACCTCCAGAATCGCAGGACGCTTTCCTTTTCAATATCAGGAGAAAACCTCGCCGCTGTGGAAACGGCATTCCGCCGTATGGCCTCGATTGTGGGATCTTTGCGGTCTATCATTTCTACAAGCTCTGCAAGTTTCCCGGACAAGTCAATAAGGTTCATACTTTCAGCAAGTACAAAGTTTTGCCGCCGGCCTGATTCGACGATAAAGTCTCTGCCTCCAACTCCATCGAAACCGATGCAGAGGCAACCACACGCCATGGCTTCGAGAATAGGACGAGGGAATCCTTCGGCTGTTGAAGTAGTCAGATAGATTTTTGATTCCTTCAGTACCCGGGCATAGTCTTGTATATTAAGATTTGCGATAGTAATAAAATCCGGGTTGCGAGAAGCAGTTCTTGACTTCAATATTTTCTCTACATTGGAAGACAGCGTATCCTTCCTTTTTATATATGCGACCTGCAACCTTTTCATATCCGGCTTGTAATGGAACATGTTATGGTCAATGGATGACCCGATGATATGAATATTTTTGATGCCCATGCTCCATTGTATAAAATCTCCCGTGATCTTGTTGTTGGCCATAACCCAGTTTATCCCGTAATCTTTCCAGTTTTCCCCGGCAGGCATATGTTTGAAAATATAAGCAAAGCTAAGTGCTATGACCACCTTTTTTACTTGTAATGTCTTGAGCTGTTTTATGACAGCAGGAAACCCTTCCGGCACTACAATGGTGTCTCTCGGATCCAAGCTGGCTAATGGAAAATCACAGGAATATACAATTGGCGCTTCACTCTCAAACCAGCCGAGCTTAAAGCCTTTTTTAACGTGCATAATGTAAGCATCATAGCCATTTTCCCTCAAAAGCTCCACATGGGTATAAAGCCTCTTTATGCCACCTGAAGGTACTTCTATATCCGGGCACACGTAAAATATTCGCATTGCGTCTTTCTCATTGTTATTTTAAAACTTCGCGTATATTATCAGGTCGTCCAGCATTCATGTGAAGGATATATTCTTTTGCAAATAATATCAACGTAATTTTAGAGTTCTTGTATTTCAACTGACCTGAATTGAATATTGACAGTCGCGGCGGTCTCGGTTATATCTATGCGGTACATTTTTGTTCCGCCAAATGGGATAATGTTTCCAAAAGCTTTAAATGAGAAATCCTGGATTGAAAAGAACAGATGAGTAATAAGAAAGTAGAACAATCTCACGCCCCAAGGCAAACACTCCTGCAGAAGGGCGAAATGAAATCTCCCATTTCAGTGAAAGACCTGCCGCAATTTCTAATCGAGGCCACTGCTGCATTAGAATGTGGACGAATCACGGAGGCAACTTTACTTATTAATAACAATGACGAGGCGGTTGAGAGTGTGCAGCGGATGGACAAGAAGAAACCTCTTGGTATTTTTGCCTCATACATGCTTGCGGTGGTGTTACATAAGATTGGACGTTTGAGTCAGGCCGAAGAATTGTGCATGGATATACTTGAAACCGGTTTGCCGTTTCCTTTTGTTTACAATGTGTTAGGCCAGATTTGTCGTGAGGATAAACGTATTTCAGAAGCAATAGGGTATTTCGAGAAAGCCATAGAACAACATCCTGACAATACCAACATATTGTCGAGTTTTGCGGATGTTTTGACGGACTCGGGACGAAGCAAGCAAGAAGTTGCTGTTGCTGTCCAAAAAGCAAGGGTTGAGGGATTCTTCGCGCAGAATGGGAAACTAATCCGGGAACAAAAGCCGGAACAAAGATATCAAACGATTGTTAATATCCTGCAACAGTTTCGACTCTCCGGCTACATGGTAAACACCAACCGCATAGCCGCTTTCTTCAATCCTGAAGAAGCTAAGTGGCTTGAGAAGGTCAAAGAATACAAATGTGAACCACCTAAAGAAGCAGCCGGTAGAATTTCCGGCGATCCCATAGCAACGGGAACCCGAAGGGAGCAGATGAGGGTTAATTACTTTGATATGGGTTTGTGTGACGGAGAAGAAATGGGATGGATGGTAGATTCTATTCTTCCTTCGCTTGGGATTGAAAATTACTGTGCTTATGGATTTGAACCATGTCAGGCTTTTTATGATAAGCTTAAATCCAAGTTTGGCCACCATGATAAAGTTGTGCTTGTAAAGAAGGCTATCTCAAATAAAAATGGCGTTGCAAAACTATATTACTCCCGGGAAAGCAAAGAAGGGCATTCCCTTTTTGACACTAAGCATAATGTTGCCAAGGATGAATTTGAAATAGTGGAATCCATCTTGTTTTCAGATTGGTTAAGAGAAGAAGTTCCTGATTTTGCAGAATCTTTTAATATATTAAGGTTTAATATTGAAGGAGCTGAATGGCATTTGATAGATGACCTGGCAAAGAATGACCTAATCGAAAATATTGACATATTTTGCGGGCATGGAGATGATGTTAAGAAAATA
>SDBV01004999.1_pt1 | contig 18858 bp, 12 predicted proteins | sample 2277081 | NCBI WGS metagenome assembly SDBV01 (sample SAMN10402039, study PRJNA504765) | marine sediment metagenome | isolation source: marine sediment core GS10_PC15, 223 cmbsf | place: Arctic Ocean: Southern Knipovich Ridge | collected 2010
GCGAAACGGACGCTTCGTTTCGATCCCCGCTCCGGCCTCCGGGCTCCGCGGGGATCGAAAAATGAACAATAACTGTTACCTATGTGTTGGTAATAAATTGTTACCCATGTCCTGGTTCGTAGAGAGGCCCCCTCACCCCCTACCCCGGCACCTGCTGAGGTTTACGATAATGCGCCAGGGCGGATCAGGACATACTCCGTGCAAATTTGCGACCTAACCACCGAAATCCGTAACATGGTGGCGTAAACTCCCGCTGACGCTCGCAAGAACGTTGACAATGGGATAGGGCACACTTAACATAGCGACACTTACAAGGCAAGCGCCTTTGGCGGCCCGTACAAACAGGGAGCCGGAGGCGCTTTTTTATATGGCAGACGAAGTCTACACACCAGGGGAACCGGAAACGCAGATCGTCAAGGCGGTTCGGCGGCGGTTTGATATATCGCTTCGGCAATCGGCGGACAGGCGCAGGCAATGGCGGAGGAACGAGCAACTGGTCTATGGCGATCACTACGCAATTTTCAAGAACCTGGATAAGACCAAGTCCCGCATCATCCTGAACCTCATTTTCGAGACCATCGAGACCATTATGCCTCACCTGGCGGAGATCCTACCCAAGCCGGACGTACTGCCCGAGCCGACCCAAACCGAGGGGCCAATTAACATAACCAACCTGATGGAGCTGGCCCGGAAGATGGAGGACGGCATATACCACCAGTGGCGCAAGGCCGAGGCGGACGAAACCTGGATGATGGCCCTGAAAGCGGCACTTATCTATGGAAACTCCCCAATCCGGATGCTCCCGGGCGAGCAATACATCGACATCGAACTGATCGACATTTTCTCCTGGTTCCCCGATCCGTTTGCCGGCAGATTCAAGAAAGCCCAGTGGTACATAACCGCTTCACCGGTATACCTGACGGAAATAGCACGCATATATGGGCCTGAAAAGGTCAGGGGGCTCAAGGGAGAGGGTCGACTGGACCAGTACCGGAGTTTCCACCTGTTTCCTGAACAGCACCGTGACCGCAAGGCCGGAACCACCCCCGGGAACCTGATGGAGCAGCCCGGAAGCGCGGACTATGGCAGGACGGGGGAACTCGCCCACGGCAACATGCTGGACCAGACCCTGCTGATCGACCTCTTTTGTGCCCACGATCTGGAAGATGACATAGACCCCCGCCCGAACCAGGGCGAGGCCCCGGCGCCAAGGGAAACATATCTACACGCCACCATAGCGGGCGACAGGCTTATCGTTGAGCCGGAGGACTCTGATTACGAAATAAAGGATCCGCCGTTTACCGACATTGTGAACTACCCGCAGCCAAACTCGCTATGGGGCATAGGCGAGCCGGAGCAGCTTGAGACGCTGAACCTTGCAGCCGATGTTATCCTGTCTGAGGCGGTTGACGGGGCGGTGCTGGCGGGCAATCCGCCAATTATGGCCACAAAAGACCTGAAGGCTGATAACCCCCACGGCATAAAGATGGGGCCGCGGGAAACAATATGGCTGCCGACCAGGGCGTCTCTCGTGAAATGGCTGGAGGCAAAAGGACTCCCGCCGCAGATGATGGGTCTGCCAATGCTGTTGATGGACATGGCAAACAGCGTCTCGGGCGTCAGCGACGTAGTCAAGGGCCGCAGGGAAGGGGCGGTTACAGCGGCGTCGGCAATCGAGCGGCTACAGCAGGCGGCCCAGAGCCGAATCCGCTTCAAAGAGCAATATTCCATCCGGGTGCCACTGGGCCATATTTACAACCACATAGCCAAGTTCATTCAAAATAATGTTACAGAGCCGGAGGCGTTTCTGAAAAGGGATCGGGCGACCGGGGATTACCGGCCGTCGTCTTATTCCGCGGAAGACTTTGATGGTCAAAAATTCTGGATCCGGGCGGGGGTGCCCCTCACCGAAAACAAGGCGGAACTTATTCAACTGCTCACCGAGCTGGCCCCGCTTCTCCAGCTGCCGCCGGACGTGTTGCTGGAACTGATGCCTTCGGAGATCAGGGACATGATCCTGGCGGTATTGAACAGGAAACGCAAGGAAGGCGTGCTGGCCGGTGTGGATATGGAACAGCTGACCCCGGAAGAGCAGGCGATACTGCAGGGCGATGATGAGGACGCCATTATGAATCTGCTGATCAGTTTGCAACAGCGGGGTGTTTACAGCCCTCAGCAACAAAATTTGATGGGCGCGGAGCAAGGCGCTCCTGCCCAGGGTAACGGTCAATCATAGCGTCTGAGGAGGACCAACTATGAACACTTACAACATACCACAGGCGGTACGCGACTCGCTGGAGACCGAAGAGGGCGAGCAACCAACTGGTACCCCTGAAGACGACCCCACGAAGGTAACCGCCGGCGACACCGGGACCAACGCCGAAGGCGCGTCTGAGGGTGGCGAGGGCGAGGGTAATGGACCCTCCAAGGGTGATCCCGATGGGAAGAAAGAGCCTACCAAACCCATAGAGCCGACATCCGTAAAACTGGACGGCAAGGAGTACGGCCTTGAATCTTTAGGCAGGGTAGTCAAAGAACACCAGGAAAACAAGAACTGGAACAAGATCAACACGGAGAGAGCCCAAACGCTATCTGCTCAGGCCAAAGCGATTGAAGGCGTAACCGACAGCCTTGAGAAACTTCTCAAGGACGCGGACGCGCTGGAGATCCTGGAAGACATGGGTCATAAACTGGACAAAAAGGCACTGTCCACGGTCAAAGAGGCCGCAAAGGTGCAAACCAACCCGGATAGGGATAAAGAGCCAGAGGCCAATGACGAACTGAAGCAGATGCGCACCGACATGAACGACATGAAGTTCATGGAGGCATTGAGGGACCTCACCGCGAAGGACGAAGACCACCAGAAAGCGATTGGTGCACCGGAAAAGCGCCAAGCGTTCTTGAAGTTCATGGTGGACAACGACCTGTCCGATTTGGACAAGGCATACGACCTGCACACCCAGGCGGAACGGCTCAAAGAAGCCGAAGCAGCCCTGGCAGAGAAGAAGGGCGGGAAGCCCAAGGCCCCCGTGGGACCTGGAGCGAAGGACTTCAAGTCCGCATTCAAGCCTGTTACAAGGGACTTCGGCTACGACGCGGCGCGGGCGGCTACGATAGATAGTTTCAATAAATAACTGACCCGCCATAGCAAACCGCCAGTGGGCGGATAACAAGGCTGGCGCCTTGGCAGCCCCGTATAAACAGGGAGGCTAGGACGTTTTTTGTGGCAGGTCAGAAACGGAAGGAGTTTTTATTATGGCGTTTCCATACGGAGACATCGAAACCGCCATACGGGAGCACTACCTGCCGCAAGTCGTTGACAACATCTTCAATTCCAATGCCATCCTGAAGATCCTACTCGGGAAGGCGAAGACTCAGTCCGGCGGACGGAAGCTGCGGGTACCCGTAATGTACGGGCGGAACACCGAAGCCGAGTTTTACAGCGGCTACGAGCTCTTGGGCGTGAATCAGCCTGAGATCATCGATACCGCATTGTATGACTGGGTGCAGGCGACCTGCCCGATCAACATTTCAGGGCGGGACGAGATGATGAACACCGGCCCTGACGGGGTAGTGGACCTCATCGAAACCCGGATGGCCAATGCGGAGGCCAGCCTGAAATACCTGTTCACAACCAAGATGTTCGCCGCAGCCAATGCGAACGCAGCCACCGAGATAACCTCGCTGAACGACATCGTTGCCGCCGACCCGACAATCGGTATTGGCGGGATCGACTCGAGCGATTACTCGTGGTGGGCGCCGTACACTGCGCTAGCAGCGGGTGCCCTGGCCAATCTGAAATCCCCGACCCACGCGGACTTCCTACTTCAGGACATGGCGACGCAGTTCAGGGGAGCCGCAGACGGCTCGGACGCGCCGGACCTGCTCATTACCAGCGACAAGGTAATGTCAATCTACGAGGGAATCGTGGGCGCACAGGCGCGGTGGGAAGGCAACGGACGGCTGGCAGACGCGGGCTGGACGGTATTCCGCTACAAGGGTGCCGAGATGGTCTCGGACAAGGAGTGCACCGCCGGTATGCTGTATTTCCTGAACACCCGGTACCTGTACTTCAAGGTGCACCCGAAGCGGAACTTCAGTTTCGCGCCATTCCTCGAAAACCGTAACCAAGACGCCAAAGTGGCCCGGCTCTACTGGATGGGGCAGTTCGTCTGCTCGCAGCGTAGACGCCAGACCGCACTCACCGGCGTTGGCGAAACTTAAGGGAGGTGCCAAATGAGTAGTCCTGTATTGACTCATGGCGCGATCACCGACGTTCACAGCACCCGTAAGTACGACATCGGCACGCGCCGGTCGGACAAGCACGGCAACGTGTTCGTCTACCTGCAAGGTATCGCAAGCACCGTAGTCGGGGACTTCGTGACCTACTACATCACGAGCATCACTGCTGCGGTAACTACGCGGCTGGTGGCTAACGCCAAGGGGTTGGTCGCTATCGCGATGGCCGTGACTGAAGTCGGCAAGTACGGTTGGTACCAGATTGCGGGTAATAACCTGTATGCCAAGATGACTTCCGGGGGTAATTGTGCCGCAGGTGCGGCCATATACCACCAGGCAACCGGGCTCGTCGATGACGTAAAAGTCACAGGCGATCTGATTGTCGGGGCGGTTTGCAGCGTCCAAGAAGGCGAGCTGTCTGCAAATCCTGCGGGATTTGGTGGCGTAACCCTTAACTACCCAAGCGTCAACGACGTGATACCAACAGCGTAAGGAGGTGAACTGATGACTACATTGATTCGCGGACTTACGGACGTTGACAGCACCGCCAGGTTCGACATCGGTACGCGGCACGAAGACGGGGATGGCAACATTTTCGTCTACCTGCAAGGGGTGGCGAACACCGTAGCTGGTGACTTCGTGACCTACTACATCACGAGCATCACTGCTGGGGTAACCACGCGGCTGGTGGCTAACGCCAAAGGGTTGGTCGCAATCGCAATGGCTGCGATTGTTGCCAGCAAGTACGGTTGGTACCAGATCGCGGGCCATAACACGATAGCCCGGGCCGTGTACGACACTATCCAGTTGACGGTGACGGACTCGCAGGACGCTGACATCGATGCCTTCATCGCTGCCGCTGCCGGCGAGCTGTACGTCGCCAAGGGATCGGCGATAGCTATTGGCGACCACTTCAAGGTGACCAGCAACGCTGATGTGACGGACAACGCCCTAGCAACGGCCAAGGGCGCCGCCGTGGCAGCTGGTGACGTCTTCAACGTAAATAAGATCACATCAACCGCGACGGTTCAGTACAAGGGTATTCATGTCGTCGCCGGTCTTGCGCTCTACAGCGGAGTGGCCGGAGAGGTGATGACGCCTGGAGCCGACAGCGGTGATCTGATTGTTGGCGCAGTGGTTGGTGTCGCGGAAGCAAGCGGGTTGATTGGCGTAAGCCTTGCCTTCCCGTACGCGCACAACGAGGCGATGTAAACCAGTCGTCTAAAGCAAGCAGACGACATAACCTCACTCCCAAGGGTCCCGTCGGGAGGGCCCCAAGGCTCGGCACCGCTTTTTGAGCGGCCCGGATCCTGGGGCATAGCCTGGCGGGGCCTGGCTGGGGTGATAAAGGAGAACCATGGCAGGATTTACAACCCAGGAGATGGTTGACATGCTGGGTGCTCGCCTGGAGGATCCGGAAGAGAGAAAGTTTTTCGCTGACGTTAAACTATCTGCCCTGAACTGGGCGCAACTACGGCTTACCAACCTGATCCACCCGGCCTATCTGAAAGAGCTGGAGGAAAAGCAGTTCGACATCACCTGTGCCCTGGCCACCAACGACGACGAGGGTTCCATAGCCTTCAGCGAACTCACCTATCAACCGCTGGTCAATAGCATCCAGGAAGTCAAGATTCACGACGGCAACTTTGCCCACATTATTGAGCCTGAAGAGGTGAAAAAAAAGGTCAATACTTACTACAGGGGCACTAACAAGCGGCCATTGGTTTACGTTCGCAATGAACGGATCTACGTGGCTGCCGACGACGATATCCAGCACATTGACGTTTGGTACCTGCGCGAGCCTACGTCGATGCAGACGATATTCACTATTGCGTCGTTCGACACGGCCGTCGCAGACATCACGGCACCGGACCTTGACGCCCGGCACTGTGTCGCCGATTTGGGAACTCCAAGCCCGGTGTTTGTCGCCGGTGAGTTTGTGGGCCAAACGGGCTATAACAAGACCAAGGAGAGCCATTTTGTCATCTATGCCAACGGCACGGACGACATTTCACTTATCTACTACGACACGGACATCACCTACGAGGTGGGCGATGAACTGTACTTCACATCGGCGGATGCCAATGTTACCAACCTGGCCGATGCCGCCTGTGAGTTGAACCCGAGTCTGCATGGCTTCGTGGTGGACCTAGCCGAATCGCACCTGTGGCGGCATGATGGAAAAGGTGACCGCTCCAAGGCCGTTTACGACGAGGTTGTTGGAGAAATCGGGCTGCGCAACGCTCGCTACGAGAGCGAGGGTCCGGCTGGAATCGGCCCGGGCCGCTAGGGGACCGGGATGCTGACCTGGGACCAACTAGTAGCAATCTGCCAGGACCAGATCGACAATGTGGCCCCGACCGTTTTTGAGCGGGCGCTGAAGGACCTGGCCGAGCCTGACTTTGCAAAGGCGACAAAGTGCATTGACGCGGAGGTGGTTTACAGCACCGTCGTAGACACTCCGGACTACGAGATGCCACTGGGACTGGTGGTGATCAAAGAAGTCACCTGGCGGGGGGTGCCCGTTAAAGAGGCCAGCGTGGCCAACCTTGTTCGGTACGACTCCAATGGGACTATACTGACGGGGACGCCCTGGAAGTATTTCCTCGAGAACGACCGGATCAACCTAGTGCCGGCGCCGAACTCGGTGGAGAACCTGCGGATCTCGTACTTTGGGCTACCGTCCTATGCTAAAAAGCGGTACCGGGCGCTTACGGGTACCACGACTACCTTAGTTTACCTGAACCTGGGCATTGGAGAGCCGCTTAAGACCGATACAGTGGCGTTTTTCAACGTAACCCGGGACATCACGCGGAACTGTAATAACTATACCCTGGATGGGAACCGCCATAAGTATACCATCGGGGGCAATATTGAGCTAACGGTGACCGACGAACAGGACGCTGACCTGGCGGCCTTTTTCGCCGCTGCAGCCGGTGAGCTGTACGTCGCCAAGGGTGCGGCAATCGTTGTCGGTGACACCTTCAAGGTGGCAGGCAATGGCGATGTGGCTGACAACGCCCTGGCAACGGCCAAGGGCGGCGCCGTGGCTGCCGACGACCTGTTCGAAGTAACCGGTATTGGCGGTTCAGCGGCGGTTGATTACGTTGGCGTAGCATCAATTACCGGGCAGGTCGCGGGTGACGAGATCGAGATTGACGTACACGAGTACGTGCCGATGATACCGGAGATTTACGCAGAAAGGCTGATCCCCCGGGCGTTGGCGGTAGGTTATGCCAGTCTTGGCGATACCGTCCAGCGGGACTACTGGATGGCTGAGTATGAGCGTCTGCGGGACGAGGTGGCCGGAGAAAGGGCGGCCAGGGGCTACCCCGAGCAGATCATAAGCGACTGGGAAGGGATCTCTTAAGCAATGAGCGATGAGCAGAGCGTAATCCCCATCTACGATCCCGGCAAGGGTGTATTCACCGCAGCCGACCAGGACGACCTACCACCCGGCTTTGCGTCGGAACTGGAGAACTTTTACCTGGACCGGCCAGGGAAGATCCGCAAACGGGACGGCGTGCTGACCTACGGGAGCAACTTTCCGGCGAGTTCGTACCTGAGAAACCTATACCGTTTCGTGCATAAGGACCTGACCGGTGGAGCCGCCTGGCTTTCGCTCTGGCGGTATTCAACGGCAACGGGCAAGATATACGTGAGCAACGCGGCGGGGTCCTCCTGGACATTGGTCGAGGACATCGGGACTATCGCGGCGGGTGACGAGATGCGGGCGCTGGTTATCGGCGTCGTGCTGAGGCTGGCATTTAGCCGGAGCATTTCTCCCGTATGGTACGGCTACATAAAGCGTAAGTTTTTCCACGACTTATGGGATTATTCCCATACTACACCGGTCTGGTATGACTGCGATGCGGCAGTGAAATATCCCGCGACGTGGACGTACAACAGCTTGACGCTACAATCAACTACAGGGGGAGAGCTAGGGGTTGGGCATCATTTCTACAAGGTGGTGCCGGTATTCGATGGTGGCCAGGAGGCATTGTTTGCGGCAGGCAAGGCGCACTACGAGATTGAATCCGGGACGACCAATATTCTTTTGCTCACAATGGGATTCAGTGACGCCAACTGGAGCCCGCGCATAACTCATTTGAATATCTACCGGCAGATCAACGTTGATGCCCAGAACGACGATGACGCGCTTTACCAACTGGTGCAGGTGGTCTCAACCCAGAACGAACCGGCGGTGGTTGTCGGCACGGGCACCGGCAATACCATGCACAAAAGATGGTACGACAGGAGCAAAAGTTGGACCCCCGACGAATTTGACCCGACGGGAGCCTTGGGATCGCCAGCACATGATGATATTAAGTATACCCTTACAATCGTTGGTGTTGAGGAATTAGACATAACCAACAACACGGCAAAGCTCCTCAGTCTCTATACTTCAATAACAGCCGACCAGTATTATCCCGGCGTGGCCTACAACATCAAGAAATACAAGTATGTTACCGATCATTGGGAATACCAGTCCACGGAAGATACGGGTACGGACGGCTGGGGTGGCAAGCGTGGTTATTATGTTGCTGCGGCGACGTATGAAGATGACGAATACCTGACTTATCTCCTTGAAAAGGGAGGTGTTTACCGGGTGGTTTTGGCTAATAACGACCGGGCGTTGGGGTTAGAGGCCGCACATACGGAGAGCTACAATCAAAACTTCAGGATCGGCAAATGGTTGTGGGACTACTCCACGCCTAACGCTACGCTGAGGCTCGTAGATGTGGGACTTCTGGACAAGGGAACGCACCCGCTGGCGGGGATTACCTCGATCGAGGCGTACTACAAGTACAGCGCATGGTTCAGGGGCAGACTGTTCGTCTTGAACACGGCTTTTGACCCGAGCGGGAAAAATGAGCAATACCCGGACTGGGTGGGATTCAGCGAGATAGACCAGCCGGATGTGATAACGAACGTCAATTTTATCATGCCTGACAGTGGCCGGGGGGGTGAAGGCATGGGGATATTTCCACTGGACAGGGCCGGGACCCTGGCGGTGTTTTACAGGCACGACATAGCTTACCTGAACGTGCCCCGGGCCGACCCGACGGCATGGGAAAAGCACGAGCACGAGGGGGATATCGGGCTTATCAATGACGCCGCCATTGTGAGAACGCCCATCGGGTACTTCTTCTGCTACGACACCGGGATCTACTTCATGGGCCTGGACGGGCGCATAAAGGAGAGGGCGGTATCCTTCCCGATAGACGATGTCTACCGGGCGGCAGTGGCGGCAGGGAGTACGGGATTCTCGGCGATGTACCTGGCAGAGAGAAGGATTGTTCTTTTCGGGCTGGGAACCAATACCGAAGCCTGGGCGCTGGAGATCGACAGCGTGTTCGGGGAGTATCCCAAGTGGTTCAATTTCCCCTACGGGACCGTGTCGGCTGTCCAGGTGAAGCCGGAGCGGTCGGCGGTGGACGAGAACGGCTACTTCTACCTGCACGAGTGGGAAGGCCAGGCGATCTACCGGGCGCACCAGGCGCTGACGGGGACGGAGGTGTTTGGCACGAAACTGAAGACGGCCTACATCCACCCAGGCACGATGGAGCGGGAGGCGATTATCCGGTACGCCCGGCTGAATCACAAGGGCAGCGACGCCATAACACCAAAAGTTTATTTGAACGACGGGGCGACCAGTGATACCCTGACGGCCATTGCTGCGGCGGCCAACGGGGAGGAGCGGGTAATCAAAATTAAGCGCAGGGGAAGGAACGTAGCGCTGGAGCTGGCTTCAGCGGCCTCAGCGAATGAGGACCACGAAATACGCGGCATCGAATTGGAGGTAGAAACATGAGCGACACAATTATCACAAACGGGGGGGACAATAGTGTCAAAATTCCCAAAAGCGATCCGTTCGTAACCAAACGGCAGGTGGGCCAGATGATCCGCCAGGCGTTTGAGCGACGGATTGAGGTGCGCAACAGTCCACCCAGCCTCGATGACCTGAAGAATGGCCAGGAGGTGGAGGTTGACCTTCATCCGGCCCAGGTGGGTCCGGGGGAACCGTTGGGGTTTGAGCGCAGGCGGTACGTGCGCCGGGGCGACAGGCTGTACTTCCACGTGCTGGAGGAGGTGAAGTAAGATGGAACCGACAACAATGGCAGGGCTGTATCTCGGCGGCAAGGCCTTTTCAGCGGCGTCAAAAGCGTGGGGTGCCTACCAGCAGAGGAAAGGATCCAAAGGGGCGCTGGGGCGGCTCGAAAAGTCTTACCTGAAAAAAAGCCCGCTTGAAACCGAGTGGCTGGCGATGCTCCGTAAAAGGATGACAGAAGGGGCGCTGCCTACGCGTGAGATGATGCAACGCGTGTCCAGCCAGGTCGGAGAGACCGGCCAGGTTGCCCGGCAAAAGGCGCAGGGATACGCCGCTTCGCGGGGTCTGGAGCACTCCGGGGTGGCGGCCAGTATGACCGGCCAGGTTGAGGCTAGTATGCTGCGCTCAATAGCGGACCAGGCCCGGGCGATCGCCATACAGAACGAGATGACCAAAACAGGCGCCCAGCAGGAGTTCGGCCAATACGCCCAGGGCGAAAGCGGTCTGATCCGGCAGTTGGCTACCATGAAATACGGGGGCGAAGAGGATATCCGGAGCCAGTATTACAGCGGCATGACGGGAGCGGCTGGAGACGTCGGGGCCGGGATATCTGGTTTCGGGGCGATGCAGATGGGGCAGCAGGGGGTTGATGAGGACGAACTTTTTGACATGATTAAGGACTTGACGCCCGAACAGCAAATGCAATTTCTCAAGATGTGGGGGTTTTAAGACCATGCCGAAGCAGACCCGGAAACCGTCACTTCGTGAACGGCTAGCAATTTACAACCTGCAAAAGAAGGGCGAAACGCCGGAAAAACCCACCGCAATGCAGGCGGCGGCAGGGCGTCTTGATGTATTAGGGACACCGCAGCAGGCATATTCTCCTGGCAGTGTTCAGGCAAAGGCGGATAGTGTAGCCGCCGGGATAAAGGCGCGGCCTTCAGCGGCCCGGGCACCGGTGAAAAAGACCACTCAGGAGCGCATAGACGACCTGCGGGGCAAGGCCGCCGCCAGTTATGACAAGGCCGAAAAGACGTATTCTGAAAAAGCCAAGACGATGTACCAAGACCAGGCTAAAGACTTTGAGCGCCGTATGGAAAACATTCAATTCCGCATAGATGATCCGGATACCCTGCGTGGGATGCTTAAATACTGGGAAAACGACACGACATTGCCGGATTCGACTCGTCAGGCGATGATTGCGAAGATTAAGGCCAGGCTGGGAATTTCTGAGGCAGGGGGAGATGAACAGGGTTACGTGGTTGGCCAAAAATATACTTCGCCCGATTCAGGCAAAACACATACCTATCTTGGCAATGGGCAGTTCAGTCAAGCCCTGGACTAGATGTCAACTGTTTCCATAGAAGAATTCCTGGGCAAGCCGGAGAAAACGGTCAGCATGGAGGAATTTCTGGGTAAGTCTCCAGGAATTACGCCGGTTAAGGAGCGTATTGAGCCAGCATCCATCGAAGACGGGGACCGGGCGGCAGAGATGTCCCGGCTGCTGATGGCGGCCACGGAGCCAGCGTTGCCGACGTCCACGGCCGTAGAGCCACCGAAGACGAGGGTTCAGCGGATATTGGACGACAGGGACGAGCAGGAGCAGATGGCCGCTGACGAGGGAAAAGAACTTTCCGTAAGGGCACCCACGCCGGAAGAGCAGATCGACGAGGAGAACGTTCGATACTACCAGGCTCAAATAGGCTACAGCCCGTATGGTCCCGCAGGGGGACAAACCCAGCTCCCACAGGAACAGAAAGCCCTGGAGGAAATCACGCCCCAGGAGGTAGCCCAGGCGCAACTGGAACTTGAGATCGGGGACCTGGTGCGAGAGAAGGGGGTAAAGGGCGCCCGGGACTACCTGCAGGAAACGGGAATGCTTCAAAAAGAGCCGATGGTGGAGCGATTTTTCAATGCGGTGGTGGGTAAGACGCCGGGAGTAACCGAGCAGATGCTTACTACCGGGACAGAGGCGTTCGTTTCTGACCTGGCCGGGATACTGACGGGACTGGTTGCCCCATCGAAGATAACGCAGGCTGCGGGCCTCACCACACGGGCCGCAATAGGGGCGAGACGGCTGGGCGTACCTGGCAAATTGGCAGAGATCGGCGGTCGTGCGGTGGGAACCGGTACAACCTTTGGATTGCGGGGAGTCCAGGAGATTGCCGCTCAAATCGCAAATGACGAGGAGGTAAGCCCTGAAGAGGCCGCCAAGCACATAGTCAATTTTACCCTGTTCGGGGGTGGACTGGGAGCCGTAGGCGCTGTGCCCCAGGCTACGCTCAGAATACCCGCAGAAGGACTTTTCGGATACCTGACAGCATACTTGCAGGGCGCTACGCCGGCAGAGGCGGCGCTGACCGGAGCACTGTTTATGGGATTCGGGCTGATAAACCGCCGGAACCTGAGCTTTGAATTGAAGGATGCCGCTTTTGGAAGGCTGCTCAGAACCACCGAGAAGAAACTGGCCGGGGAAGGGATCCCTGCCGAGGCAATCAATAAACTAAAGCAGGATATGTACCGGATATGGTCCATGAAGGTCAACCCCACCCTGGACGACCTTATCAAAGCCCAGGACGAACTCGCGCAGGTTGTGCGAATAAAGCCTTCCAAGCCGGGCGAGGTGGCACCGAAAAAGCCCGCCGAAGTGGGCGTACAAGCCCCTAAAGAGGGGATAAAGCCTGAGATTCGACCTGAAGTACCCGTTAAGGTGCCGCCACAGGAAGTTAAGGCGGTGCCAGAGGTGCCAGGTGCTGCCAAGGTTGCAAAAGAGCCGTGGGAGATGACTAGGGCGGAGTTTATTAGCATTGAATCTGAATACTGGAAAAAAACAGAGAAACCTGAGAGGGTCTATAAAGCAACGCTTGGGGCGAGTCATTACAAATCAGTTGAAAAGGCCCTTTCCGAAGGTAAGCCGGTTCCAGCGGCGATACTGGCGGAGTATCCGGAGCTGGCAAAAGAACCAGCGGGTGGTGGAACATCAACCACAGGGAAGGCCGTCGAAGCGCCTGAAGGTATAATAACGAAACCCGAAGGTGCAGAAGGTATAATAAGGGTTGCTGAGGGTATTAAGCCCCAACAGATCAGCCTTGCCAAGATCAAGGTCAATAAAGATCTATTCCAGCCCAGGGAGCGGTTAGACCCGGCGATGGTGGACAAGATAGCGGAAGAGTTTGATCCGGCGCTATGGGAGCCACCCGTACTATGGGCAGACCCGGCAGATGGGCAACTTTACATAGTCTCCGGGCATACCCGATTCGCCGCCATACAGAAGAGCCATTACGACCTTGGAACCTTCAAATCCTTACCCATGGGGACCACCCTGGAGGACGCCCGGCGTCTTGCCGAGGCGGGTAACCTGGCCCGGGTGGAGCAGAACGACTGGGAGAACGCCGGGGTTGTCCGGCGCCGGGTAGATCAGGGCGAATCTCTGGCACAGATCAGGAAGGACCTACCGGGGCTCGGTGGCCAGGAGAAGGTGGCAAACCTGCAGCGCCTATCCTACCTTAATCAGAAGGGATTGTTCAAAGAGAATTGGGGCAATACCAGTTTTCCAAGAGTTACGTCATACGGTTTTTTCGTTGGTCAAATGCGCCAACGGTTCCCCTGGCTGACCGACAGGCACGAGCAGGATGTTTTCGACTACCTCTATAAGCAGGGGGCAGCCCACCACCCCGACAGTGCGGTGCCGAAAGAGACTATCCTACATAACCTGGAGGTGCTGGACCTAACAGAAAAGAAACCCTCTAGAATCGAATTAAAGCACAAACTATTGACGGGGCTGGACGCCCGGAAGGATACTGCGGAAATATCGCAGGAGCTCAAAGAGAAGCGCCGGGACATGAAGCGGCTTACGGAGGTGTTGACAAACAATGACATAACCGACGAGGGTCGGCGTCAGATCAAGTCCGAGATTGCCATTATCGAGGGCGAGATTGCCTTGATCGAGCGGGGCCTGGGTATTATCACCAAGACCCAGACCGGCTTATTCGAGAGCAAGGTGGGCGGTCCAAGGCCTGTTTTTAACCTGTTTACCGGCAAGGCGGAAGGGTCGCTAACTGAAGCGGAGAGTGCGGCCGTTGCGGAGCAGTCCGAAATCCGCCGGCAGTACGAGCGGGAGCAGGATTACATCCGTAAGCAGGTGGCCAACGGCAAGATGCCGGAAACCGAGGCTACCAAAAAGCGGGCGCATGCCCGTAACCGCTACACCCGCAAACTCGAGCAGATGGGGCAGAAGACGCTGTTCGGGGGGGGCGTTTCGGATGTGGAACAGGGGATTTTATTCCGTAAGGACGCACCCCGTATGGTGCAGACTTTTGGAACCGGTGGCCTTCACGACATGCCCTTGGAACCCGCCCTGAAGCAGAAGAAACCCATTAAGGCTTCCCGGATTATTCGCAAGATAGAGCACGGGCTGAAGGTGCCTATCAGAGGCAGGGCCACCCACCGGAGTAGAAGGGCGGGATTTTACATTGAGCACGACCGGCTGATCCGGGTGATGACAGCGAACGACATCAGCACCGTGGCGCATGAGATAGGGCACCACATCGAGAGACTTATATGGGGTAAAGGTGCTGACCTCAGCGTTAAAGGCCGGGTGCATTTCAAGCGGTTCCAGAAGGAACTTGCGGACCTGGACTACGACCAGTCGGAGCGGCGGACACTCGAGGGTTTTGCCGAGTACCTTCGTCATTACCTGACCGGAACTGATGATGCGGTAAGACTGGCCCCGAAGTTCCATAAATACTTTACCGAGGAGGTGCTACCGCGGCAGCCGAAGATAAAGGCGGTGCTGGACGAGGCAGTAAATGACATCCGGCTTTATCGTGAGCAGGGTTCAGAGGCCAGGGTGCTCTCTCAGATTGATTTCGCTGACGGGGCGGTTGGAGCCGTCAAGGAGTTCCTGTCCGATCCGGTGGAGCACTTCGACCGGGCCATTACCAAGGTACGGACGGCGTTGGAGGACGATCTGCTCCCGGTGCAAAAGGCCATGGAGCGGGCGGGAATCAAAAGGAAGGGGCTGCGGCCCAGCCGGGACCCGGTGGAGTTGGCGCGGTCGCTGAAGGAAAAGGCGCCCGGAATGGCCCGCCAGTTCGTGCTGGATGGCACTTTTGACCAAGCCATGAACAAGACGGGCCCGGGGTTGAAGGAAATCCTGCAACCGGTTCGGAAGAATATCCGTCAATTCCTGGCCTATGCCTACTCGCGCCGGGCTATCGACCTGTATACGAACCCGGAGAGGGCGCGCCGGGCGCATGAGCGGGGAGAGATCCCAAAGTCCATCAATCCGGGCATATCATTTGAAGACGCCAAGCACGTCTTCCGGAAGTATGACAATCCAACATTCCGCAGAGCCTCTGACGGGCTGACACAGTGGTCGGACTACCTGCTCCAGTACCTGGTGCAGGCCGGCGGGATGTCTCCCGAAGCAGCCGAGGGCATGCGGGTGATTAATCCGGTATACCTGGCCCTGAAGCGGTCATTCAACAAGGACGTGATAGGCCGGCGGGGTGCTGGCGGACGGGGATATACGGACCAACCTACGGTGGTGAAGCGAATAGTGGGTTCCGGGCGGGAGATTGTCGACCCGCTGGAGTCGATGGTTGAGTATGCGAATAACATTATCAGTGTGGCGAACAAGATTCAGGTGGCGCGGGCAGTGGCGCAACTGGCGGAAAAGCATCCCGGGATCGGTAATATGATCGTCAAGGTGCCTGCGCCGCAGACGGCTACCAGGGTAAGCGCAAGCGACATGATGGACGCCCTGATAGAAATGGGCTACGACGTCGAGGGACAGCAGGGCGAGCCTGTCCTGGACGAATTTATGACGGTGTTTGAAAATTCCACATTCTACAAGGGCAAGGACAGGATCGTTGCTCTCTGGATGAACGGGGAGCGCCAATTCTACGAGATAGTGGACCCCGATCTATGGAACGCACTGACGGGCATGGACGCCGTTGTGCTGCATCCGTTCTTCGAATGGGTATTTGCGAAGCCGACCAGGATGGGGCGCTTGGGGGCTACGGGCTTAAATCCTGCCTTTTCCCTGGTCCGCAACCTGATCCGCGACGTCATGCTTTTTGCTGTCACCACGAAGCACGGGAAGTTCGGGCCGTTTTCGGCCCTGGCGGGCACGGGTAAAGACATCGCCGATTCGGTGGGATTGCTCGATATCGAGGCGGTTAAGAAGTTCAAGCGGGGCGGCGGGGAGATGACCACGTGGGTAGGCCAGGACCGCAAACTCACAAAGAAACTGTCGCACGAGATCGTTGGGGGGAAGGTGGTATACACCGCGGCACATCCTGTTGAGGCACTGCGGGCATTATTCCAGATACCCGAAATCGGCAGCCGTATCGCCGAGTATGAGAAGGCTTACGAAGAGGGTGAGCGGCAGTTCGGCGAGGGCACCCAGGACGCCCATATCTACGCCATGAACCAGGCCCAGGAGGTTACAACCAACTTCAGCCGGAAGGGCACTATAGGCCGTATCCTTAACCAGATGCTCATGTTCTGGAACGCGGCAGTGCAGGGACCGGCGATGGTTTACCGGGTTTTCAAGGACAGACCGGTCAGGGCCACACTGCAACTGCTGGTGTGGATCGGCAGCACGACCATGGGGCTGTGGTTACTCAATAAGGATAAGAAATTCTACAAAGAGCGCACGGCGTACGAGCGGGCGAACTGGTGGTACATCATCTCCGACGACGAGGAAGTGGTTATCAAGATACCAAAGCCTTTTGAGGTAGGCACGCTCTCAGCGGTCATTGAGGCCTACCTGGACTCCGAGTATAACAGCGACGACACGCTGTTTAAGGATGTGATCGATGCCGCGGGCGACATACTGATCCCGCCACATGCTTTAAGGGACGTCCAGGCAATAGGGCCCGTCCTTGACGTAATGGTCAATAAGGACTTTGCCGGACGGACGATTGTACGGGAAGACCTGAAGCGTAAGAAGCCGGAAGACCAGTACAACGAGTATACCTACAAGGTTTTCAAGTGGCTGGGCCAGAAGTTGGGGGTAAGCCCGCTGAAGATGCAGTATGTGGCCAACGCCTACTCGGGCGGGGTTATCGGGCGCCTGGCGCGGTTCACGGAGAACGTCGTTACGAAACTGGCGGGTGAGGACGAGAAATTGACGGCAGCGGACATCCCGGTAATCGGCACCCTGTTCGTGCGGACGATCAAGAAGCCGGCCAGGACCATCGAGCGGTTTTATAACGAACTGACCGAACTACGTACAAAGAAAGCATCCGATGACGTTACACCGGACGAGGCTCGCCGGCTGCGGTTCCTGGAGCGGCGGTCCGATAAGATGAGCGATCTCTGGAAGCAACTCCGGAGTGCCGATAGTAAGGACCGGATCGAGGGGGTTTACAAGAAAATGGTTAAGGCTTTAAGCGGGGTCTATGGTAATGGGTAGCCTGGGCATACTGAAGCGACCGCCGCAGCTGGCCGAATTGAAAGAGGGCCAGTCGGTAACTGTCCTGCTCTTCCCGAAGCAACTCGGCGGTGAGGCGCCGGCAGAGAACCAGTACCGCCAGTATATGCGGGTGGGCGGCAAACTGCTGTCATGGGCGGCAAAGGACATGGCCGGGATAGACTTCGCCGAGGTGTTCCCTGCCACGGTTACCGTCAATGACATCCCGGCGGGAGAGGCGGACTACGACAAGTTCCTGGTAAGCGACGCGGGGATGCTGAAGTACCGGACGGCGGCGCAGATGATCTCCGACCTGGGGATAGCAACCGCAGACCATGTGCATGCGATTGACGACTTGACGGACGTAACAATCACTGGCCCCGCAGAGAATGATCTTCTGCAGTTCAACGGGTCGAACTGGGTTGACCGGAGCCTGGCGGAGGCGGGGATTTCGGCGGCAGGGCACCTGCACGACGACAGGTACTACACGGAGACGGAGATTGACGCTATGCCGCTGGTGGACTACATGGGGACGCCAGCGAATAATCAGATTGCTACCTTTACTGATGTTGATACGATTCAGGGTGAGAGCGGACTGACGTATGATGGACAAATGCTTCAGGCATATTCTTCAAACCCTAGATTAAGGCTTAGAGATACGGGTGCAACAGCAAATGCAACTTTAGCATACATTGAATTTGGGGGAACCGATGCAGCCGCTTGGAAAAGAACTGGTTTTGTGGGTGATGGATCTTCTGGAAATACAGATATATATCTTGTATCTGAGATTAGTGATTTACATTTAGGCGATTCAAGTAGTTTTAACGTTCTGAATTTGCAAAGTGGCAACGTAGGCATCGGACTTACTACGATAAACGCCAATTATAAGCTTATTATTAGGCGGGCAGCCAACGTAAATCTTGGTATTGGTCTTCAAAGTTCTGAATTAGCGCTTGCGGCATTTAATGATGCCCTATCTGCTAATATTCCAATGAGATTTTATGCTTCTGAATATAACTTTTTGAATGGCAATGTAGGCATAGGGGTAGTTGACCCCGACACAATGGTTGAGATTTACAAAGTTGGGACACAGCTCAAGTTATCCGGTGGTGCTGCTGACTATGCGACATTCGCTGTATCTGCTGAT